>JAEEGH010026974.1_pt1 | contig 11402 bp, 7 predicted proteins | sample 9134181 | NCBI WGS metagenome assembly JAEEGH01 (sample SAMN16246544, study PRJNA631951) | gut metagenome | biome: gut microbiome; feature: rumen; material: DP-attached | host: Bos | place: Iran: Karaj | collected 2018-10 | reverse complement strand
CCTACACCGCCGTAGTCGGTGACACCTTTACCGGCACCTACAGCTACAGCAGCCCTAACCCCAACATGGTCTTCACCGACACCCCCACCCGTTGCGTGGTCATCTCGACCGGGGACGAGTATCGCATGGAGGTCCTCACCCAGGTCCAGGACAACTGGTACGTCATGACCGTCGGAACTTACGACGACGGCATGTGGCCCGTGTTCGGCAGCCTATTCGACAGCGCGGAGCTGGTCTCCGTCCTGAGCGGACAGGGTATCGCCGATCAGCAGACCATCAACGGACAGACGACCGCTATCACCAAGTACAACTTCACTCTGGCAGGGGGCGCCGTCACCGGATACCTCTGCACCGTCGACGAGACCGGAATGATCTGCAGGATCCACATCCAGGTGGTCGTGAGCGAACAGAACAGCCAGGCCATGGGAATGGGTGAGGGTACATACGCTGAGGACATCGTCATCAGCGGATTCACCTCCGGAGCGGCCCCCGAGACCCACAGCGTCACCTACCTGCCCAACAGGTACAGCGAGGAGAGCGACGGAACCGTAAGGTCCTGCTCCACCTACCTGACCCCCGGCGAGCTGCAGTTCAGCGACGGAGACAAGGTCTTCGAGGGCTGGTACTACACCGATGCCATGGGCGATGACAGGATCAAGTACGTCCCCGGCGAGCGTGTCCTCACGGACCGCACCGTATGGGCCAACTGGGTCACCCCCAACACCAACATCTGCTGGGACGTGACCAACCTGCTCGACGAGATGCAGATCCTCCTGAACGGCACTGCCGACGCATGGCCCCAGGACGCCGCACTCAACGACTACCTGACCTTCCCCGGAACCAGCGGATGGTCGGCGGCCACCGAGAACAACACGTACAACTTCACCTACAACCAGCACAGCTACAAGATGTACGTCACACCGCAGACCATTCGCGGCAACGGCAGTGTCTTCAACTGCGCCACACCCTCCATCGTGGACGGAAACCTCCGCCTGACCTTCGACCAGAACAACGGTGACAGCAAGTTCTACGTGAAATTCGATATCTACGATGCGGCCCTGCCGGCATTCCCGGGATACAACCCGCACATCGGTGACAGTTTCACCTATACTGTCAGCAGTTACAGCTATGTCTACACCGTCAACAAGATCCCCGGATCCGACCAATGGGCATACACCGACCAGTACCAGTATTCCGCAACAGTCATGGGAAGCGACCAGAACCATTCGAGCCCAATGTACGAGTACCCCGTAGCCGCCCCCAGGACCGGAATGTACGTCGTGTCCCAGGGAGTCTACGACTTCAACGGACAGAACGTCAACTGCTACATAGTCAGCATGAAGCAAATCACCCAGGCCAGCGGCCAGAGGGCCACCCACACAATTGTGGAGGACTACGTCGGCATCGCCGACGGACTGCCGTACAGCACGATGACCGACATGGGCTACGGCCCTGCCACGTCCTACGTCCTCCACATTGCTCTTGGACTGGAGGACGTGACCAAGCACACCGTCACCTTCAACGGCAACGGCGGAAAGGTCGACGGTAAGAACACCGAGACCCTGGAGGTATACGGAACCAACGGCATCAACGCCAGCAGAGAAGGATACACCTTCATCGGATGGGCCACCGCCCCTGACGCGGCCGTTACCTACAACGACCACGCCCTCATCACCTCCGACTGCACCCTGTACGCCAAGTGGGACTTCGGCGGCGCGCACCTTGCCACCAACGGCGGCAACGGAACGCCCTCCGGCCCTGCAACGCTCGACCTGCTGAACTTCTCCGACAGCATCAAGGTGTACCCGCACTCCTTCGGATACATCAACGGAGGTCAGGCCGGAACCACGTTCACCATCAACGGGTTCATGGCCGTCGGCGAGACCACTGTCTCTCCCACCTTCAAGTATGTGACCGTGGTGTGCATCAACCCTGGCGACATCAACAACAACACCATGTCGCAGGTCGCCTCGCACGTGTACGTCAACACCACCATGTTCAACGCCTATGTGAGCACGTCTCCCGAGAACATCGTCCTGTGCGTGGAGAGGAACTACACCCTCACCCTCGATGTCGGATACGATGACAAGACGGACATCACCTACCATGCCAACGGCGGAACCGGTCAGGATATCCAGACCGTCGGACCCAGGCACGGAGCGATCGTCCTCAAGCCCTCTGACACCTACTCGAAGGAGAACTACAGGTTCCTCGGATGGGCGACCTCATCCAACGGAATCCCGATGCAGACCCAGGGTACGCCCTACGAGACCATGCCCGCCCTGGTCTACGGAGACATCGACAACGGCGCCTCCGTGGACCTCTACGCCATCTGGGAGCCCTACGTCCACATCATCTACGATGCGAACGGCGGCACCTTCGAGGAGCCCGACTACGACTACAGTAAGTTCGTAAAGGCCGACGGAGAGACCGTGTACGAGATCTCCGACGGCTACTTCCTCCACAGGAACGGATTCACCCTCATCGGGTGGTCCTCCGACCCGAACCCCGTCGGCGAGGTGATGCTCAAGTACGTCGGAGGCGACAAGGTCACCTTCCCCGAGGAGCAGACCGGCATGGAGATGACCCTCTACGCCTACTGGGCACCGTCCGAGGACACCTTCAGTGTGTACTATGACAAGAACGCCAACTTCATCTACATGTGGCACTACCCCGACGAGCCCGCGGAGCTCTTCCTCGTCCCCGACGTGAAGATGCCCATCGCCCAGGGAAGCTACGAGTTCGCCAACACTCCTACGGCCGTCCTCATCGGCTGGAACACCGCCGCCGACGGCAGCGGAACCGCCTACGGACTGACCGGATACATCCAGGTGAAGCAGAAGCCCCAGGGTGACTACGTGCTCTACGCCATGTGGAAGACCGCCGCCACCGTGCACTTCGATGCCAACGGCGGAACGGGATATATGGCAGACCAGCAGGCCACCTTCGGCAGCAATACCCAGCTCACCGACAACGCTTTCACCAAGGAGGGCAGCACGTTCGCCGGATGGACTATACAGGGCGAGGACCCTGGATACCATGCCTTCATAGCGGATATCATTGGACAATACTACCTCTACGTGGACACCACCTATCCCGAGATCACCCTGGTCGCCAACTGGCTGCAGCAGCACACGGTGACCCTCATCCCCAACGGAGGAACCTTCTCGGAGGAGTTCAACACCACGCATGTCGTGGCTCACGGAGCGACCCTCGGAGTCCCCGAGATCACCAAGGAAGACTTCAACTTCTACGGATGGGTGTTTGAGGATAACGAGATATACAACTTCGCCACCACCCCCGTTACCATGAATCTGACTCTGAACGCCAGGTGGGTGTACACCGTCCACTACTACCAGTGGGTCCAGGTCGATGAGGAATGGGATTGGGTCGAGAACCTGGAGCTCCGGAATACCGAGGCCGTGGGCGAGATCGCCATACCGGCCATCGAGGCCCGCGCCCATTACTCAGCCGTCTGGAACACCGCAGCCGATGGAAGCGGTGACGATGTCGAACCCGACACCATGTATTCGCTGACCCATGAGGGTGGAGAGACCGCTCTGTATGAGATCTACCGCCCCCTGCACATGACCGTCATCCTTGATCCGGACGGAGGAGAGGGGGACTATGAGGATCTCACCTTCTACTACGGTCAGGAGCACATGTACCTCGACGTCGATGATCCCTACAAGGAGGGCTTTGAATTCACCGGCTGGCATTGCCGTGAGGGTACCTTCGCCAGTTCCGGTGAAAACAGTGATGTGGTTGCTCTGTACAACGACAACATCACGATCACCCTCACCGCCCAGTATCAGGCCGCGTGATCAAAACCATTTACCGGGAGCAATCCCGGGAAACCCCTTCCCTTCTATGACCCAGACCATCCTTCTCGGTGGGTAAAAAGAACAAATACGGACACCTCCATGCCTGTTGCATGAACCACTCGGAGAGGGAGGGCGTCATCGTACGCACCAGCCTCATCGGAATCCTGACCAACATCGGTCTCGCCGCCGTGAAGGCGGTGATCGGCCTGCTGTCCAATTCGATAGCCGTCCTGATGGATGCCGTGAACAACCTCTCCGATGCCCTTTCTTCGGTCGTCACCATCGTCGGCACCAAACTATCGATGCGTTCCCCCGACAAGAAACATCCCTTCGGATACGGCAGGATAGAGTACATGACGGCACTGGTGGTTGCAGTCATCGTCCTCTACGCAGGAGTCACCGCCCTTCTGGAATCCGCGGAGCATGTGATAACACCGACCGAGGCAGAGTATTCCACCATATCCCTGCTGGTAATCGCCATCGCAGTCGTGGTGAAGATCGTTCTCGGACGCTACACCATGGCCATGGGAAAGAAGACCGGCTCGGGAGCGCTGTCCGCCTCCGGCGCAGACGCCATGTTCGACGCCGTCCTGTCCACCTCTGTCCTGGCCTCGGCACTGATCATGGTCTTCACGAACATCGCTCTGGAGGCCTATGTGGGAGTGCTAATCTCCCTGTTCATCATCAAGGCAGGACTGGAGATGATGGTGGAGACCATCGGGGAGATCCTCGGTCAGAGATCGGATTCGGAAATCACCGTGAAGATCAAGGAGATCGTATCTTCCGCCCCCGGCGTCCTCGGAGCCTACGACCTGGTGATGAACAACTACGGGCCCGGCAGGGATTACGCTTCCATTCACGTAGAAGTCGATTCATCTATGACTGCCGAGGAGATCGACGTCATGTCGAGGAATCTGCAGGTCAAGGTCTACGATGAGACAGGTGTAACACTTACCGCGGTCGGTATTTACTCCCTGAACAGCACGGACCCTCTTGCGGCAGAGATAAGGAAGAAGGTCATGGAAATCGCTTCCTCTCATGAATGGGTGCTCCAGGTCCATGCATTCCATGTTGACACTACGAAAAAGACACTGCGTTTCGATGCTGTCCTAAGCTTCGGCATAGACCGCGGAGAGGCCGTAGAAACACTGTGTTCCGAGATTTCAGCAGAATACCCAGACTACACCTTGTCGGTTACTCCCGATGTGGATGTCTCGGACTGAAATGCAGAACAAAAAACTTTTACTTTACTTTTTGAAAGTAAAAATCAAAATAAAGTAAGGTATGGTGGGTCCGTCCCCGTAAAGGGACAGACCCAGTTGGATGGTTTTATCACTCGCGGCGGATGATGGTGGTGACGGCGTTTCCGCCTCCGAGACAGAGGGTGGCGCAGCCGACATCCTTCTGCCTGTCCATCATGGCGTAGAGGAGGGTGGTGAGCACACGTGCTCCGGAGCATCCGATGGGGTGTCCGAGAGCGACTGCTCCTCCGTTGACGTTGAAGATCTCATCAGGGACTCCGAGCTCCTTCTTGACCGCACAGGAAGCGGATGCGAAGGCCTCGTTGTGCTCGAAGAGGTCGATGTCATCGATGGTCATGCCGGCCTTCTGCAGGACATGCCTTGTGGTCGGTATGGGGGCCTCCATGATGTACTCGGGCTTGACTCCCCTCTCCCCGTATGCCTCGATGGTCGCCAGGGGCTTGAGACCGTGCTCCTCCGCCCATTTCCTGGATGCGACGACGAGCGAGGATGCTCCGTCGCTCAGCTGCGAGGAGTTCCCTGCCGTGACGATTCCGTCCTTCTTGAAGACAGGTTTGAGCTTTCCGAGGGACTCCATGGTGGAATCCTCCCTGACACCCTCGTCCGTGTCGAATATGATGTCTCCCTTCTTGGAGGGGATTGTGACCGGGAGGATCTCCTTCTTGAACTTCCCTGCCTTGATGGCGGCGGCTGCCTTCTGATGGGACTCCATTGAGAGCTGGTCCGCATCCTCCCTGGACACGTTGAACCTCTCGGCGACGATCTCGCCTGTGAATCCCATGTGCTGGTTGTTGAAGATGTCCCAGAGTCCGTCGTGGACCATCGCATCGACGACGGTCTGATCGTTCATCCTGTATCCCCACCTGGCGCCGTTCATGATGTAGGGGGCCGCGGACATGTTCTCCATTCCTCCGACCGCCAGGACGTTGTACTCGCCTGCCTTGATGGCGTCCGCCGCGAGCATCGCGGCCTTCATTCCGGATCCGCACACGGCGTTGACCGTGAACGATCCGATCTCCACGGGAAGCCCTGCGCCGATGGCCGCCTGCCTGGCAGGGTTCTGGCCGAGACCGGCACTGATCACATTTCCCATGATGCATTCTTCGATGTCCGCAGGCTGGAGTCCTGCTCTGCTCACAGCCTCCTTGACCACCATCGCACCGAGATCGGTTGCCTTGATGTTGGCCAATGTCTTTCCGTATTTTCCGATGGGCGTTCTGACCGCACTAAGTATTACGACTTCGTCCATGGGTATCATCCCTCTTGAGCGAATCCATAATAATTCAGTATTAAAGATTGACGTTATCGAACTTCGTCTATTGACGTATAAAATAGAATCGGGACGGGATCATACCGCCCCGATGAGTTTCATTCTACGGTCTTCGATCCCATCATCCCTTTCAATTTGGCGAGGACCACCGGTATCAGGATGCATATGATCAGGCAGATGGCTATTGTCAGGATAGCTATTACCAAGTCTGTCGGGAACTGGACCGCATTCGGCACTGTCACCGACGGTTTAAGCTGATAGCCGAAGGCCGTCACGAGTATCTTCGCTACGGCAACATGCAAAAGTATGAATCCCATGGTATGCTTTCCGATCGAATTGAAGAGGGATGATACCAACGGGATCTTCGAGAAGATGAATCCTATGTACGCGATGGGTACGAACATCAGCATCGACTCGATGAAATAGGGGAATATCGAGATGCTTCCGTACGGACCGAATCTGAGCGAGTGGTATCCGATCCCCGGAGGCGACAGATAGCACAGCCCCACTCCGGCGATTAAGCATACAATCGGCAATATCCAATACATCAGCCTCCTCTTGTCCCCGTATTCCATGTTCTCCAGGAACTTCAGTTTGGCCAACCCTGCTCCGGCGAACATGAATGCCGCGTCGATAGGTCCGAATTTGATCAGGAAAGGCAGCTTCATAGTGAGGTAGTCGACCACCACGATCTGCAGGATCAGAAGCAATACGATGATGAGGATTATCTTCCTCCAATCATCGAGGATGCGGTCCGCCAGAGCATAGAATATCAGGAATCCCCATAACATCCCGACGAGGAAGTAGGATCCGTTGTTGACATTGGTGAGCATGCCGGACATTCCCGTATAGTTCAATCCGAATGTGGTCAGTACGGATGCCACGTAATCCATTATAGGAAGGTCGTATCCCAATACGTTGAGGTATATCCACAGTATGAACGACAGGATGATCGATGCGAGGGCCACGGCCACCAGTATCTGCTTGAGCCTCTTGGCCATGTTCGTCTTAAACCCTCTGGGACGGTAGAAGTAACCGGAAAGGATGAGATATCCCATCAGGCCGAGGTATATGCTTTGGAGAATCACAGGGAATGTTCCGAAAGTGGCTCCGCCACCGCCTCCTTCGGCGCCTCCGGTCTCATTGACTAACAGAAGATGAGCAAGAATAATGAATGTGATAATTATTCCTTTCAGAACATCCATTGACCTTAGGTGCTTAGATTCACCCGACTCAGATTTGTACACGACTGCATACTAATGTCTTGTCATAAATAAATGACGGCCAGGAACGGAGAAGAATCTCCGCCCCGACCATCTGATCAAGCGGTTTGCTGAGTACCCTTCGTCCTCTTGATCCTGGCCAGGACCAAGGGGATCAGATAACAGAGGATAAGGCATATCGCCAGCGTAAGGACGGTTATCACCAACGACATCAGCATGGGAACGGTGCTGGGAATTATGGCCGAGGTCACCGTGAATCCGAACGCAGCCACCAGGATCTTTCCTACCGACGCATGCAGCAGGATGACTCCGAGGGTGTGATGTCCGAAAGAATCGAACAGCCTCGATACCAGCGGGATCTTCGAGAAGATGAATCCGATGTACGCTATGAATATGAAATTCAGCAGAGACTCGATATAGTAAGGGAACAGCGAAGCGGTCCCGTATTCACCGTAGCTCAGCTTGTCATATCCGATTCCCGGAGGGAAGAAGTAGCACAGTCCGACCCCTGCCGCAAGGCAGACTATCGGTATGAGCCAGTACTTCAACGATTTCTTGTTTCCGTATTCTATCTTCTCCAACACCTGCTTCTTGGCCAACAGGGCGCCGGTGAACATGAACGCGGCATTGATCGGTCCCAGCCACATCATCATAGGAGGCCTCGGAATGAGTTCGCCTTTTATGCATTCAACCAGGGCGATCTGCAGGAGCAGAAGCAGGACGATCATGACCATCGTTATCCTCCAATCATCGAGGATATACTGTGCAATGGCGTAGAATATCAAGAAACCCCATAGCATCCCTGCAAGGAAATAGGGTCCGTAGTTGATGTAGAGCTCTGCAGCGCTGACACCGGTATAGTTCAATCCCACGTTGCTCAGGACTCCGGCGAGATACTTGTCGATCGGAAGATCATATCCCAGCACGTTGAGGTATATCCAAAGGATCAACGGCAACAAGAGGGACGCGATCGCCAAAGGAACGGCGATCTGCTTCAATCTCTTGCCCATATTGGTCTTGAAACCCCTGGGACGATAGAAGTAACCGGAAAGGATGAGAAATCCCATCAGACCCAGATACAGACTCTGGACTATAACGGGCATACCTCCTCCGACGAGGCCGCCACCGCCTCCTCCACCACCGCCGCCATCACCGCCCCTGCTGAGCAGCAGCAAGTGACCGATGACGATGATCACCACGATTATTCCTTTGAGAACGTCCATCGACCTAAGGTGTTGTGACGTTTCATTTTCAGACATGAAATCGGTATCACACAACTGACTTTTAATTATAATCTTAAAAACGATTATGAAGGAACTCAACTGGTTGTTGAAGACCCATCCTCTTCAGAGGTTTGGAAAGATGCCTTCTGGCCACCGTAGGCGGCTCATACCATCCGGGAACGATCTGCCTTCTGATCTCTCTCATCACTGGTTCGATGGATGATGTATGGCATTGCTTGCATCTGTACGGCTGATCCGACCCCATGGATTTCATCGTCCTTCCACAGGAAGGACATACGGGATTGGACAGCTTCTCATACTCCTCGACCGCATCTATCAGATGAAGCTTCTCGATGTTCAATGTACGGGGCTCGTCCCTGAGCTCCCCGTAGACCTCCACCAGATCCCCCGGATCCAGCCAGTCCATCATGAGACGGAACTCCTTGGACGGCTCGTATGCTCCGCATGTGATGGTCCCATGCCTGTCCATTATGTCTATGAAGACATGGCCTCCCTTGATATGCCTCGGACTCGAGACCACGGTCCCCCTGATCCTGTATGATTGATTGGGGATCAGCTCCTTCGGATCCATGATGATATGATCGTCGGTCCCCTGATTCGTCAGGAAGACCATCCATCTCTCGATGGGTTCCGTGGATATCCTCTTGGATGCCTCGATGAGATCCTCTTCATCATCACCTCTCAACCCGTACATGACCGGACAGGGTGTGGAAGGCACCATCGCCACCTTCCCGGTCCTATCCTCCCAGCTGTTGAATGTGGAAGGATAGCCATGTTCCACATCCCTTATGGTGATGGGATCGAATACACGCTCCGTGCCCCATCTGTCCGAAGGCCTGTAGGAGAGGAGCTCGAATGTAGTATCCCTCGGCCTCCATGCCATACCGCATGTGCAGCCGATAAGGCCCCTGCCGCAGCCGATCTCGAATGTCAGACCCCCTATCCTTTTGATCTCCTCATCGACGATGCTGCGATCCAGAATGGTCCTGACTCCTTTCCAATACATGCTTTGAGAAGGTTTGATCCTGGATATCAGCAGACCTGGATCGGATTCATCCTCATGATGTACCTCAATATGAGGGATTATCCTTTCCCTCATCATCTCCGGATCCGGTTCGAACGATGTGCATCTGTCGTAACAGTAAATCTCTCTATCACCGATCATCCCGATGAAACGCTTTTTGCCGACACCCTTTACGAACCTCATGACCAACGAACCATTGCCCCTTGTCTTCCAGGGTGTCGCGGGATTGAGACGGACGAGCCTGGGATTGCCTATGAGGTCGAGATCCGAGAATTCCCTGATGATCTCGGTCGCGAGGAACGTCGTACAGTTCCCTTTCATGGAATCGGTATCGTCTACAGCTACGAACATTATCCTTTATGCTCCGTCCGAATGATTCTGTTAGCTGTATAAAACAAATCTTGGATATCATTCGAGACTGCGGATCGCCTCGACAAAGAAGATCTTGTTGTCCTGCGAGAAGGATCCCCTCACCGCATAATACCCCAAGTCCATCGGTTGCTCACTACAATAGCAGCGAAAGTCTTCGCTGCCTGTATCCAGATAGAACAGGAAACCATTGGATGATTGCTTGACATCATGGACTATCCCAGAATAGTCATAATCCGCATTGGATTCATCGCTGAAGAATGCGAATAAGGATATGAGTGCCAAGACTGACAGTCCTATCAGTATGTATCTGTTCATCCAAAGGTCGAAAAGAACAAGTCTAGAATATCAATTAAAGCATTTTCTGTTACGGTAACGTTGCGGAAATACCCCCACCCCTCCATTTCCACTGGAGAATGGAAAGGGTATGTGTACCCTTTGTTTATGCCATCATCATGTTGATGAGACAGAGCAGTCCGACGAATCCGGCGATTCCCAGAATGCAAAGTCCGATAGTGATCCAACCTTTCATGAGAGTTACCTCTTACTGAAAATCGTTATTAATAGGATGATATAAAACATTGTGATAATATCTAGACACACAAACAACACGAATGATTCTAAAAAGCGAAAAAATTCGTGATTTCAGAGATTTTAGTCTCTGAAAGCCTTATATCTTAGTTCTGTTTACAGAAGAAATAGGGGTATAGTCCACTGGAGAAATGATGATATGACGGAGTCTAATATTTTCACTCAGTATCTCAAAAAAAGGAATTCATTAGTGAAAAACAAAAAGATCCTTCAATCATCATATGTTCCCGAGAATCTGCCGCACAGGGACGACAAGATCAACGAAATCGTTGAGATCATCGCTCCTTCGCTTGAAAGAGACAAACCTTCGAACATCCTGATCATAGGAAAGACAGGAACCGGAAAGACAGCTGTCATGAATTATATCGGAAAGGAATTGAAAAAGGCCGATCCTTCTGAAGAAAGTTGTACTTTCATCTATATCAACTGTGAAATCGTCGACACTCCTTATGGAATCCTTTACAACATAGCGAATCAGATAATCTCTGATCCTTCCAGGAAGATCCCTTTCACAGGATGGAGTGTCGATAAGATTCTATCCGAACTGACATCCTATATCGAAGAGAAGAACAAGATCTTCATCATCGTTCTCGAT
>JAEEGH010026973.1_pt1 | contig 11402 bp, 6 predicted proteins | sample 9134181 | NCBI WGS metagenome assembly JAEEGH01 (sample SAMN16246544, study PRJNA631951) | gut metagenome | biome: gut microbiome; feature: rumen; material: DP-attached | host: Bos | place: Iran: Karaj | collected 2018-10 | reverse complement strand
CTCAGTCGGCTGCTCGTAGGGAGCATCGAACGGCGTAACGACCAGCGAGTGAACGCCTCCGAGGGCGGCACTCATAGCCTCCGTCTGCGAACGCAGCAGGTTGACGTAGGAGTCAAACACGGTCTGGTTATACGTCGACGTCGAGGCGTTAATAATCATCTTACAAGCACAGTCGCACTTCGGTTCGTACTGCTTTACAATCTGAGCCCAGAGCAGACGGGCGGCGCGGAACTTGGCTATCTCCATGAAATAGTTCTCCGAGACACCCATGTAGAACTTGATTTTCTTTGCGGCGAGATCCACATCGACGCCAGCATCGACCATCTCCTGCAGGTACTCGTTACCCCAGGCCAGCGCGTAGCCCAACTCCTGGACGATGTAAGCGCCGCTGTTGTTCAGCAGGTCGCTGTGTACCATCACGCAGCGCAGGTTGGGATAATCCTTCAGTTTCTCCACGAGCTTGGGCATGTCGGGCAGCAGGAATGTGGAATCCTTGCCCTTCATCAGCATACGCTCGATGGGGTCGAAGCCGAGGCCACCCACAATCTTCTCCTTGTCGTAGCCCATCTTGTCGAAGTAGGCCACAAGCAGGTCGGCCAGCTCGAGGGCGTGACGCAGACAGCCACGATAGCTTACCTCCACAATGTCAAGACGGATATCCTTCAGTAGCGCGTCGATGTACTCAGCGCTCACCTCGTCGTGTCCCAGCTTGAAGCCGATGCTGTCAACACCCTTCATCAGGATGTCGAGCGCCTTCTTGTTGGCAGCCACGGGGTCGCCGCCCACGACGACGTTCTGACGGACATACCACTCGTTGGAGTCCTTTTTGTTACCACGTACGAACGGGAACTCTCCTGGCAGCGAGTCAGGAGTCTTCAAGTCCTTCAAGTCTTCACGACGATAGAAGGGCTGTACGTTAAAACCTTCGTTTGTTCTCCACACGAGACGTTTCTGGAAGTCGGCTCCTTTCAGATCGACTTCAATCTTGTCCAGCCACTCTTGAGTGGTGGGCGCTTGAAACTCGGTGAAGAGTTTTTCTTTGTTTGCCATAGTTTTTTTTATAAAAGTTGATAAAGAAATTGCGTATAAGCGATGCAAAGTTATACATTATTTTTGAAAACACACCCAATAAAGTGTGAAAGAAATAAAAAGAAGCCCATTTGACTAAAAATAGTTGTCCGAAAATTGCTCAAAACAATATAAAATGTGTAATTTTGCAGCGTTTTCGAAAACGTTAGTACAAAATGGAATCATTTGATTGGTTAGTAAATCTCTTTACGACGACAGATTCTGTGGCGCATATTGCCCTCTTATACGCCGTGGTGATAGCCATTGGTGTCTATCTGGGCAAGATTAAGTTCTTCGGCATCTCGTTAGGGGTTACCTTTGTGCTGTTTGCGGGTATTGTAGCCGGACATATCGGTTTCACTGCCCCCTCGCCTATCCTGACCTTCGTACAGGACTTCGGACTGATTCTTTTTGTTTTTATGATTGGTTTGCAGGTCGGCCCGGGCTTCTTCGAGAGCTTCGGCAAGGCCGGCATCAAGCTCAATGGTCTGGCATCGGCCGGTATTCTGCTGAATATCCTGGTGATGTTTGCCTGTTACTTCATCTTCTTCGACACCAGCGTCCAGGAGCATCTTCCCATGATGATCGGTACGCTGTATGGTGCCGTGACAAACACGCCTGGTCTGGGTGCTGCCAACGAGGCCATGACCACCGTATTCGGGAATAATGCCCCACAGATTGCCACGGCCTACGCCTGTGCCTATCCGTTAGCCGTGTTGGGCATCATCGGCGCTACTATATTAATAAGGTATATCTGCAAGGTACGCTTGGACCAGGAGGAAGAAGAGCTGAAGGCCATGGAGGAGACCAATGCCAACAAGAAACCCTACAAGATGCACCTTGAGGTGACCAACCAATACTTGGAGGGTAAGACGCTGCTGCAGGTTCACGACTTCCTGAACCGTGACTTTGTCTGCTCACGCATTGTACACGACGGCGAGGTGTCGATTCCTAACCGTAATACCGTTTTCCACTTAGGCGACCAGATGCTCATCGTCTGTGCCGAGGCCGACCAGGAAGCCATCACGGCCTTCATCGGTCCGAAACTCGACATTGACTTCGAGCAGCAGGACCAGCCTCTGGTATCGAAGCGTATCCTCATCACCAATCCTAAGATCAACGGCAAGACGCTGGGTGCCATGCACTTCTCCAGCATGCACGGCGTCAATGTCACCCGCGTCACGCGTCACGGCATGGACCTCTTTGCTTCGGCCAGTCTGCCGTTGCAGGTGGGCGACCGTATCATGGTAGTCGGTCCTGAGGATGCCGTTGACCGTGTGGCCAACAAGATGGGCAACAGCATCCGCCGTCTGGATGCCCCGAACATTGCAACCATCTTCGTAGGTATCATTATCGGTATTCTCTTCGGTTCACTGCCCTTCGCCATTCCCGGAATGCCCGTTCCCATGAAGCTGGGTATTGCCGGCGGTCCGCTGATTATCGCCATTCTCATAGGACGTTATGGCTACAAGATTAAACTGGTGACCTATACCACGACATCGGCCAACATGATGCTACGTGAAATAGGACTCGTGCTCTTCCTGGCCAGTGTCGGCATCAAGGCTGGAGCCGGGTTCTTCCAGACCGTCGTTCAGGGCGACGGACTGCTCTTCGTACTGACCGGTTTCCTGATTACCATCATACCTATATTAATTATAGGTCCCATTGCCCGCATGCGTTACAAGTTCAACTACTTCACCATCATGGGCATGATAGCCGGTACCTACACCGACCCGCCCGCACTGGCCTACGCCAACAGCATCTGCTCGAAAGAGGCCCCTGCCGTGGGTTACTCGACGGTTTATCCGTTGTCAATGTTCCTGCGCATCCTGACGGCCCAGATTCTGGTGCTGTTCTTCTGCGGCTGAACGAGAGCGAGCTCGATGTGAAACATCATAGTTGAAAATTGAATATTAAAAGACAAGCGACAACATATAAATAGTATGAAAAAAAGAATGAAGAATAAGGTAACGGTATGGGTAAGAATGGTTTTGCCATTCTGCCTTCTAACCTTTTTACCTTTTCACGCCATTGCCCAGATGACACAGAGCATCAAGCTCAACGAGGTGATGACCAACAACACTGCCAGCCTGCAGGACGAATACGGCACGCATGAGGCGTGGATTGAGATAGCCAATATCTCCTACTCCACCTACAACATCCGTGGGATGTACCTCACCACCGACACCGCCACACTTCGTCCGATGAGCGCTCCCGAGCGTATGAAGCTGATGAGCATCATTCCCAACGGTGACGAGCGTACCCAACTCAACGCCCGCCAGCATGTGGTGTTCTTCTGCAACAGCACGCCTAATCACGGAACCCTGCACCTGACCGTACGCATTGACCCCGAGAAGCCTACTTGGATAGGACTCTTCAACGGCAATGCCACCGAGCTCATCGACTCGGTCACCGTTCCCGTCTTAGGCGAGAACCAGTCGTATGCCCGTAAGAGCGACGGCTCCGCACAGTGGCAGGTAAAGCCTGTGGATGCCGTCACGCCCGGCATTGAGAACTTCATCAAGGGCGATGAGTCGAAGATTGACAAGTTCAAGCGCGAAGACCCGCACGGTTTCGGCATGACGCTCATGGCCATGGGCATCGTGTTCTTCTGTCTGGCTACGCTTTGGCTCTTCTTCACCATCTTCGGTGCCATCATGAAGCATCAGGAGGCGGCCAAGAAGGTGGCTCATCAGCAGCCCATGAAGCCGATTACCAAGACCGTGGAGAAGACTATGGAGGTAGGCCATAAGACAGGTGTCATCCTGCAGGAAGGCCTGAAGACCAAGGGTATTGACAAGGAGGTCTATATGGCGGTCATCGGCTTGGCCCTGCGCCAGTATGAAGACGACATCCACGATGTGGAGTCGGGTGTCATCACCATCAGGCCCAAAGACACAGGTTGGGATGATGAATACAGCCAAATGACCCAGATGCACGAGGCCTTCATTCCCACCAACCACAATGCTCCAACAATTCCAACAAATCCAGAAGTGAAATAAATTCAAAACGAGAAGAAGATGAAGACATATAAGTATAAAGTTCAGGGCGTTGACTACGAGGTAGAAATCGCCGAAGTAGAAGGAAAAATCGCCAGAGTAAACGTCAACGGCATCCCCTTTGAGATTGAGATGCAGAAACCCATCAATGCCGCCAAGCACCCGGTGCTGGCCGCAACGAAGAAGGTCGTTGCCCCCTTGTCTGCCCCTGAAGGGGACACAACAGCCTCTGCTCCAAAAACAAATGTAGCCCCCACGGCGGCTGTAGCGGGCCCTGCTCCTACAGCTGGTGGCAACGCCATCAAGGCACCCCTGCCCGGTACCGTGACTGACATTTGCGTCACCGTGGGCCAGCAGGTCAACGTCGGCGACACGGTGCTTGTGCTGGAGGCCATGAAGATGCAGAACAACATTGAGGCCGAGAGTGCGGGAACCGTCAAAGCCATTAATGTCAACAAGGGTGACTCCGTCATGGAAGGTGCCGTGCTGCTGGTGATTGGATAATGCTAATTGAAAATTGATAATTGACAATTATGGGATTTACAAACTTCATAGCCGAAAACTTCAATGAGTTCCTGACCTACACGGGGTTTGCCAACGCTACGGCAGGAAACCTCATCATGATTGTCGTCGGAATGGTGCTGATCTATCTGGCTATCCGTAAAGACTTTGAGCCGCTCCTGCTCGTACCTATCGGCCTTGGTATCATCCTGGGCAACATTCCTTTCCGTGCAGACGCCGGTTTGGAAATCGGACTCTACGAGGACAACTCCGTGCTCAACTTCTTCTATCAGGGTGTGCGGTTAGGATGGTACCCGCCGCTGGTCTTCCTCGGCATCGGTGCCATGACCGACTTCTCCGCCCTCATCGCCAACCCCAAGCTGGTGCTCATCGGAGCTGCCGCTCAGTTCGGTATCTTCGGAGCCTACATGACGGCACTCGCCTTAGGTTTCGAGCCTAACCAGGCAGCAGGTATCGCCATCATCGGCGGTGCCGACGGACCGACGGCCATCTTCCTGTCGTCGAAGCTGTCGCCCAACCTCATGGGTGCCATCGCCGTCTGTGCCTATTCCTACATGGCCCTTGTGCCCCTGATCCAGCCGCCACTCATGCGTCTGCTCACCACCAAGAAGGAACGTGTCATCAAGATGAAGCCCGCCCGTCAGGTTTCACAGACCGAGCGCATCCTCTTCCCCATCATCGGACTGCTGCTCACCACGTTCATCGTACCCAGCGGACTGCCGCTGCTCGGTATGCTGTTCTTCGGCAACCTGCTGAAGGAGAGTGGCAAGACCACCCGTCTGGCAAAGACCGCCGGAGCAGCCCTCAACGACATCGTCGTCATGCTTCTGGGACTTACCGTAGGCTGCTCCACGCAGGCCTCTGAGTTCCTTAGCATGAACACCATCTTCATCTTCTTCATCGGAGCCTGTGCCTTCATCGTTGCCACGATGAGCGGCGTCTGCTTCGTCAAGTTGATGAACCTCTTCCTGCCGAAAGACAAGAAGCTCAATCCGCTCATTGGCAATGCCGGTGTATCGGCAGTGCCCATGGCAGCCCGCATCTCCAACAACCTCGGACTGGAGTACGACCGCCACAACTTCCTGCTCATGCATGCCATGGGTCCGAACGTGGCCGGTGTCATCGGCTCTGCCGTGGCAGCTGGAGCGCTGTTAGGCTTCCTGTCGTGACATTGAATCACATAGCCTATGAAATTTCCTAAACCGAACATATCACAATCGTTTTCCCGGCGCCTTACATTTAAGGTGCTGGTGACGGTGTTTTTTATCTATGCAACTCTTCTGGCCGTGATTTTCTGCTTCACCAGTCTCGTTCTTATGGTAGAAGAAGGCTGGCGTTTAGGAACGTATATTGACGTTATTGAGATGCGTCTCAAAGGAGATTTGCATGTCGTAGAGGCCGTTGTCCACAACAACACGCCGGATGTCGCAGAGAATCTTGATGATCCGCAGGCCATGTACGAGCTGACATCTTACATTGTCAAGCTCAACCCCTTGATTTCCGGTTCTGCCATCGCCTTCGAGCCTAACTACTTCAAGAATAAGGGCAAGTACTACGCAGCCTATGCCTACCGCGACAGTACGGGAACCATCCAAGCAAAGCAGTTAGGACAAAAGGACTATGACTATTTCCAGATGGACTGGTACAAGAAGCCGAAAGAAACTGGCGAGCCCTGCTGGAGCGAGCCCTACTTCGACCAGGGAGGTGGCGAGATGGCGATGGTCACCTACTCCTATCCGCTAAAGGATGCAAAAGGTGAAGTGTATGCCGTTATCACAGCTGATATGACACTCGACCAGTTGACACAGTCTATCGATATCGAACCCCTCAGAGATGACGTTTCTGACAGAGCCTACTTTTTCATCATCTCGAAAAAAGGGACCATTATCTCCCACCCCAATAAAGACTATGTGCTAACCCAAAATATTACGGATTTAGTCAAACAGACGGAAACAGAGCGTGATAACATGCTCATCAAGGAGATGATGGAGGGGAAAAGCAAATGGAGGACCATCAAAAAAGACGGTGAAATCAAATTTGTCAGCTTTGGTTCTCTTCATGATGTCAACGGCTGGTCGATGGCCGTGGTCTGCCCTCTTGTAGACATCTTGGCACCGGCACTTGCTACGGGCATTATTATTCTTATCATCATGGCTGTGGGTGTGATTCTCCTCTTTGTCTTTACCCACGGCACCATCAAGTCGGTAACACGACCGTTGGAGTTGTTCGCACAGTCGGCCGACGAGGTGGCCAAAGGTAATTTCCAGGCGAAGTTGCCCATCATCATTACCAAGGACGAGATGCGCCGTCTGCATGACTCGTTCAAAGCCATGCAGATGTCGCTGACCAGCCACATGGAGCAACTGAAGACTGTCAACGAAGCGAAAGGTCGCATAGAGAGCGAGTTGCAAATTGCCCACAGCATCCAGATGTCTATGCTGCCCAAGACCTTCCCGCCCTATCCCGAGCGTAACGACATTGACATCTACGGTGCCCTGACTCCTGCCAAGGAGGTTGGCGGCGACTTGTACGACTTCTTCCTACGTGACGAGAAGCTGTTCTTCTGCATCGGCGACGTGTCAGGAAAGGGCGTTCCCGCCTCTTTGGTCATGGCAGTCAGCCGCACACTCTTCCGCAACATTGCCGCTCATACCACAGCACCTGACCGCATTATCTATGCCCTCAACAACGCCATTGCCGACGGCAACGAGTCAAACATGTTCGTCACGTTTTTCGTGGGCGTGCTAGACCTGCCTACCGGACGTCTGCGTTTCTGCAATGCCGGTCACGAGTCACCGTTACTCATCGGCGACGAAGGCATCGGCTATCTGCCCTGCGAGTCGAACCTGCCCGTCGGCATCGAGGCCGACTGGAAATTCGTGCCTCAGGAAGTGGTAATCCATCCCAATACCACCATCTTCCTCTATACCGACGGACTGACCGAGGCCGAGAACATCAGTCATGAGCAGTTCCAGGAACAGCGGATTATTGACGCAGCCCAACAGGCGGACCGCCATCCCAAGGAACTGCTGGAGCAGATGACCACCGCTGTCCATCAGTTCGTGGGCGGTGCAGAGCAGAGCGACGACCTCACCATGCTGGCCATCCAATATACCCATGAACAGGACAAGAACCTCATTCTGCAACGCGACCTCTCACTGCCCAACGATGTGGAACAGGTACCTCGTCTGGCTGCTTTCGTCGAGGAGGTGTGCGAGACCGTGGGTTTCGACATGAGTACAACGATGAGCCTCAACCTGGCGCTTGAGGAAGCGGTGGTCAATGTCATGGACTACGCTTATCCCATGGGTACGGTCGGTGAAATCAACGTCTCAGCCAACTGTAATGTGGAGCGTCTGAAGTTCACCATTACTGACTGGGGCATACCTTTTGACCCGACGGCCAAGCAGGAGGTAGATACCACCTTGTCGTTAGAGGAACGGCCTGTCGGCGGTCTGGGCATCCATCTGGTGCGTCAGATCATGGACAGCATCAATTACGAACGCGTCAACAACAAGAATGTGCTGACGCTTAGGAAGTATTTGGCGGGCTTTGCCCTAAATGAGAAATGATAAATGAGAAATGATAAAGATGAGTGCGATGAAGAATAAATGTTTAATGTTTAATGTTAAATGTTTAATGGTAAATGTTAGATGGTTAATGGTAATTGGTTTATCATTTATCATTTATCATATATCATTTAGCCACGCAGCGGCGCAAGAAAAGTTCATCTTCACGCCCCAATGGACGGCACAGGCTCAGTTTGCCGGTTACTATGTTGCTCAGGAGAAAGGGTTTTATAAGGAGGCAGGGATTAATGTTGAGATTGTCCATCCGTCAGTCACCCAGCCGGCCATGAGACGTGTTCAAAACAACGAGAGCCATGCGACAACGCTGCAACTGGCTCAGGCATTGGACATCATGGACTACGGTGTTCCCCTGGTCAACATTCTCCAGACCTCGATGAACAATGGTCTGGTCATTGTGTCACGCAAGAACAAGAATCCCCTTCAGCAAAAAGGCGAGAAGGTGGGCATCTGGAGTGCCGGCTTCGGTCAGATAGCCATCTGCATGAGCATGAAGGAAGGCCTGAACTATCAGTGGGTACCCTTTGCCAGCAATATCAACCTGTTTGTGTCTGGGGCCATCGACGCCACGCTGGCCATGAGCTATAACGAGTACTACCAGCTGTTGCAGACGGGCATCACGCTGAACGAAAGCAACGTCTATCGTTTCTGTGACCACGGCTACAACATCCAGGAAGACGGTGTCTATATGACCCGTTCCTATTATGAGAGCCACCGTGAACAGGCCCGTCGTTTTGCCGCTGCCAGCAAGAAAGGTTGGGAATGGGCAGCTGCCCATCCTAAAGAAGCGCTCGACATTGTGATGAGCTATGTGCAGAAAGAGCATATTGCCACTAACCGTATCTTGCAGAAGCTCATGCTCGACGAGATACTCAGGTTACAAGTTAACCGTGAGACAGGAAAACGAGAGTTCCGTCTGCGCCCCGACATGGTGAAACAAGCCAACACACTGATGTATGAAAATAACATGTTGTCGCGGGAAATCTCCTACGACGAACTAATAGCCAAATAATCCAAGCCTATGAAAAATCCTATCAAGCATTCCCAGCAGTCGCTTTCCACACGTCTTAGCCTGTGGATAGTGTTTTTCGCAGCCTTCATCTTTTTGGTTGCCATCGGCTTTATGTTCATTCAGTCGGTTAAGGCCGTGCGACAGGAAGCCATCAACCACGCCACTCAGATATTGGAGAACACCGCAGAGCGCGTCAATACCATCCTAACGAAGGTGGAGGTGGCCACCAACAATACCGACTGGCTGGTGGCACGCCATCTGGATGCGCCCGACTCCATGTTTGTCTATAGCCGCCGTATCCTGCAGAACAATCCCGACCTGAACGGCTGTTCCATTGCCTTCGAGCCCTACTACTTCAAGGACCGCGGACGATATTTCTCCGCCTACTCCATCAACAAGAACGGCGAAATCACCACAACGCAAGAAGGTGACGAGTACTATGAATATTTCTCCATGGACTGGTATCAGTTGCCCAAGCTGCTTGACCGTCCATGCTGGACAGAACCTTTCACGGACTTGAGCATTGACGAAGAATTCAACCCCGAGCGTATCATTTCCTATTGCAAGCCGCTGAAGGATGGAAAAGGCAATTACGTGGGGACCATCTCTGTTGACCTGTCGCTGGACTGGCTGTCAAACACCATCTCTGCCGTCAAGCCCTATCCCCATTCCTACAGCATGATGATTGGGCAGAGCGGCACGTTCTTCGTACACCCTGACACCACCAAGCTGTTCTATCAGTCCATCTTCACGGAGACCTTGCTGGAACCCGATTCCGCCATTACCAATCTCGGACACGCCATGCAGGCCGGTGAGGAAGGCATGCGTCAGATGAAGATTGACGGTCAGGACTGCTACGTATTCTACAAACCATTGGGAACCACGGGATGGAGCGTAGCCATCGTCTGCAGCGAGAGCGACATCTTCGGCAGCTACCTAAGGCTGGTGAACACCGTTATCGCCATCCTGATTATCGGACTGGTCATCATGCTCTTTGTCTTCAGAAGCATCATCAAGAAACAACTGAAACCTCTGAGGTCACTGGCTCTTCAGGCTGAGACCATCGCCTCCGGACAGTTTGACCAGACCCTGACACCAACAAACAAAGAAGACGAGATTGGCAAGCTCAGCCAGTCGTTCACCAATATGCAGCTCTCGCTCACCCAATATATTGAGGAGCTCAAGGATACCACGGCATCCAAGGCCCAGATAGAGAATGAGCTGCAGATTGCCAGCAATATCCAGATGTCGATGCTGCCCAAGATCTTCCCGCCCTACCCTGACCGCAATGAGATAGACATCTTCGGTCTGCTGACCCCGGCCAAAGAAGTGGGTGGTGACCTCTACGACTTCTACATCCGCGACGAGAAGCTCTTCTTCTGCATCGGCGACGTCAGCGGCAAGGGTGTGCCGGCTTCACTCGTCATGGCCGTTACCCGTACGCTGTTCCGTACCGTCTCGTCCCATGAGTCACAGCCCGACCGTATCATGAGCATCATCAACCGTGCCATTTCACAGGACAATGAGTCGAACATGTTTGTCACGCTGTTCCTCGGTGTGCTTGACCTGCCCACCGGCCGACTGCGTTACTGCAACGGCGGCCATGATGCACCACTGCTCCACGGTGACAGCGGCATCGGGATCCTGCCCTGCCAGTCGAATCTGCCCGTAGGCGTTGTGGATGAATGGAAGTTTGTTGCCCAGGAAACCATGATTGACCCGCTGACCACCATCTTCCTATACACCGACGGACTGACCGAGGCCGAGAACACCCGCCATGAGCAGTTCCAGGAAGACAGAATCATTGAGGTGGCAAGGCAAAGTGAACGTAACCCCAAACTGTTCATAGAAAAGATGGCCGATGCCGTCAACCACTTCGTTGGCAATGCTGACCAGAGCGACGACCTTACCATGCTCGCCATCCAATATACCCGTCTGAAAGACCAGAACATCCGTCTGCAGCGTACGATGACCCTGCCTAACAACATTGACCAGGTACCACAGCTGGAGTCGTTCGTCAACGAGGTATGCGAGACCTTAGGACTGGACATGAGCACAACGATGAGTCTGAACCTGGCACTTGAGGAGGCGGTGGTCAACGTCATGAGCTATGCCTATGCTGCCGGTACACGCGGAAATGTGGATATCGAGGCACAGGCCAACGAGCGACGTCTGAAGTTCACCATCAGCGACTGGGGCATACCCTTCGACCCG
>JAEEGH010026972.1_pt1 | contig 11402 bp, 5 predicted proteins | sample 9134181 | NCBI WGS metagenome assembly JAEEGH01 (sample SAMN16246544, study PRJNA631951) | gut metagenome | biome: gut microbiome; feature: rumen; material: DP-attached | host: Bos | place: Iran: Karaj | collected 2018-10 | reverse complement strand
CGCAAAACAGGCGGTTATTTGTAAGGCTGTCTTCACCAAGTGTCTGCACCATTTCATAGTTGTACATCTGAAGACGTGAGTGAAGAATGTCAATCTTGTACTCCTTCTCACGCTGGTATTGATACACGCTAAAGCAAACAGCAAAGAGCAGGAAAACACCACCGATACTGATTAGCAGATTACGCTGAAAGGATTTACTTTTCAAAGCAGTAGCCATAACCTACACGTGTTTTTATCTGTTTTCCATAAGAGCCAATCTTCTTACGCAGTCGGGTGATGTTCACATCTACCGTACGATCGAGCACAAACACATCTTGAGGCCAACAAAGTGTCAGTATGTCTTCACGTGAAAACACCTTGCCTGGATGTTGTAATAAGAGTGATAGCATCTCATATTCCAGTTTAGTGAGAAAAATATCTTGGCCGTCGACAGTAGCTGTCTTGGCATTCAAATCAAGAGAAATACCCTCAAAACATATTTTGCTATCAGAAACAGCTACATGCACTTCGCCACTCGGGGGAACATTCGTTTGAGTCGCCCGCCTGAGCACCGCCTTGACTCTTGCTTTCACCTCTTTCATGCTTAGTGGCTTGGCGATATAGTCATCGGCACCGATGTTCAGTCCCTTAACAAGGTTGTCCTCTCCTTCAAGTGCTGTGATAAAAATGATGGGTATCTGTGCCGTAGAGGGATTGTCCTTCATCTTTCGTGCCATCTGAAATCCTGACATTTCTCCCATCATTACATCTAATAGGATTAGCGCAAACTCTTGTAGAGGGAGTTTGAGTGCTTCCTCTGCAGAGTTTGCGGTTACGACCTCATATCCTTCATTTTCAAGGTTGTATTGCAATATCTCACAGATATCTAACTCGTCATCAACAACAAGTATTTTCATAAATTCTTCAAATGGTTGTGAATGAAACAGATAATCTTTTCGGGCACAAAGATACTGCTTTTTTCTGAGATGCAGGAATAATGTGTATTACATTGTTATGACATTATTGTTCCATCGGTAATTATGCCAAATTTCTGTTTCATTCATAGGAACCTTTATATAATAGTACAAAATTTGTTGTTCGGCATATAACTCAAAGATGATTAGTAGTCAAGTTTTGCAAAATATTGCACATACATACAATTTTTGTGGTTTGCAAAAGTTAAATACGTTAAAAATTCATCTTTTCTTAAACCCATAGAATCTATGTAATCACTTTTCTACCATTTAACATGCAAGTTGTTGATATAAAATGACTTGCAAATACCATGGTTGCTCTGGCCTCAAATCTTTTACTTTTGGTAGCGGTGTGACGAGCATCGGTGCACAGGCCTTCCAAAATTGCTCTGGCCTCACGTCTGTAATTATCCCCGAGAGTGTGACAAGCATCGGTAAAGAGGCCTTCTCTAGATGTCCCGGTCTTGTATCGATTACAATCCCCAACAGCGTGACGAGCATCGGTGCACAGGCCTTCGAAAATTGCTCCGGCCTCACGTCTGTCACTATTCCCAATAGCGTGACTATAATCAATGAGAATACTTTCCATGGTTGTAGCAACCTAACCTCAATAATTATACCAGATGGAGTTAAGATAATTTATGGGAACGCATTTTCTGGGTGCTCTTCTCTGACCTCAATAACACTTCCTAAGAGTGTCATTAGCGTAGGTGCAAATGCTTTGAAGAATTGTTCGAGTCTATCTTCTGTTACCTGTTATGCAGAGAATGTACCAGGTACTGGCCCAAATGCATTTAGTGGCGTTCCGCAAAGCATGTCCACACTTCATGTGCCAGAATCTGCCGTAGATTTGTATAAAGCAGCAGCCCAATGGAAGGATTTTGGTACGATTGTTGGTTTTGATCCAACTGCAGTGGATGAGTTGAAGGCTTCAAGTGCAAAGGATGGCGAGAACGCTCCCATCTACGACCTCAACGGGCGCAGACTGATAGAGAAACCCAAGAGCGGATATTACATCCAAGGCGGAAAGAAATACTATGTAGAGAAGTAAGAGGTAAGATGTAAGACATCCAACTTGTCAACTCGTCTACTCGTTAACTTGTCTACTAAGAAAGCCACTTCACAAAATGCGTGAGGTGGCTTTTGTATTTCGGACAAACGGACAAAAGGAGTAAGATGTAAGAGGACTAATTTTTGTGTCCTCGCAGCTTTATTCCATTACATCCTTTGTGCCGCCGGTCTGCTGGAAGAAGGTGACCTTCGTGGTGGTCTTTTGGTTCTTAACGTACGATAATCTTTGCCGTCTTACCATCGGCACGACGAACGAGGTTCACCCCCGTCTGGAGCTGCGACAGACGACGGCCTGTCAGGTCGTAAACTTCGTAAATCCGGGCTTCCCCTCCTTGGGAGGAGATTGTGGGGAGACTGATGCCCGTCGTGTCATCAGTGTCGAAGCGCACGACTGCTTTGGCTTGTTGGGCTGAAGGCACGTCGAGGGTGAGATAGGCACGGGTGCCCTGCATCACAGCTGGCGTCTGGCCCACAATATAGAAACGGTCATCGCTGATGACATAGTTGGCTGTTGCTGCGTCGGTGCTGGCTGCGATGGTTGTCGAGGCGGCATAACTGCCTGTCATGCTGCCACCCGTAAAGCTGGCTGTACCCGCCGTACCTTGGACGGTGAGAATACCGCTGAAGTCATAGTCATCGGTAGCCGAAAGCTGGGTGGGCGTCAGCAGAAAAGGCTGATGGGCCGTGGTGGCGACGATGGGCTGAGTGGCAAGAATGCCTGCCGTCGGGTCGAAAGCAGTGATCTGTTCCATCACACTACCTGTGCCGAACACCTGCTCTGCCTGCTGCTGAGTGATGGAGAAAGGCAACAGGATGGTGTTGTGCTTGCAGGCCTTGAGGGTTCGGTGAAGCGTGGCACAGGTGATGTCAGCCTGCTCGGGAACATAGTCGATTTGCTCGTCAATCGTGGCTGGATGAAGATTGAGACGGATATTGAACCGGCAGGCAAGGTGACGGCCAGAGTCGTCGGCAGGAGTCAGCATGAGCACAGGGCAGACATAGGTTCCGGCCCTGCAAGCGCCTGGTCGTTGTCCGTGTCCCAACTTCAGTGTGCCACCGTCGATATAGAAGCCCTCAAGATTGAGGAAGATGCGAGCCGTAGCCTCGTTCCATGAGGTCTGGTTGTAGAGAGTGGCAGGCGTGCCATCATCGTTCTGAAACCAAAACCCCTTGCCGCCGCTGGCATTCTTCGTGCGGCAGATGTTGCTGTCGTCGAGCGGGGCATACATCATGTCGAGGGTGAACTGGCTGATGGGAAGCCCAAGCAACGTCGGCACATCGCCACCAGCCGGAAGTCCGCTGACGTTGTGTGTCGCCCAGCCGTCGCTGACAGGATAGAAGTCGATGTCGATGTCCTGCGTGTGGACGGTGGAGAGGTCGCCATAGGCGACGACGGCAGGATAAACCTCAAACTTAGCATTGTCGGCCGTGCGCGGCATCCATATCTGCATATAGCCACGACCGCGGTTGTTCCAGGCATAGTAGGGGATGAGGGTCAGTGTGGCATCGGCTGCCGTATCACCCCGTTTCCGTTTGCCGTCGAGGGTGATGCCTTTGAAACCGTAGCCAGAGATGGCGGCATCGGTGAGTGTGGTCGGTGCATCGTCGGGAGCGAAGAGGGCTGTGAAGCCGTTAGCATTGTCGGCCTGCTCCATGCAATAGACGATGGGACCGCGCTCAATGGCCACCAGCCCTTCGTCGGCCGTGACAGCACCGTTCGCCATGACCCGCTGAACAGGCATGGGCAGCGTGAAAGTCACGACGTCGCCTTCAGCCCAGTTGCGGTCGATGACCATGTAGCCGTCCTGCATCGTGTAATCGACCGCTGTGCCGTTCACACTGACCACGATGGCCTCGTGCGAGGGGTCGGCATAGCTGTACAGGTCGGACGGAACAGGCTCGCCCTTTGCCCATCCTGGCAGACGGAGCAGGAGCTGAAGCCGTGAATCAGCAAGGCCGTCGGTGCCGACGGTCAGTCGGATGTCGCCCTGCCAAGGATAGTCGGTAGTCTGTGTGAGTCGCAGCGTACCCTGCGCGCCGAGGTCGATGTCGGCCGTACCCTGCATGTAGAGGTTGACATAGACCTGACGATCCTTGTGGGCATAGACATAGCCAGGCACCGAGGCGATGAAACGGCACAGGTTGCTCGGGCAGCAGGCACAGCCGAACCAGGGCTCACGCTCTGCCGAACGACCGTTCCACCCGTTGCCGTCGCTGGCGAGGGGATTGGGATAGAAGAAACGGTTGCCGTCGAGGTTGATGCCGCTGATGACGCCGTTGTAGAGCGTGCGTTCCAGCACGTCGTAGTATTTCGACTCGCCATGCAGCAGGAACATACGCCAGTTCCAATACACGTTGGCGATGGCGGCACAAGTCTCGCAGTAGGCCGACTGGTTGGGCAGTTCGTAGTTCCCGCCGAACGCCTCGCCCTCGTGACGGGCACCGATGCCTCCGTTGATGTAGTATTTCTTTTCGACCACATTCTGCCAAATCCTGTCGATGGCCTGCAGATAGTCAGCATCGCCCATGATGGCAGCCACGTCGGCCATTCCGCTATACATGTAGGCTGCGCGGACAGCGTGTCCCACGGCCTCGTCCTGCTGGACAACAGGCTTGTGGGTCTGGCTATACTCCTTGCGCATCACACCACGGGTACCACGCAGGTCGAGGAAGTATTTTGCCAGCCGCAGATAGTCCTCACGTCCGGTCACACGGTAGAGCTTCACCAGTCCCATCTCGACAATCTGGTGTCCGGGTTCGTAGGTAAGCCCCCCTTCCAGAAAGTCGCGCACCAGCAAGTCGGCATTCTTCGTCGCGACATCGAGCAGCGTCGTCTTGCCAGTCGAGATAAAGTGGGCAGCCGCTGCCTCGTAGAGGTGTCCGCTGTTATAGAGCTCGTGGCTCAGGTCGGGATCCTTCTCCCAGCGGTTCTGCCCTACCCAGCTGTGCATGCCAGACGGATTGCCAGCCGTACGAGGGGTGTAGAGGTAACCATCGGGCTCCTGGGCTGCAGCTACGATGGCGATAAGTTCGTCCATCTTGGCCGAAATCTCGTCGTTGGGCTGCACCTGCACACTGTAGGCCATGCCTTCGAGGATTTTGTAGATGTCTGTATCGTCGAACGTACACTCCGTATCGAAGTAGCCGATATTCTCTCCGCGCAGGATGGCAGCAGCTTTCTGGAAGTTGAGAACACGCTTCGAGTTGTAGCACTGCTCGATGGCAAAGGGGATGGTGACGCTTTGGTTCTGCACCATGCGTGGTTGCCAGAATCGGTCGCTGAGGTGAACGTGCGAGAAATCGACGTTCTGGATGGGATAGTCGCCATAGCTGACGACAGCCGAGTTGCGATGGCCCAGCACCTCCCATTCGGTCACGCCGACCGCCGAGTAACTGTTCGTTCCCTGCTGGCACTGCATCAACAGACGCAGCTGTGTGGTTTCGACAGGCAGGATGCGGATACTGCTCACAGCCGTGCGGCTCTGGACGTATGCCTCGCCCTCGACGAGCTGGACATCTGTCCACGCACCGGAGGTCTCGTTCCAGTACTGAATGCGCCATGAAGCGGGAATGAGCACATGGTCGCCTGGGGTCTCGCTGTCGCTCCACCATGCCACACGCACCCGTTCGACGGTCTGTGGCGAGTTCCAGCCATAGCGCAACCACTGTTCGGCAGGCCGGCTGGCATCCCAGGTGTTCCAATGCTTCGCCTCGGGCAGTTCACCAAAGCCCAAGATACCGTCGTTCACGCTGTAGAGGTCGGTGGTCGAATGGGTGAAACTGGCTTCGAGCAGCGAAACGTCGTACGCCAGATTGTCCAAGGTTTCGGGCAGGTCGGCGACATAGTCGGTCGTCGTGCCGAGCATAATCTGACAGAAGTCATTCAGGTCGGCGAGTGCAACGTGGGCACGTTGGTGCCAGTAGTTGATGAACTTCTGTTGCAGGGTTGCGCCGTCGAACGTCTTCACATAGTTGACAACAGGTTCCACCAATGCCTTCGTACGGGTTACACCTTCGGGATAGGTCAGAGCCGTCAGTTCATATTCCTGATACAAGTCTTCCTCCGACAATCCGAGCAAGCCCTCGAGCAGGATGGCAAGCGTGCCCGTGCGGTCGGCACCCCAAATACAGTGGAAATAGACGGGATGTCCCTGTCGCAGGTGGCGCAGGATGAAGTCGAAGTCGCTGCGATAGTTCGCCCATGCCGTGCGCACACCGTCGAGGTAGTAAGGCTCGTTCACCACACGCAGGTAATCGACATCGCTGCCCAGCGGCGAGGCTGTCACGCTCTTGGCCTGTTGATGAGTACGCAGGTCAAGTTCGGCACGGATGCCCAGCTCGTCGTGCAGCAGACGGAGGTCGGCAGCCGAAGCTGTAAACTTGTCACCCTGCATCTCGCAGCCGCGCAGCAGTTTACCATACTGCACCGTCTCACCACGCTTGGTGGTCCATCCACCCAGGTCGCGAACGTTCTGCATCGTTTCGGTCTGCGCCACACGAACCCAGTCGGGAGCCTGCTTGTCCGAAGCCACAACGTTGAGCGTGAGGTCCAGCTCGACGCCCTTCGTCCCGCTCACAGCATAGAAAGTGCAGTGGTACGCGTTGCCCACCTTCGAGCAGTAAGCAGAGTTGTAGCTGCCAGCCTGACCCGTCCAGATGATGAGATTCGTGGCATCGGTCGTGACCGGCTGGATAAACCAACGGCTCTCCCCACCCCACGACGACCTGTATCCGTTTCCGTCGTACCAGTTGTCGTTGTTGTGGCCGTAGGTACCGTCGGCGAGAGGAAAGTAGAGCATATTATTCACATTCGACGACGTCACACTGGTCCCCAGCAGCGACGTCAGTTCTGAGTACGGAATGGGCAGCACACTGTGGTCGTAGGCAGTGTTGGGATTTTGCTCCGCCACGAGCACATAGCGCACAGCCACGTCGAGCGTCCGCGATTTCGTCTTGTAGGTGAAAGGCAGCTGAAAAGACACCTCTTCACGTGTCACACTCACCTTGCCGATTTCGGCTTCGGCCCATGCTCCGACCGCCTGCAGCAGGCACAGCACGGTCAGCAGCAACATTCGATTCGTTCGTTTCATTGTCATAATTATAAGTTTAGTGGTTGTTACATTTTTCATTTTTCACTCTGCTGCCCTGCTGGAGCGTACAGACCGGGGCGCCGCTGTCCACAGGCAACAGCCAAATGTGCGGACTTTGAAAGTAGCGTTTCTTGTTCATCGTTTTGTTGCTCAGAATTGTTTTTGTTTGCAAAGTTACGACTTCGGAGATTTGCGTACAAAAATAAAGCGTTCAAATCGGTCGGAAGAAGTGTTCTGAGGCCGATTTGAACGTTTTGACGGGCTGTTTTGAATCGTTTTTCGGGGAAGGGACTACCGACCGATGAGGGGTCTATTCTTCAGCGTGAAGCACCTGGCTGGGCAGTTGTCCAGTGACTTGTCGGAAAACATTGGCGAAATGTTCGCGGTCGCTGTAGCCGAGCCTGCGAGCGACGTCTGCCACGGTTGCCGTATGTTGACCCAGCATCTTTTGTGCCTGCTCCATCTTTACTTGTCGGACGAATTGGAGGGGCGTCTGGCCGGTGATGGACTTCAGTTTGCGGACAAGCGTCGAGCGCGACATGTTCATGCCGGTTGCCAGGTCGTTGACCCCGAAGTCGATGTCGCCCAGATGTTGCAAGACAATGTCGCGGGCGCGGTCTAGCAGCATCTGGTCGATGGCAGCATGGGCTGGCAACGCCGGCGACTGTGAGGGAGCTGATACATAGTCGTGCATGGCAACCAGTTCTGCACTGTCGTACCATATCTGCTCCTCCTCCCGACGCGAACGGTGCATCAGGTAGCGAATCAGCAGGTAGAGCAGCAGGACGGCGGTGAGGGCATAGAGAAAGAAGGCGAGTGGCGTTTCGTACCACTGCGGCTTGCGGCTGAAGTGATAGCTAGTCACACAGTCGCTCCACAGGCCGTTGGCATCGGTTGCCCGCAGTTGCAACTCGTGGTCACCCCGCGTCAGCGAGGGGAGGTGGATGGTGTTGACACCAATGCGCAGGGTGTCCCACCCACCATCGTCGATGCGGTAGGCGTAACGCTGGGTGGAGGCATGCAGGTGGTCGAGTGTAGAAAAATGGATTTCAACGTCACGGGCATCGGCTGGAAGTACAGAGGAGAGGGGCATGCTGTTGCCAGCTACACGGAGATCGGTGACGCGTACCCGTACAGGACGTGCCATGCCTTCGAGCTGGAGCGAAGGCCGGCAAAGAAGCATACCGCCAAAGCCTCCTACCAGCACGTCGCCGCTGTCGGCATCGAGGGTCAGGGCACGCGGCATGAAACGAGGCAGCGAGAGGGGGCTGTGGGTTCCTATGACCCGATAGACCTGGGTGCGAGGGTCGTATTCTGTCAGCCGCCGGTTGGTCAGTATCCACAGATGGTTGTAGGCATCGACGACAATCTTCTCGACCATATCACCGTTCATTCCTGCTGCTATTGAGCAGTCGGTGTATAGGTGCAAAGCAGTCTCTTGACGCTTTACAGCCTGCGGAACAGCCCCTTTGCGCAGGCTTTCACGGTCAAGGCAAAGCAGACGTCCGTCGCCAGTACCGAGCCATAGCGTGCCATCTGTGGTGGAGGCCAGGGAAAGGAGGTCGGAAGGAATGTCGATCAGACGTTGCAGCTGCCCGTCGGCGGTGAAGACGGCGATGCCGCGTCCGGTGAGGGCGGCATAGACTGTTCCATCTTGTGTCTGGGTCAGACTGGTGGTGTGTCCCAAGGCTTTTCCTTCGCGACTCAGTATGGCACGGAGGCGACGGTCGGAGGGTGTATAGCGGTACAGTCCGTCATAGGTCCCAATCCACAGGGCTCCGTCGGCGGCTTCGAACACGGTCTTGGCGTGCTGGCGATGTGGCAGCTGGATGCTGTGCGTGAGTCGCATCTGACCGTCGTCGGATGCTACGCCATAGACGTGGTCGGTGGCTGTGACGGTCCAAATGTGGTGGGGCTGGGCAGAGGGTATCAGCTCGTGAACAAAATCGAGGTGGGAGTGAGCTGTGGAGGTGAAATCGGTGTAGGGTGTCAGGCGGTCGGTGCGGGAGTCGTAGAGACAGAGTCCTAAGCGTTCCTGCGATATCCAGTAGCGTGTGCCGGCATCGCGACAAAGGCCGAGCAGCAGGGTCGAACGGCTAAAACGCTGCTGCATGGCAGGAACGGGGATGTGTTCGCGGCTGAAGGTTTCGAAATCGATGACCATGCTTTCGCGGTCGTAGCCTGCTACCCAGATATTGCCGTCGCGGTTAAGAATGAGTTCGTTGAGCATTTTCATCCCTTCGGTGTAACCCCGAAGCTGGGTGGCAAGGTCGGCCGCGCATAGCACTCCTGCGGAATCGATGTCGAAGGCATGAAGGTCGTCGATGGATGTCGCCCAAAGGCGATGACCGTCCTCCTGAGGTTGGACATAGAAAAACTGACGGATGGGCTGCCCGAGAGCGTTTCGCACTTCAGGCTGGACGATGTACTTCCTGTCCAGCGACTGTGCTTCCATATCTAACCGGACAATGCCACGATCGCGAGTGGCGAGCCATAGAAAACCAGACGCCTCGGCGATGTTGCTGACCGGAAGTCGGGCTGCAAGGCTGTCGAGGGGGGTCCACTGGTGGCGTGTGGGTTCGTGGCGACAAAGGCCGAGATGGTAGAAGGCGGAGAGTAGCGTACCGTCGGAGGTTTGGAAGTAGCCTGCCGAGGCATCGTCGGCTGTAACTGCGGGTGCATTCCCTGGCTTCAGCAGATAACTTTTGCGGTCAGTTGACAGGTGCACTGTGCCGTCTGAGGCGCAGAATAGTTCCTGCACCTGCTGCCGAGCTAAGTCTTCGCCGCCGTAAGGACGAATCTGATAGTCGGTCTTGTCGAGAAGGAAAGCCCCGGAGGGGGTTCCGAACAGGATGTGGTGGAGGCTGTCCTCGCAGATACAGAGTATCAGGTTGCTGCGCAGGGGGGCTGGGTGAAGATAGTCATTGCGGAACACACGCACATCGTAGCCGTCGTCGCGGCAGAGTCCATCGACGGTGCCGTACCACATGTAGCCCTCGCTGTCCTGCAGGATGCGGTGGATGCTGAGCACGGGGAGTTTGCCGGCCTGCGGATTTCCACGCTGCAGGGTGGCTACGGGCTGTGCTGCCAAGGTGTACCAGGCAGAGAGCAGTAGTGCGAGGAGGGTGGCGAGGTGTTTCATGTGCTTTCTTCTTCTCCACTCAGCGTGGGATAGACGATGCGGGTGTGGTAGATGTTGCGCAGGCGTTCCTTGAGCACAGCTTTGGCCTGCGCGATGTCGCGGAAGGTCTGTCCACTCGCGGTCTATCTTCATGGAGATTCTTTCGGCCAGGGCAGCGACGGTCTTCTGCTCTTCTCCCGCTGCAGACTGGGACACCTCTTTCATTTTCACTTCCAGTTCAGCCTTGAAATGTTCGAAAGGACTGAGGGGCTTACCACGGGAGTTCATCTTGATATACAACTCGTCGGTAACTCCCATCTGGTCGAGGGGAAGGAAATAGAAGGTAATGGCATCACCTGTCAGTTTCTCCCATACGCCACTGGTGGAATGGAATTTTTCGTGGATAGCATCGAGCATGACAAGCATCGCCTGTACGGTGGGGTCGTTTTCCCATTCGAGCAAGAACCATGCCTGGTCATTTATCTGCTTCGACAAGCTTGGGTGACTGAAATCCGGCTCAAACATGACCAGATGGTCGCAGAACTCCCGACTGCTGATGCGTGTTTTATAAGTGAACTCTTTTAGGAAAGCCCGCTGCTCTTCTGGGATATGTTCGTGCATGGCTATGTAATAGTGCAGCAGGAACAATGTGGTCAACCGCTGCTGACCATCAATCACTTCGTACCGTCCTTGCCCATCTTCCCTAACCACCAGCGGCTGTAGGCAATACGGTTCGTCACCATTCTCGTAAATATCGTTGAGCAAAGCACAGACTTGCGACTCGTCCCAACGGTAGCCGCGTTGGTAGGAGGGTATGTAAAACTCGCCTTGAATGTCACCAACTATTTTTTCTCCAAGTTGAATATTGCTTTCGGTCATATCAATATGTAGTTTTTGTTTGCAAAAATAACTCGCAGTTGTTCCATATCATGGTACAACTTCTAAATTTTATCCATTTTTTTGCTTTTTATAAATCTAAACTGTTCTTGAATGCTCGTAATCTTTTCCATTAACTCGCCGAAAGCCAAAGGTTGCCCATAGATGAAACTTTCTTTTATCTCGTTGTAGTCAGCCTCATAAGCAGACATCAGTTCATCACTTGGCACAATCTGAATATTGGCAGGTAGCTCCTTGTCGTAATCCACATAACCAACATGATAGAACTTG
>JAEEGH010026971.1_pt1 | contig 11402 bp, 14 predicted proteins | sample 9134181 | NCBI WGS metagenome assembly JAEEGH01 (sample SAMN16246544, study PRJNA631951) | gut metagenome | biome: gut microbiome; feature: rumen; material: DP-attached | host: Bos | place: Iran: Karaj | collected 2018-10 | reverse complement strand
TGCACTTCGAAAGAAAATTCACGTTCCGCGATTCCGCGCAGGCAATGGCAATTTCACCCACCACCTCGTCTTCCTTCAGCGACTTGAAATCCTGCACCGTCCTGTCCGCCATCGAAAGGATATCCTCAGCACGCTCCCGCAAGAGTTCCCCCGCAGGCGTCAGCCGAATCGCGTAATTCGTGCGCTCGAAAAGCTTTTCGCCCAGCTCCTCCTCCAACTCCTTGAGCTGGCGACTCACCGTCGGCTGCGTCACGCAAAGATTATCTGCCGCGCGCGAGACATTCCCCAACCGCGCTGCCTCCAGAAAATACCGCAAAACTCGAAGTTCCATACCCGAAAACTAATAAAATTCAAGCCCCGCAGGTATGAAGTTGCAAAAATAATGCCCGGAAGGAATAACTGATTACAATCCCAGAATCTTCAGATAATCCATCCGACTGTGCAAAATTCTAACGACAAGAACCTTATCGCGTTCATGTCGATAAAAGACCAAACAGCCGCCGGCAGATAGACAACGATACTTCGCCAAGTTATTTACTTTGCCTCTTAACGAAGGACCAATCTCAGGGAAGACGGCTAAGTTGTCAATGGCGTCAAGAATTTCAGTGATTTTTTCATTTGCCGCTTTAGGGCTGCCTAGCTCGGATTCTATATAAGCGTTGATGCCGTCTAAATCTTCGACGGCTTTTGGCGAAAATACGATGGAGGGCATCTAGACCTCGTATTTTTTCCGCACATCAGCGGCGGAAAGCCATCGTCCCTGTTCGGCGGAGCGTTCGCCTTCGGCAAGAGCCTTCTGTAACTTCAGTTCGGCGACCATGCGTTCGTATTCCTTGATGTCTATTACAACGTAACAACCGCGACCGTTCTTGGTCAAAAAGACTGGAGAATCTTCGGTCACGTTCTGAAGAACTTCGTTATAATTGCGCAAATCAGAAACTGGCAAAATACAGGGCATGGGGAACCTCCTTTCCTAAAATACAAAATTTTAAGAATAATTGCAAGTAAAATTCAACGAAGTACGCGCCGTATTGCGAGTTTTCTGTCTTAAATCTATGCTTTGTAAGCATATCTAGTTATGAAAACAAAGTATTTGCAATATCTGAAAAATGAAGGTATATTTGAACATGTAAAGACTTCAACCGAGAGGAACCTATGAAAAAAGTATTGGTCTTGTCCAGCAGCTTGCGCAAGGGGAGCAACTCCGAAACCCTGGCGCAGGAGTTCGCGAAGGGGGCCGCCGAGGCGGGCAACAAGGTGGAATTCGAATCGCTGCGCGGCAAGAAGATCGGTTTCTGTATGGGCTGCCTCGCTTGCCAGAAGAAGGGCAAGTGCGTCATCAAGGACGATGCTCCCGCCATCACCAAGAAGATGGAATCGGCCGATGTCATCGTGTTCGCGACACCGATTTACTATTACGAGATGAGCGGCCAGCTCAAGACCATGCTCGACCGCGCGAATTCCCTTTATTCGAGCGATTACAAGTTCCGCGAGATTTACCTGCTCACATCTGCCGCCGACACCGACGCGAAGGCCATGAACATCGCGAAGCGCGGCATTGGCGGGTGGATCGCCTGTTTCGACGGCGTGAAGCTCAAGGGAGCCATCTGCGCTACGGGTGCCGAAAGCGCAGGCGATGTCAAGAAGAATTCCGCGCTCCTGAAAAAAGCGTTCGCCATGGGAAAAAAAGTTTAACAACAAGGAGATAAATCATGAAATCCAGATTCTTTAAAGCGGCGCTCGCCGTGGTTTCCGCATGCACCCTGATGGCATGTACCCCCGAAAAAGAAAACAATGCTGCACAGGATGCGGCCAAAACCGCCGCACCAGCAACAGAAGCGGCACAACAGACAAAGGACGAAAATATGAACAAGCTCACGCTCACCGCCGAATGGGACAAGGTATTCCCCAAGAGCGACAAAGTTGAACATTCCAAGGTCACTTTCAAGAACCACTTTGGCATTGAACTCGCCGCCGATATGTTCGTGCCCAAGGACACGAGCCTCAAGGTGAACGGCAAGTTCCCTGCAATCGCAGTCTCTGGCCCGTTCGGAGCCGTCAAGGAACAGTCCAGCGGTCTTTACGCCCAGCAGATGGCGGAACGCGGATTCCTGACCATCGCATTCGACCCGAGCTTCACTGGCGAATCGGGCGGCGAGCCGCGCTACATGAACAGTCCGGACATCAACACCGAAGACTTCATGGCGTCCGTGGACTTTCTCTCGACCCGCGACAACGTTGACCCCGAACGCATCGGCATCATCGGCATTTGCGGCTGGGGCGGCATGGCGATTAACGCCGCCGGCATCGACACCCGCGTCAAGGCGACGGTCGCCTCGACCATGTACGACATGAGCCGCGTATCCGCAAATGGCTACTTTGACGCAGCGAACAACGCCGACGCCCGCAACGAGGCCCGCAAGGCTTTGATGGCCCAGCGCACCAAGGACTTCAAGAACGGCTCGTACGACCTGGCTGGCGGCGTGGTGGACCCGCTCCCGGACGATGCTCCCTACTTTGTCAAGGATTACTACGCCTACTACAAAACCCCGCGCGGCTATCACAAGCGTTCCCTCAACAGCAACAAGGGCTGGGCCGCCTCCGCAGGCACCTCGCTCATGAACACCAAGCTCCTCGCGTACGCCGACGAAATCCGTAACCCGGTGCTCATCATCCACGGCGAAAAGGCCCATAGCCGCTACTTCGGCGAAGGCGCATTCGAAAAGATGACCGGCAAGAAGGCGAACGTCCCCGCAAAACTCGACGCCACCAAGAACTGGAGCAAGACCGTCGGCAACAAGGAACTCCTCGTTATCCCCGGAGCCTCCCACGTGGACCTCTACGACAACCTGGAAAAAATCCCCTTCGAAAAGCTGAACGATTTCTTCAAGACGAACTTGAAGTAACTTGACTGATGTCATCCCCGCGTAGGCGGGGATCTCCTGTATTGTGTCATCCTGAGCGAAGTGCCGCAGGTACGCAGCCGAAGGATCTAAAAGAGGATCATGTTTATGAAAAAACTTTTCGCATTCATCGCCACTCTTTTGCTGTTCGCAGCTTGCTCTTCTGACGCGGCGAGCCATTCGTCGCAACCTGAAGCCCAAACGGAGGCTCCCGTGAAACTCAAGATCCATGTGAACGATACCACCTTCACGGCGACGCTCGAAGAAAATTCCTCGGCCAAGGCCTTCGCCGAATTCCTCACGCAGGGCGATATGACGCTCGACATGCACGATTACGGCAGCTTCGAGAAGGTGGCCGACCTGCCGCGCAGTTTTCCGCGTCACGACAAGCAAATCGACACCGACGCAGGCGACATCATCCTTTACCAGGGCAATTCCATCACCATCTACTACGACAAGAATTCCTGGAACTTTACGCGCCTTGCCCGTATCGACAACGTGAACAAGAAACGCCTCCAGCAGATCCTCGGCAAAGGGAACGTAAAGGCGACATTCTCGGTGGAATAAACGTATATTTCCTTCGGGAAGACGATGACACGTTTGCTGAAAAAATTTAGAACGCTTTTGGTGCTTGTGCTGTTTATGGCATTTGCCAGTTTCGCACATGCCGAAACGCCAGCGGCCGATTCGACAAGCGCGGATTCCGCAGCCATCGATACCGCGCCAAAGCTTTCCCCGTTCGATCACCTGGGCCATAACATGCTGCTGAGCGCGTTCGGCTGGCCGCTCGGGTTCCACATGCTCGGCGGAGCGCTTACGTACAAGTTCTCGATGGAAAACAACGACCTGATGGTGGCCCGTTTTGCGGCCCGCCAGGACCAGCTCGCGTATGGCATCGCGTTCACTCCCGGCATGATGATGGGGACGTTCTTCCCGATTCTTGTTCCGGGGTACATGTACTTTATCAGCGACAACCGCGCGCTGAACAACACCGGTGCCGTCGCCGTGCAGGCCACCGCCGTGGCGTTCCTCTACAACAACATCCTCAAGGCGATTTCGGCACGCGAGCACCCTGACGCAGAACTCAATAGCGGCGAGCGTTCCCGTGATTTCAAGTGGGGATTTTTTAGGCGCGGAGTCTTTTACGGCTGGCCCTCGGGACATTCCATGACCAACGCGGCCATGGCCATGAGCATCGCAAGCTACAACCGCGACAAGCCTCTCGTCGTGGCGGGCTGCGCTCTGTACGCAGGCTACATCGCGACAAGCATGGTTCTCGGCGCAAAAGGGGAGGCCCACTGGTTCTCTGACGCCGTCGCGGGCACCCTGATGGGAGCCTCCATCGGCTGGTACATCGGCAGCGTGTTCTACAAGGAAAAAATCGGCGAAAAGCAGACCCCGCCCAAGGTCACCATCGCCCCGCTATTCTACGACGACACCAAAGGCGCCGTGCTCAGCGTGAGAATTTAAGCCAAACGCCTGGTACACAACCTTGCGTACCGATGAAAGAGAAAAAATGCATAAACCTCTTGAGAATCGTGTTCTGGTAATTTATATTTGGTACACAAGTGTGTAGAAAAAAAACAACGGGAAAGTATGACTTTCGTGTTGTTGGTAAGTCCGTGGCTTAGAATGGCGATTTTGACCATCATAAAGGGCTTGTGTTTAAAATCTTAAACATTGCTGGGGGCTTCAACACCAAAGTTCTACATCGCCTTTTCACCGGTTGCCCTATGATGACCGTTCGCGTTAGACTCTAGTAAGACACTCCGGTCGGCGCTCACTCTCGCCTCCGACGACTCGTTATGACGAGTCGTCTACGGCTCACGGCGTGGTCGAGACCACCGTAACCGATGTCTCTTGGGCGTTCCCGCACATATATGTGCGGTCGGGCTATATTGCAAGGCCACCCGTGCGCACCTACGGCACGCCCGCGCAACTCTTGCAACCAAGCCTCGCTCCGCGAGTCTTGTCCCCAAGGGGTCACTATCCCTAACGCAGAATCACAATTACAAATGCGTCGGTCCGTTCTCGACGCAATAACCTTCTTTATATTCCCCTGTATTTAAGCAGACACCCCTTATGTTCGATGCAACAACATAAAAAACTTGTTCATTAAATTTGACATACCTATAATTCACTGATGGAACCTTGAAATCATGGGAGGAATAACAGGTGCACTTGGAAGCCTCTTGCACATTTACATAAGAAATAAACAGAGTATCATCTACAAAATCTAAAGCTACATCAGCGGAAACGTCACAATAATCTAAAGCGTAAAGAGTCAAGTCAAAGCAACCTCTGCAATCGCCTAAATAAACAGCTGAATGTTCATCATAACCAACAATTAGCGACGAAATCATCTTCTCAATATCCGACGAACTGGATGAGGAAGCGTCCGCACACTTTCCAAGAACCACCGAAGTATATAGCGTTGGGTTCCTTTCTTCCGCCGAACTGGATGCGGAATCATTGCACCCGACAAGAAGTTCCAAAGAGATAACAATGAAAAAAAGAATTTTTATTTTCATAGGTCTTTATCAAAAAACACCGTTTTCATTAAACAATCCGCCCATCAAACCGGAAGACATCGCGTTTTTAACAGTTAACGTATCCGAGACATCAACTTTTGGAATAGGGAATTTACAAGTAATTTTTTCTACACGCAATTCAGCATTTTGGGGCATCGCAACCACTTGAACGTCCTTGTAGAATCCTGCCTTATCAATTTCTGCAGTAAAAACAAGCAAACGACCATCTTTGTCAGCGTCATAATCTTCGTTTGAAGGAGCGTTCACAAGTGTCTGATAACTTCCTTCAAATGGATAGAAGTTTATAGTCTGAGCAGGATACCCTTCGCAAGGGACTCCGTTGCAGAAAGCCCTAAAAATTAGACCAAACCAAGAAGTGTCGGCACCGCTGCACGGAGATTTCTCAAGCCGCATTACGCGGCCTTTTGGGCTGTTGCCAATGGCAAGAATGTCATATCCATTGCCAACATGTTCAAAAACAGGATACGCGGGAGTACGAACCTTGAACTCACCATAGGTAAATTCTCCCAGTTCCATCTTGAAGCGAGAATCTTCTTCGGGTGCAGACGAATTATCATCCGCACACCCGACAAGGAACAACAGGACCGCTAGAAGAAATATTCGAACTACAGGCAGATGCTTCATATTATAAAAATAACTTATTTTCAACGCCCTATCACCTCTTGTTCTTGGGTAACTTTACTTCATATTCCACTGCTTTCACGTCGCTATCCCTTACGTACCTGACAACACCCGAACGGTTAGGCAAGTGCCGTTCCTTGAATCTTTCGTATTGTTCGCGAATAATATAGTCTGCACGGCGGCTGTAATTGGCAATGATAAGCGCCGAATCCAGACGGGTCTGGTCGATATGCTTGTCAAGATTTTCGTAAATCCATTTATCGATTTTACTTAATGGGCGATGCATAACCACCGTTTCAGGGCGGTAATAACGGCTACGGTCTCTATTCAGAATCATATCGAATCGGCGAGTCAAGAACGAAAGGCCGTAATACTCCTTTTCGGAATACAGCTGTCTATACAAAAGAAAATGCACCGTATCGGCATAGTGCATGCTTTCGTCTATCAGCGGCGGAATAGAATCAAATTCACCATTTTCCAAATGGGTTAAAATTTTCTTTTTCAGGCTCAAATTTTTATTTATAGGAAGCGGGCCGCCAACCTGAAAAGGGACAAACGCCAAAGAATCCCCAAATGAGTCGCTGACGGACAATAATTCCTTCTTCGTAAGCACGGGAGTCCAGCCGTCATCAAAGAAAATGCGGTTTCCTGTAGGCCCTGGAAGGAAAAAATCCTTTTCAAATAATGCAACGGCAGAATCTGATTTCGCAGAATCGATTTCCGTCGACGCTCCCCGATAAAGGAACTTAAAAAATGTCTTGCGTTTTTCTTCAGGTGATGGAGCAATCCATTTTTTCGTTTCGACATCATATTTCTGTTTAACGTCAATCACCATATGCAGCAGAAAACATTGTGAACCGAATCCTGTAGAAATTTCGTTATAATCTTCAAAAGTTTCCTGCGTCTCTAACGATGCCTTGGCGACATTCGCTTTATATTCCTGTTTTTTATCATTGCACCATTTCGCAAACGACTCGGAATATTCTGGAAAAACATCTTCGATGTCCTTGTCAAGAATCTTTTTCTTGACGATAGAGCCAAAAACTGGTGCGTTCTGCGATGCGTCTTGCACAGTATTCAGCCTAGTCTTTGCTCTTGGGTAGAACTTTTTCGCATACTTGACAAAGCTATCTTCACGCTTCTGGGATTGAGCCATCTTTTTCTGAGCTTCTTCATCGGTGTCATAGGACCAGACTGAAGACAATCCGCAAATACTGCGGTTGCCCCGGTGGTTGCTTTCATGGGCAAAAGCTAGACCTGCAAGCAAAAGGATTACGGAAACAGGAAGCGACAGACATTTCATAAACGACTTTTTTATCAAATTATTTAAATTTCGTTGTCATGTCAAGTGTATCGCCACGGCCATATTCGTCGCGATACACCAACTTCCAAGAAATAGCCGTATCGCGAAAAGACTTTAACGTATTGTTGTATAGAACATATTGTATTCGTTTGGGTTCATTAGGCAAACTATAATAGAAGCAGGCCCCCCGATCATAAGTAATACGCGTTTCAGCTTTTGAAATCCCACATTTCTCGGTTCCCGTGGAGTCCCGGTATGCAAGCAAGCCAATAATTTGGCTGTAATCCGAGCGGTATGTTCCAAGCCTGTACTCATCTGTTTTCAACAAGGTTAAACTGTCGGGAAGCCCTACCGCTTCAAGAAAATAATTCGACGAATAACTAACCAGCAACTTGCAAGTTTCCCCTGACAATTCCGAGAAAAGACTCTTTACGGAATCGCGATTGAATTCTGAAATTTTTGCATAGGGTATGTAGTCCATTCGCGCATTCGGCCCAAAATTCAAATCCGCAACAGTCGTATCATATAAAGTATCTTTTTGCAAACAAGGAATTTCAACTTTATTAGAATCATAACAAATCTCTATATAGGACGTATGAAAAATGTAACAATCCACATTTGTCACTTGGGTACACGAGAAAGTCGAATCACCGACATGGCAATTAGACGCGTTCCACACAGAAGTATCCCCCTGTGGCCCAAGGATGCGATACATTTGAACATGCTTTAACACATAATCGTCACCTTCTTCGACACTCTTTGCATCTGCACTACTAGATTCCGCCGAACATGCCGCCAGAACAGCAACCATACATAGCAGAAATAGGGTTTTATCAAAAGGACTTTTCATCAAAATAGCCTCCGAAGATCCACTCTCAGAAATATACCTAATTTGGCGGCGGCATGACGGAACCTCACAAAATCACGTTTATTGCTGTCGGACTTTTTATGAAACACATTTGTATCATATTTTAAATTCAGATGAAAAATTTGTAAAAAAATGCCGTTTTTATTGCATATTCGACATTTTTTTTTATTTTTAAGAATATGAGGCCTATTACCGAATGCGACAACCTTGAAGAGGATGACGTTTTATGAAAAAGAGCCTAATTTACCTGATAGCCGTTTCTCTGTGGCTTCTGGCCTGTAGCGATTCGTCGTCGGAACCGCAAAAAGAAGAATACGATATAAGCGGATGCTGCTCCGGGGAATGGACTATCGAAAGAATCATTTCGATCAATAGTCTTGGAGATACCATAAACATACGAAATGGTGATTCCACATATACAAATAAGGGCGTGTGCAATCCACCGCCTCCGAGTGTAATGACTTTCATGTGTGCGGAAACTCCGTTTAGATTTGTTGATTCTGTCGTTATAGATTCAAGCATTTCATCTTCTAGCGACCCGCTTTCGTCTTCATCGCTTTTCACACCTGTTCCCCGCTCGTCGAGCAGTTACAGCCTATCGCGAGAAGAAACGATAGACTCGACACGCGAAATGGTTTTATACCCGACACCCGAAGGAACGCTCGATACGGGAACGCACAGCGATATCTTCAAGAAATAATCACCGTAGATTTTTTCGACAGAAACCATAAAAGCGCTTGCTTCCACTATGCGTCCCACGCATACTGAGCATGAAAATTAAGCATTTTGCGTATGCTCCGAAAATATTTATATTATATATGAAACATTTCGGAGTAGTCCAATGAAACTCAAGTTTTTAACATTTTTTTCAATCCTTGCGCTCGCTGCGAGCGTGTTTGCGGAGAGTGCCATGAGCAACATTACGGTAAACCTGCGCTATACGGGTAAGAACGGGGCGGCAAAGAAGTTCGCCGAAGAGATGGTTTCTAGCGGGACGGTGGCGAAAATCCGCGCCGAGAAGGGCAACATCCGCTACGAATACTTCCAGTCGCTGGACGATCCCGAGACCATCTTGCTGATTGACGCTTGGGAAAGCCAGGCCGCCATCGACGTGCACCACGCTTCGCCCATGATGAAGACGATTGCGAAACTCCGCGACAAGTACGACTTGAAAATGACTGTCGAACGTTTTACGCCCGACAACACCATGCTCAAGACCGACGAAAAGTTCATCAGGAAATAAGTCGCGAAAATGCAATGCCCGCGCGCTATTTCATTAACTTCACTTTGAAGAATTCCACGTTCATTTCGCGGTCGGCGAGCGGCACAATCTTGCGGCTCTTGGGAATGTCGTAATCAAACTTTTGGTCCGAAACGAACGTCAACAGCGAAGACTGCTCGATGAGCTTTGAAATGCCCTTCGTGCTGTCGTGCTTGATGAAGGTGGCGTCGGGAATCTTCTTGCGCTTGACCTGCTCCCAGAACCCTACGTTACTGCGCTGGATGATGGTTTCGCCCTTGAGTTCCCGGAGCCGGATGGACTTTCGCTTCGCAAGCGGGTGCTTCTTGGGGAGCGCAATCGAGAGCCGCTCCTGCATGTATTTTTCGGCGCGGTATTTCTTTGCACGTGGGGCCTTAAGCGTGATGCCGATATCCGCCGTGCCCTCGTTCAGCGCCTTCAGCACGCCCGCCTCATTGTCGATAATCTCGTAGGTGACCTGCGCGCCGGGGTATTTCTCCTGCAGTTCCTGCACCATCCGCATGGCGGGGAGGATGGCCACCGACGCGATAGAGAACGTGCGCGTACCCGCGCCCTGTGGGCTCACCTTTTCCATCATCTCGCCCTGCAAATCCATGATGCGCTTCGCGTATTCGGCGACCGTGCGACCCTTTTCGTTCAGCTCGATGCGGTTCTTTTTGCGCTCGAAGAGCGGAGCGCCGATTTCGTCTTCCAACTTCTTGAACGCGCGGCTCACCGCCGGCTGCGAAGTGTAGAGCTTGTCCGCAACGGCCGAAAGCGTCCCGTATTCCAGGAACCCGGCCAGCAATCGCAAAATGTAGGTCTCGACAAACATAAAAAGCCCCTTTTGGGGGAGAATATAATAATTCTGCTATGCGTTTCACGCATACTGGGCATAAAAATTACGCATTACGCGGCAGTCCTGAATTTATTTATATTATAAACAACCGGTTCAAAGGAATTTTTTACGAAAAAGGCGGATCCCATGAAAAAAATCACCTTGATTCTTTTATCACTTCTTCTAGGAGTCTCTATGGCAGCAGAAAAGAAAATCCTCGTCGTTTACTATTCCCGCGCCGATGAAAACTACAGCGTCGGAAACATTTCCAAGGGCAATACCGAAATCATTGCCGAGATGATTGCGAAAAAGACGGGCGGCACGCTTTTGCACGTGGAACCCGCGAAGGAATACCCCAAGAAATACGACGACTGCATCAACGTGGCCAAGAAGGAACTTGCGCAGGACGCGCGCCCGGCCATCAAGCCGGTGAACGTGAACCCCGAAGAATTCAACGAGATTTACGTCGGTTACCCGGTGTGGTGGGGCGAGATGCCCATGCCCATGTTCACCTTCTTCGAGAAGTATAATTTGAAGGGCAAGACGATTCACCCGTTTGTGACCCACGAAGGCAGCGGCCTCTCGGGTGTTGCGCGCCTCAAGAAGGTGACCGGCGCGAACGTGACCCCCGGCCTTGCCATCTACGGACACGTGGCCCAGAATGAACGCGACAAGGCCCAGAAAGAAGTCGATAAGTGGGTGAAGTAGTTGAAGTAGGTGGCTTGCGCCTTACTTAGAATCGCCAGTCTGCTTTCTTTTCAGTTCAATTAAATCGAAATACATCAGACGGCTGTTTAAACACCTGTCTGATGTTTGCTCTGAAAATCAAGGCTTATGCCGAGTCTGCCAATCATGACGGCCGGATAGCTGCTGTAAATCTTTTCGCGGGGGATGTTCTTCTCAATATTTGCATAGGGCGGCCTTGCCTTGAGTGTAGAACCCAAAGCGGCAATTCTGTTGGAGAAAATTCATTACTTAAATTCTCTAAAATCGGCCTTGGAGAGGATGTCTCTGGCTTGTTCAATCTGCTTGGAGAAATCGATGGATCCGCGACGCTTTTCGCTTTCTTCCATCATG
>JAEEGH010026970.1_pt1 | contig 11403 bp, 10 predicted proteins | sample 9134181 | NCBI WGS metagenome assembly JAEEGH01 (sample SAMN16246544, study PRJNA631951) | gut metagenome | biome: gut microbiome; feature: rumen; material: DP-attached | host: Bos | place: Iran: Karaj | collected 2018-10 | reverse complement strand
GCGGTCACATAGCCCGCTATGCTCCCTTATCAGCTAACATTTTGCCCTCGAAACAAATTCAAAAATCTGACAGTGGGAATTTTTAGAACCCACCTTAACTCGTGGGAATTTTCAGAATTCACCTTATAAAATTCAGTTCACCACGCTGGCTACAACGAGCGAAACATAAATTACGGTTTTGTAATATAGGAGATACATCGAGAAATTCAGATACACAGAACCGATATTAAATAAGTAATCCCGGAGTACCTTGTAGGTGCTCCGGGAACTTTTTGTAGCAATCCTCTTTGTGACTCTCTCGAGCCTTACATGAGGGAAAATACTGTTCAGGTTTGTTATAGTCGGAATGTTATAGGCATAGTGTAGCGCACACGCGATACAACGCCCTTTTCAACTCCTGGCATCCATTTCGGCATGTTCTTTATCAGACGTGCCGCCTCTTCTTCCAGGTATGGGTCGCCAGACTTTACAGGAGTAACGTGCGATGTCGTTCCGTCTCGCTCAATTATGAAGCTTATGAGCACACGGCCCTGTGCACCGAACTCCTTTGCCATTGGCGGATATTTCTTGTTTTCCTCAAGGAACTTACCCCAGGTAGCTTTGCCTCCTATTACGTAAGGCATCTTCTCTACCTTATCATAGACCTTTGGTCCGCTGATATCCTGCAGCTTCACCTCGTCAGCCTTCTTTACAGCCTCTGCGGTTGCAAGCACGCGGTTTGACATGCTATCGTTGACAGCCTTGTCGCCAGAGACGCTCTGTGATATATATCCCTGTGACTTCTGCACGGCAGTAGCAGGAACGATAGATACCATATTCTTTCCAGCTCCACCACTGAATGGTGGCAGCTCCATGAAAAACTCAGTAATCTCTTTACGCAGCAGTTCGTCAATGGTGCTGCTCATCTTTACATCGGTAACCTTTCCATCATCACCGATGAAATAGTAAATATTCTGTTTGTTGTTGACGATGTGTCCGTACTCGTTCATCTTCGCCTCGATAGTCTCGGCGTTCTGCGCATGGCTTATCAGGCCTGTCATTAGCAGACAGATTGTTAGGAAAAGCTGTTTCATATCTTTACTTATTTATGATGCGCATGTTAGCAGTAAAGTCAGCGATGCGTATCGGTTATTTTAATGTAAATTCGAATGTCACTTTGCCTCCCTTGTGGTTAGTGAAGGTTCCTTTGTAGGTCTTTCCGCTCAACTTACCGTTGAAGCGTCCTATATATCTTTCGCCGTCAGGTTTGAAGGCGTCAATAGTCAGGTCTCCCTTTGCAGGGTCGTAATCAGAGAATCGCAGTGCCTTTTTGCCAGAACCCACGACGTAGTATCCGCCGTCAGGCCCAATCTGCATAGGACAGTCTTTCTCAGTGCCGATCTTTCCGTTAAAGTCGTAAGTCTTCAGTATAGGGCAGAACTCGTCAGCAGCAGGTCGTACTATATTGAAGTATGTGATGGTTCTTGTCTCCGTCACCTTGCCAGCCTTACGCTTGGTCCAGTTGCCGTATTTGTCGGTGTCGAGGTATGTGAACTGTACGTCGATGTCCTCATGTTCTGTGCCGTCCTCCATCTGCTGATAGCCTTTCTTTGCGCGCAGCAGTCCGTTTTCATCGTACGACATGGTGATGTGCCATTCCAGTCCTTCTCCTCCTCCTTCTATCTTCGATATTTTTCCGTTCTTCCATTCATAGTCCTCAGAAGACTCCCACATTACGTAGCTGTTGATCTCACCTTTAGAGTTGCGTTTCAGCGACATCTTGCCATAGTCGTCCTCGCTTCCGGAGTGATCGTAGAATGGACAGTAATTGTCAACGAGTAAAAGTTTGCCGTCGCGGCTGAATTCATATTTCAAACCATCATTGTATTTTATGCTCTTCACTGGTCCGTGCAGTTCGCAGAACTCAAGGTCCGGCGTTGACATGCGCACCATCTTTGCGCTGTCAATAGTCCATTGCGATTCCATCTTTTCCAGAGAGTCTGCCCTTTCCAGAGAGTCAGCTGACACCTCGTTAACTTTCTCATTCTTGCCAGAGCCGCATGATAGGAAAGTCATGAGCAATAATGCTGCGGAAAGTGGAATATACAATCTAGCCATACAATACCTGATTTGGAGTTAGTTAAAAACAGAATTCGCCCACAAAGTTACAATTTTTCAGTTATATTTCCAAAATTTTTCACCCGAAAAGTGTATGTTTCACGGTAAAAATACCTAAAAATGTCTAAAATGTTATGTAGAGATAGCAATTTTTAACTGAAAATAAATCAAAAAAAAGCCCATAAACACGAAATAAATCAAGTTTGCCAACATTCAGTCGGTCTGTAACCGTAGTAAATCGTCCTTATTTTTCGGAAGTTATAGTGGCTTTGTCGGCTAAAGCTATCATGTTACATTGTAATATGATAGCTTTTAGGTTGTAATATGATAGCTTTTACATTGTAATGTGATAGCTTTTAGGTTGTAATATGATAGCTTTTACTGAGAATGTAGAGTATGGTGTGAGGATGTGTTGGCAAATGGTGCAAGGATGATTTTCGATTGCTATGCTTGCACATTTCAATGATTATTTGTAACTTTGCACGATAGAAGATAGATAGTATTTATGCAGAGCCCTACATTATATATACAGCGACTGAGACAACTCCTGATGATGGAGTATGAGGCTGAGAAGGAAGAGTTCCGCGTGCAGTCGGAGAAGATGTCCATAGACCGCAGGCGGCGCAGGGGCATCTGTTGGTACCCTGTCAGCGTGGGAAGGTCATACTACAATTCGCTCAACCAACTGGTGATGGAGATACATGACAACCATCGTAGCCAGGAGGGCGATGACGCTGCTGCTGACAATGCCACTTCCGACAAGGAGAGCACGCTGTTTGAATACGGCAAGCCGGTGCAGTTCTTCGCCATACAGGGTGAGAAGGTGCGCTATTTCTCTTTCAGTTCGGTTATAAGCTATGCCGATGGTGACATGATGGTGGTGTCGATACCGTCATCGGCAAACATAGCAGAGATAAGCAGCTGCGAGAAACTTGGTGTGCAGCTGTACTTCGACGAAACCAGCTACCGCACCATGCTCAGTGCACTCGACGACGTAGCCAACGGCAAAGGCAGGCGCCTGGCAGACCTGCGCGATATGTTTGCCGGCAACAAACCGGTGCGCAAGCTCACCATGCCGCCGATGTCGTTTCCATGGCTCAACCCTACGCAGGAGAAGGCAGTAAACGAGGTGCTGTGGGCAAAAGACGTAGCAGTGGTGCACGGTCCGCCGGGAACTGGCAAGACCACCACGCTCGTTGAGGCTATATACGAGACGTTGCGCAGGGAGACGCAGGTGCTGGTATGCGCACAGAGCAACATGGCTGTTGACTGGATTTCGGAGAAGCTGGTTGACCATGGAGTGCCCGTGCTGCGCATAGGCAACCCTACGCGAGTGAACGACAAGATGCTGTCGTTTACCTACGAGAGGAAGTTTGAGTCACACCCCGACTATCCCGAACTGTGGGCTATAAGGAAGAACATACGACAGCTGCAGTCAGCCAAGGCGCCCAACCGTCACCAGAAGGTGGCAAGGCTGAGGGAGAGGGCACAGGAGATAGAGGTGCGCATCAGTGCCGACCTTTTCAATGAGGCACGTGTGGTGGCATGCACACTCGTAGGTGCGGCAAACAAGATTATGGTGGGGCAGAAATTCTCCACGCTCTTCATTGACGAGGCAGCGCAGGCACTCGAGCCAGCCTGCTGGATAGCCATACGCAGGGCAGGCAGGGTGATACTTGCCGGAGACCACCAGCAGCTGCCGCCTACCATAAAGTGTAACGAGGCAATGCGTGGCGGACTGGGCAAGACGCTGATGGAACGCATCGTTGAGACGCAGCCCGACTGCGTGACGCTGCTTGGGGTGCAATATCGCATGAGCGATGCCATAATGAAATTCTCCTCAGAATGGTTCTATGATGGCAAGCTGCGCTCTGACGACAGTGTGCGCCACCGTTCGGTGCTCGACTATGAGAAGCCCATAGTGTGGGTGAACAGTGAAGAGCCGGAGCAGTACATAGGCGAGAACCACGGTCGCATAAACAAGGCAGAGGCAGACCTGCTGCTGCTCCACCTGCAGGGCTACATAGCTAAGATAGGCGTGGAGAGATTCCTGTCAGACAACATCGACGTGGGCATCATATCGCCCTACAGGGTACAGACCCACTACATACGCCAGCAGATAAACAGGCGCGAGGAGTTTCGCCGCGTGCGCCACCTTATCAGCGTCAACACCGTTGACGGTTTCCAGGGACAGGAGCGCGACATCATATTTATATCGCTCGTGCGCAGCAACGAGCACGGACAGATAGGATTCCTGTCAGACCTGCGCCGCATGAACGTAGCCATGACGCGGGCAAGGATGAAACTCGTTATCTTCGGTAATGCGCTGACGCTGTCGCATAGTCCGTTTTACAAGAAACTGATAGAATATATAGAAACACTATAACACATAATGACACAATTTGAAGAAAAACTGCACGACGACTTCTACCAGTATGTATTGGAGAAGGGAGAGTGTGACGACAGGTTGCCAGAGTGTCCCGACGTAGAAGGTCTGTGGGAGCGCATAGCCATGGCATACCTGCCTGACGGCATACGCGAATATGGCAACTATCCAGAGGCATCGCTCGGGTGGATGATGTATATAGGCATGGCAATGGCAAAGCTGTGGGACACGGAGTGGGAGATATACTCAAAGTTGGAAGACGTGTACACCTACCTTCGTGACAAGCGCGGCTATGACTGCCTGGACGAATACATACGCGAGGACGTGCTGATGCTTACGGGCGATGACTACGCATCACTTGAGAAGCTGGTGAGCAGTTGCGCCGCACACGTAAACAGCTACCTGCGCCATCAGGGCATAGAGGCATCCACCAAGGAGGCGTTCAATGCCTACGTGGCATGCCTGCACCAGCTCTATCTCATGGGTATGGCGGTGCAGCTGAAACGTATGGGCTACCACATGGTGAAGGGTTAGTAGAGACCCACCCCATCCCTGTTAGCAGAGACCCACCCCGACCCTCAATGGTCTTTACACCCCCTCCGCTTCGCTTCTCCCCCGTTTCGCGGGGGAGGGCAACCCTGTGAGGGATGGGGAAATGTTTGTGAAGGAACTTAATTATTAATTATGCATTATTAATTATGCATTATGAATTATAACCTGTGTTCTCTTTCCATAGGATACCCCACTAAGGTGGTGGCGCATGACATCAATGCCATGCTGACGGCAGGCGAGCTCGTCTGCCTGATAGGCCGTAACGGTACGGGCAAGTCAACACTGCTGCGTACCATGGCTGGCTTTCTGCCACCATTGGCAGGCAAGGCAACGATAGACGACTGCGACATATCCGCCATGGCACCTGCCGTGAGGGCACGCAAGATTGGCGTGGTGCTCACCGACCGCATCGATGCAATGAATATGTCGGTGACCGACCTCGTGGCAATGGGACGCTCACCATACACCGGATTCTTCGGCAGACTGGGCGAGGAGGATAGGACCATAGTAAATGACGCACTCGCTATGGTGGGAATGGAGAACTTCGCACAGCGCATGGTGGAAACGCTGAGCGACGGCGAGCGACAGAAGGTGATGATAGCTAAGGCACTGGCACAGCAGACTCCGGTGATACTGCTCGATGAGCCTACAGCCTTCCTCGACTATCCATCGAAGACGGAGACTCTGCGACTGTTGCGCCGACTGTGTCATGAGCAAGGCAAGGCAATACTCGTGTCAACCCACGACCTTGACGTAGCCCTGCGTATAACCGACAAGGTGTGGATGATGCAGCACGGCGATGACGCGTCATCGGCAGCCGGGCAGTCGCGGTTGCTTACAGGCACCACCGATGAACTGAAGGCACAGATAGATGATTTTATGACAACCTTAAGGTGGGTTCTAAAAATTCCCACGAGTTAAATTAGTCAATTATATAAGTATCATTATGTCATATTTTTGTTTTCTTTCGGTGCAAACTGTTAACTTCTGCGGTCACATAGCCCGCTATGGTCAATGGTCTTTACACCCCCTCCGCTTCGCTTCTCCCCCGTTTCGCGGGGGAGCGCAACCCTTATCAGTTAACATTTTGCCCTCGAAACAAATTCAAAAATCTGACAGTGGGAATTATTAGAACCCACCTTAATATAGAAACTATGACAGAAGAACAGAAGACACATACACAGCAGAGTGGGCAGGAACTGCATAGGGCAGGCAATGAGCCACCCACCACGAAGGACCTGCTGTTCCGCATAATGGAGTCTGGTGGAGCTACCTGTGAGGACTTGGGCGATGACCGTTATGGCTTCTTCTACGAGAAGGAACACTTCATGGTTGCGCTTGACGATTCCATGGTAATAAGGATAGTAGATTACAACTGGCACTCCGTAAGCAGGTGGGACGTAGAGGCCATAACCGAACTGCAGTCAAAGATAAACCATTTTAACATGTATGCCATGCCAAAGATGGTATATGCCTATGACGACGACGATGATACGTTTAACATAAGCACCATACTGACGGTGCCGCTGACGGAGAAGATAAACGCAATAAACGATTACTTCGTAGCCATGCTCGACAGGGTGCTGCAGTCGCATGAGTTCATCCTTGGCAAAGACTATAAGAAGGAAGACAGTGACGCGCAGCAAGAAGAGGAAGGAGGTGAGGAGAATGACTGATTCCTTTTTCATAAGCATAGCAATAATAGTTGTATTAGTACTGCTACCTGCATACGTTGTCGGACTGATTACATCATCATATAAGAAAAATCGTGAGGAAAAAGAGAATCTGCCGTCAGGAAATCCTTCTAATGATGATGAAGATACAGCTGGCAACGTAAGTAACGCCGAGCGTGAACCGATGCAGATACTCATCAGCAGTCTGAGGGAACTTAACGCTGACTACAAGGTGGATAGACTAAAGGACGGAGACGAGGTGATATACTTTACGTTCCAGGCAGAGAACTTCTCCCTGCAGGTGTCACCCGACTGCTATTTCTGCCACATGATTGACCCCGTATGGTATTCCTTCGACGTGAGCGACTTCAATGAGCTGGCACTCGTCAAGAGGGTCATTAATGACATGAACTGGGTATCACCGCTCAATGTGGTATATACAAAGTCTTCTGACGAAAAACTTTATGAGATAAATACTACGTACAACCTCTTTGTTGACGACAGCATTCCTTATCCAAGCTACCTGTATAAGGTTATCAACGACTTCTTCATTACGAAGAACACCTTCTTCCGTATGCTGGCGGAAGAGCATGGCAAGGAAGTAAGTGACAAGGAGTGATAACAGAAGTCAATAGCTACTACTTATATGAAGAGAATAACAATGCTTTTGGCATGCATAGTGCTGACGTTGGGACTAAGTGCCCAGGACGCCAAGGTATGCCGTAATAATAACCCTAAAAACAAAACAACAATGAAGACAGTCTATGATTTCACCCTACAAGACAAGAAAGGCAATGAGGTGAGCCTTTCAGAGTATAAAGGCAAGGTGTTGCTGATAGTCAACACTGCCACTGGCTGTGGATTCACTCCGCAGTATGAGGAGCTTGAGGCCATCTATGGTAAACTGAAGGACAAGGGTTTCGAGATACTCGACGTACCATGCAATCAGTTTGGCAACCAAGCGCCTGGCACCGATGACGAGATAGCACAGTTCTGCCGTATGAAGTTTGGTACCGACTTCCCACAGTTTAAGAAGTCAGAGGTTAATGGCGACGGTGAGTTGCCTCTCTATACATGGTTGAAGTCAGAGAAAGGCTTTGAGGGCTTTGATGCCGACAACAAGCTCACTCCGTTACTTGAGCAGATGTTTGACAAGGCAAACCCAGACTGGCGTAAGTCTGCCGATATTAAGTGGAACTTCACCAAGTTCCTCATTGACCGTGAAGGCAACGTGGTCAGTCGCTTCGAGCCTACCAAGGACATGGCAAAGGTAGAGGCAGAAGTAGAGAAGTTGGTTAATAAGTAAACATAATCTGACGAAAACGAAGACGAAAGCCATTCTCACCATCAAACGGCGAGAATGGCTTTTATGCTTTTTCTGATTTAGTCCGAAAAACTTTTATTTTTGTTTAGGGATAAATGACCGTATAGTTATGTATAATGCATACCATAGATATCTGCTTCACATAACCTCATCGTAAATGTAGTCTGTAGAAATCAAAACAACGGATTGCTATTGTCCTGAAAGGATTGCAACCATTTCCTCGTCACCTTTTTCTCGCGCGGCACTTAGTGGTGTTTTGCCAACCTTGTTAACATTGTTAGGGTCTGCCCCATATTTCATGAGCAGTCTTGCCATCTCATGATCCCATTTATGCATAGCTCTCCACAAGGGATTATTACCCCACTTGTCCACTGTGTTCACGATGGCACCTTTCTCCAAAAGAATCTTTGCAATCTTCAGGTTCTTATATTCGCAACAACACTCCAAGGGTGACGCTCCGTCAGCATCTAATTTGTTAATGTCAATCCCACGGTTTATCAAATCAAGCACTATCTCTTCAGAGTAATTGTTTGAGGACAAGGCATAGTGCAGCCAGCTTGCTTCGTCTTCACACTCATTAATATCCTTGATTTTTTTTACAAGTCTGTTGTATTCTTTTACATCTCCTCTAAAGATGCACATAAATAAATCTATTTCCATATTTTATATTAAAATTAATATTTCACTCAAATCTATGACTTCTGTTATTTTTGGGTAATTCCTACGTAGCGAACTTGGCAGAAGTATCTTATCATACCACTTACGTTGGAAAACCCGGCGCAGAAGGTCAACGTGCGCTGGATTTTTGTTTACCACGTGATGCCTTTTTCTTCCATGAGAGGCTTTAGTTTCTCTACATTTTCAAGAAAATACTCGCATGGTTCTGTTAAGGGCTCTTGGGGATGTCTATAGTCCCAGTGAACTACCGAACTGTCAAATATATCATATTGCATTTCGTGACTACGTTTTTCCACAAACCATAAAAAATCCTCTTTTGTACCATACATTAGCAGGGTTATGCAAGTGAGCATGTTATCTGTACCATATCTATCAGGGTAAGCACATTCTTTTATTCCCTTGACTATAGCGGAGGTAGAACAGAACTTGTTGAGAAAAGGAATGGCGTATTTTTCTATATGACATAGCATAGAATTAACCACGTCATTGTCATACTTTTCATCACTATCTTCGGTCACTAACCACTCTAAATAATGCCTCTCAGGTTTGAAATATCCTAGATTTATATTCTCAAAACAAGTTAAAGTACATATATCCAGTTTTTGAGCCATCTTTAATACTTCCGGTAACTTAATAACTGCATTTATTGCATAGTACTTTGCATGTGGTATCCCCTTTGTACTGTGTCCAAATACTAATTCTTGACAAATGTCTTTACTCACTTGTCTGCAGAACCAATCCCTATTTTTTCGTTTGAATCCTAAATCTTCAAGCCTACTAATAATCCTTGGGTTATAGGTGATGTATTTTTTCTTTTCCATTGAAATTTAACCTTTAGGTTGTGTAGATACTTTTGTCCCTAATAAAGATAACGGTCATTGTCAAGGAAATAGTATTTGAGAAAGAGGAAAACTTATGAAAAAAGGATGCACCAATTTTACAGTTGCGTGTTTTTCCATCATAAAAGCTATCGTTTTACACTGTAAAAGCTATCACTTTACATGGTAAAAGCATAGCTTTTACAGTGTAAAACGATAGCTTTTAGAATGCCTCTTGTATCTTGTTGAATACAAGGATGATGCAAACGCACCTTTATCTTGCTCTCGCGATACAAATTACAGTTTTCGCTTTCGTCAGTGAGATGTCACTACACCTTAATAGACTTCGCTTATGTCGTCATATCGCATCAGGTAAGTGTCGTATTGCGTCTTGAAAGGCTTGAACGGAGTCTTAGGCTGGCTGAGAAGATAACTCATCGCCGGCGGCAGCTCGTTGTCTTTCACTGCGCATATACGGAAGGAGCCCTGCAGGGTGTCGGTGTTCTTTGAGGTAACCGGGAACGCAGTGCGTGCGAACTTCGGTCCCTGTCCTGACACGGCGGCATTCACGGTAACGACAATGCCGCGGTCTGTCTGCTCGAAATTCATGTTGAGGCTGTCGCCCACCACGAGTATTCCGTTGCCGTCCTTGTCGCTAAAGAAAGCTGCGTCAATGCCCATGCGGTTACCCTCGAAATAGAGGTCGTCCTTGTGCAGTGACCATATATTGTAGTTGTTGGCCTTACAGCGTCCGGGGTATGAGGCGAGCGGTCCCATGCCCAACCACTGTACGCGGTCTATCTCCTTCGGCAGCAGCCATGCCACGCCTATCTCAGAGAGGAAACGGTCGGTGGTGGTGTCGGGTGTAAGGGTGTAGTTCACCGCCAGACTGCCGTCAGGGCATTTCTTGGTCTTTATGTCAGCCTTGACGTAAGGGTTGCCAACAGGCTGCAGATAGCGCTCTATGCGTTTGTCGCCCACCTTGATGAGCTCTGCCATGGTAGCCTTACGTCCTACGCGTACGAGGAAAGACGGTGTGGCAGTATCACATCCCTTCGTTCCGATGACAGAGAAAGATGGCTTGTTCATCACGAAACTCTGCTCCAGGAACGTGTTGCCGTCCTTGTCGGTAAGGATGAAGTGCAGCAATGCCAGTCCAGACAACTTTGTCAGTGGCAGTGCCACGCGCACGCTGTCGTGGGGTGCACATTGTGGTGACAGACTGCCGAAGGCTATAGTGTCTGTCTCTGCATAGCTCATAAAGGTCCAGTCAATGGTCACGTTGTCCTTGATGTCAAGGAAGTCGAAGCGGTTTACTATGGTCACGCTGTCATTCTTTACGTCAGTGACGAAGGCACGCGCATAGTTGCGGCGCAGTTCGTAATAGTTAGGCAAAGGAGTGCGGTCGGCATACAGCAAACCGTCAGTACCCTTGTTGCCATACATCTCAAAGCCACCGTTATCAGATGTGAACACTTTTTCCTCATAACCGTATCTGTTGTCAAGTGAATCCTTGAACGGCATACCCTGGTCCACCCACTCCCATACGGAACCGCCGGCTATGCCTGGCGTGCGCTGTATTATCTCCCACTGGCGGTCGTGGTCCTCCAGTGAGATGCCGAGTGTGTGGCAGTATTCGGTGAATATCACCGGACGGTCACGATGCTGGTAGAAACCGGCTATCTGTCCGGTGGTAGGGTAGTGCGGAGAGTATATCGGAGCCTTTGAAGGGAAGCCCTTGGCATTCTCGCCTTCAAAGAATCGGCGGAAGTAGCTGCCCACCTGCGGATAGCAGTAAGGGCGCGAAGGGTCAAGTTCGCTGCTCACGTACTCTCCCAGTCGCATACAGATGTCGGTGAGAGGATTCTCGTTGCC
>JAEEGH010026969.1_pt1 | contig 11404 bp, 9 predicted proteins | sample 9134181 | NCBI WGS metagenome assembly JAEEGH01 (sample SAMN16246544, study PRJNA631951) | gut metagenome | biome: gut microbiome; feature: rumen; material: DP-attached | host: Bos | place: Iran: Karaj | collected 2018-10 | reverse complement strand
GTATCTTTTTCATGGTTTACACTCTTAGAATGTTAAATTAAACCCTACTCTCACCCAGTTGTTCACACCTATATCGGTCAACAGCGGCGTTCCGGTCAACCCTCCGCCATACTCCGTCGTTTTTGTGATAGTCTCGGTAGCGGTAACGTCGTATGTGACTTGCTGATCGGGTGAGATGTGAAAACCATAATCCATCGTTGTGAACACATTGGTGGAAGTGTAGTATGCCAGCGAGAGGAAATCCAGATACAGGTCAATGCCGCAGTGATTGCTCAACTGCCAGCTTAAACCGGGCAGTACACGTGCTCCCATCGATGTTGTGCTGCGGGGCACTACTCGGTTATTACACGTATCGGTCATAGCTATTGCTGGCATTGCAATGTTCCAGTTGCGCACCTCGGCCGACATCTTGGGGTTCATCACTTTCGAGTAGAAAAGGTCCAGTTCAACAAACAGTGCAACGTCGCCCGCCGTGAGTACATCATAGCGGAAATAGGGCGCCACCATAAACGAAGAGCCTTTTGTGCTCATCTTTCCCGAATATGCCCATCCCGGCATTTGTGTGCTCACCACAGGCACCAGCGTCAAATCCAGCGGCTGGTTCTTGATGGTATACATCCCGTAACTACCGGCCACACCCACTTGGGCTTTGCCAAATTTGTATCCGATTTTCATTCCGAATGTGAGGTCCATCCGGTTCTCCATGGTATCGGTTCGGGTTACTGACGAGTCGGTCACCACTGTGATGTGGGTGTTTGTGACTACGGTTCCAGAAGTCATGTTGCCGCCAATATTGGCACTGATGGTTAACTGTGCATTGGCTGCAAATGCAAATGCAATCAGGGCTAAAGTAAGCGCTATTTTTTTCATTTATAATGTATTGTTGTATTGTTTCAAAATATGTTTGCATGTTCATCCCCATGTTTTTGCCCATGGGTTTGAACATGCAAAAATACAACTTTTTTTTAAATTAAAAAGAAACTTCTAATAAATATATTTATTTCTTCTGTTGCAATGCTTTTGGAAAACAATGCATCTTCCCCTCTCTGTTCCGGCTTTTTCTCAAAACACCACTTTCGACGAGAATATCCCACCTTCCACTTTCCGCACCAGTGTGCCGTCCGGTTTTAGTGTGTATACATCGGCGTTGGCATTATATATGCTGTTGCAAATGTACAGGTTCCCTGTCGTCGGGTCTATGTTCAATCCATAGGTGTTGTTGAGTTTCGCCGTGTGTTCTTTCAATATTTCTTCTGTTTGCAGCGTATTTGCGTCGGCATGATAGAAAACCGCTCTAGCGTTCCCTCCGGCATCGTATGTGGTGGCATACATATAGATATCGTTGCCCTTCACGTCGAAATTTGTGGCCGCCACAGCCAGTGTCTCCATGCTGTTGTCCATTGTGTTGACCACCACGGTTTTGGCCTCATTCTCCCCATAGTCGCCCCCACAGGCCACAATCACTCTGTTGTTGGGCAGGGCTTTGATTCTTCCCGGGTTCAGCCCCACGGTTATTTTCCCCGTCTCGCTAAAGCTGCCAAGGTCCACCACCGACAACGTGCTGTCAAACACCGAACCGCCCGTTGCCGTCCGCTGCCAGCTGTTGCACACATACAGCTTGTTCCCTACCACGCACAGCTGTTCGGGCTGCAGTCCGCTCAGGTTGCATTTGCTCTCTATTTCCAGTGTGGCGGTGTCAATCCGCGCTATGGTTTTATCGTAGCACGACACATACACCTTGCCCTCATGTCCCGCCAAATATCGCGGTCCCGCATGTCCGAAATCTATCTGCCTTATGCTGATTCCTGTTTCCGGGTCTATCACTTCCACCACATTCGAGGTGAACACCGTGACATACAGTTTGTTTCCATAATGTATCATGTCCTGTGCCAAATCGCCCAGTCCGCGTTGGTTGTTACTCCCGAACCAGTCAGCCACCACATTCTCGCTATTGCGGTCCAACAGGCTGATTTCTGCGTTATTGCCTCCCCACAAGCCTTCGCTCAGCAGGTATATTTTGTTGTTCACATCTGTGGTAGTAGGCCCTTCGGGGGCGGGTTTTGAGCAGCCTGCCGCCACTACCAACAGTGTCAGCACAAGCGCAAAGCCTAAAATGGAGTTCTTTTTTCTCATGTTTCTTTATCTATTTTGTTCGTTTTCAATATTTGCTATAGCTGCCACACGATGCCTATGCGGTAGTTCCGCCCCATCATGGGGTAGCTTTTCACCACCTCATATTGCTTGTTGAATATATTCAGCACCTGGGCTTTCACCCGTATGGTGCTCTCTCCGAGGTCAAATTCCCGGCTCACCGATAACCCGTGGTCCGTATAGCCTGCCACCCGGTTGGCCGACGTGTTCTGTTGCAGCGCATATCGCTGCCCCACCATCATGGCCGAATATCCCACATCCACCCAGGGCGTGGTGGCGGTAAGGGTGATGTTGCCGCTGTGTCGCGGTGTGTAGGGTATTTGATGCCCGTAGGTCTTGCTTTCCGTGTCGGTGCGGTCTACGGCATATTGGTACGAGTAGCCCACACTCAGGTCTATCCTCCAGCGCGGTATATCGCGGTTCTCAATGCACCCGTTCACTGTCACGTCCACTCCCTCAATCTCCACTTTTCCCATGTTCATCATCGACCACAGGTACATGTTCTGCATCGGTATGGCCACTATCTTGTCGTTCACTCGGTTGTAGTACAAATCTACGGTAGCGGTCCCGGCTCCCACCAGTTCCTTTTTCTGTATCGGCCGGCTCCGGTAGGTCACACCCAGATTGTGCTGCCGCGCCCTCTCGGGTCTCAGGTCGTGCCCTATGGTGTAGTAGTACAGCTCGTTAAAGTTCGGCACACGGAAATGCTCTTTATAGAAGTACCTCAGTGTGAAATTGCCTATCGGCCAGGTCACGCCCGCATAAGGCGACAGCCGGGCATAGGGTTCCGACACTGTCTGTGGTTCGTAGTCGCGTATCCAGGTGCCCAGCAGGTGTCCGCTAATGCGCATACCATTCAGGCTCTTTGCCTTATGTGCCACATATTCCGCCGACACTACCCCCAGCGTCGACAGCCGCTCCACCTGGTTGTGGTTGTCCAGATTGCTCATCAGGTTGTTCACCGCCTCGTCGGCCGACAGCGTAAGGCTGAAATAGTCTTTCCCCTCGGCTCCGGTGTGGTATCGCACACTTTGCGACAGGTACGACTCGCTCTGGTTGTATTCATTGTGCACCAATCCCACATTCATCGCGGCGGTGTCCTCGTATATGTCTTTACTGCGTTGGTGTTTTCCCAGCAGCTGCCAATCCCAGTTCCTCCCCGTGTGCCGATGGCGCGCCTGGGCAAAGAACAACTGTTCTTGGCTGTGCTCCGTCCCCAGCCTCGAATAGTATATCACAGGTCCGGGCAGTGCATGGTAGCCCTGCATATAGTGCACCTTCACATGCAGTCGGTTGCGGCTGTCCATCCTGTAAAAGAGGTTCGCGTCGGCTGTGGCAAGGTTCACTTGCGAGTTCTGCCTCCGTTCGCGTGTGGTGTTGCCTGTCTGCCCCGGCCTATAGAAAAGGGTGAAAGGATAGTCCCCTTTGGTGTGCAGGTAGTTGGCCCATGCCGAGACCGAGAGCCGCTGTCCCAGTTGCCGCTCTACCGAGAGGGTGGGCGATAGCAGCCAGAACGACCCTGCCTCGCCGCCTATCTTCAAGTTATAGGGGCGTGCCCCGAACTCGGGTTCGTGTGTTTCCATGTTGATAATGCTGCCCGCCGAATATGCCCGGGCCGACCCCAGCGTGTTGTCCACCTGTCCGTTCGACATCGAGATGTAACTGCTGTTGCCCAGCAGGTAGCGCCCCAGGTCCACCTGTCCGTTCTGGCAGTCGGTCACCGCCACACCGTCTATGGTCAAGGTGCTGAACTGACTGCCCAACCCCCTGGCCGACACTGTCTTTATGCCCCCAATGCCGCCATAGTCCTTCAACGTCACCCCCACCATGCGCCGCAGCACGTCGCTCAGCTGTGCGTCGCCCAGCCGCTCTATCTTCTCGGCTGTGGCCACCTGCGTGGGCGTCTGGGTCAGGGTGCCTTCGGGGTGGGTGTTCAGCTGTATTATCTGCACCTCCGGCAGCATAATTGCCTTGCGCACCGTGTCCTGTGCCACACTTTGCGGCACAATCGCACAAGCCAGTATGCTTCCTACTATTATTTCTTTCAGTCTTCTCATTGTTTTCGTGCCATTCCTCGAGGCCGTTTAAATCGTGGCTTGGCAGGTCTTCTGACTTGTTCTTCGGTTTCCTCGCCTTCCCGTGTCGCCTCGGGGCGCACAGTGGCTTTGCTCGACGGTTGCCGTGTGTTTGAACTTACAGCAGCGGGACTGTTGCCGACTTTCACGGCATTCCCTCTTAGCACCTTTGCGGTGACCAAACCGGATGCAAAAATACAAAGAAAAATCGACTTATTGCATTTCTTCCCTCCGCTCTTTCCCTCCGCATCATGTATCAAGTTGTGGAACACTATTTTCCATCTCCCCCCGTTTCTTTGGTCCGCATCGCCCCAACCCTTGTTCGTGGTCCTCTTTCCAACCCCGTTTCACCACTTCCGCAACACTCTTTTTCTGCATTCAGGCTCTGCCCAACAGGGTCTTTTTATCGCTTTCCGTTCGCTCCCAAAGTTAAATAATCATAAAAGTGTTTTTGCAATTACTCGCTAAATCACCGTTACTTACCTTCGGGTAACCATCGTACCCCCGTGAAAGTAGGTCTGGCTGTGATTTTTTATTTGTACCTTTGCATCAAATTTCAAAACAATTAATACAATGAAAACAATTGAAACAATCAAACAAGGCAAGAACTACGCCGCAGTCAGTGTGGGAAACATCAACCAGATTATCGTGCACGAGCTCCCCATGGGTCCCAATGTCATTAAGGGTAAAGTGTTCGTTGGTCAGGCTGTCGGCACCACTGGCAGCGAACTCTCGTTCCAAACCCTCGTGCCCGGGCAGGACAGCGGTTTCCTCCACACCCACAAAACCCACGAAGAGCTTTACATCATCCTTCGCGGTGAAGGCACCTACCAAGTCGACGGTGAGCAGTTCCCCGTTGCCGAAGGCACTGTGGTGCGTGTCAGTCCCGACGGCCGCCGCGCACTGAAAAACACCGGCAAGGACAACCTCACCATGCTTTGCATCCAGTACAAATCAGCCTCTTTCACCGATGCCGACAGCCCTATGACCGACGGCACTATACTCCCCGACCCGCTGCGCTGGTAGTCCCTTCCGGCTTCGCCACTTCTTCAGCTCTTATTCACCCCTTCTTGAGATTTTGTTAACCTCACCGGTAAACAAAATGTTGTAAAGGAATGGATAGGGGCTGAAGGTGTAGGGAAGGTGCAAGGAAGGTTTGGTGTAGGTTCGGGGAGGCTGGGTGGAGGCTGAAAGGATGATTGGCCGACCGGAGCCCGAGAGTGGATGGGCAGTTGAACGGTGTGGGGAGGTGCCTGTGGCGGATTTGCCAATGGGCTGAAGGGGAGGGGTTTGGAGGGTTTGACGGGTGGTTAGGCAATGTGGAGCGTGAGAGAAATGCGGAATTATTTGTATCTTTGCAAATTGAAATGGACAGAATACAGAATATAGACTATTTGATAGGCGGATTGCTGCGTGAGCAGCATCGCGAGATGGCTTTGCCCGGGACGTTGGAGGAGAAGCAGGCCTTGCTGCGGGCATTGATGAACATCCGTCCGCCTTGGCCGGCGACCGACGAATGGTTGCGCTGTCAGGACAGAGAGTTGGCGTGGCAGCTGGAGGACAAGGGCATTGTGGAATTGGAGGAGATGGAAACGGTGATGCAATCGGAGCTGTACACGTTGCGGCTATGGCAGGGCGATATTACCCGTGTGCATGCCGACGCCATAGTGAATGCCGCCAACAGCCAGATGCTGGGATGCTTTGTTCCGTTGCACCGCTGCATCGACAACGCCATACACTCGGCGGCGGGCATACAATTGCGGCTGGAATGTGCCCGCATAGTGGAGGGCGACGAGCCCACAGGCTCGGCACGCATCACTGGGGGATACAACCTGCCGTCGCGCCACATAATCCATACCGTGGGCCCCATTATCCCCAACGGGGTGCCTACGGCCGAGCAGGAGCGGCAATTGGAGTCGAGCTACAGGAGCTGCCTGTCGCTGGCCGACGAGAAAGGGTTGTCCGACATTGTGTTTTGTTGCATCTCGACGGGCGAGTACCGGTTTCCCAACCAGCGTGCAGCCCGGATTGCGGTGGACACGGTGAGGCAGTATATGGAGGGATACAGGAGAAATAAGAGTTTGAAAACGGTTGTTTTCAATGTATATAAAGACATAGACTATGATGCATACCGAGCCATTTTCGGAAAGGGTTGAGGCGTTGAAACGCAGTTTTGCCGAGGCGGACGCTATAGTGGTGGGCGCAGGGGCAGGACTTTCGACCGCTGCGGGTTTGCGCTATGACGGTGAGGACTTTGAGCGGGAGTTCGGCCCGTGGATTGAGCGATACGGGTTTACCGACCTCTATACCTCGGGGTTCTATCCATTTGAAAGCGAAGAGGAGCGATGGGCCTATTGGGCAAAGCATATTTGGTTTTGCCGCTACCGCCAAGGGGGTACCCCTTTGTACGGACAGCTGTGTAAAGTGCTGGAGGGGAAAGAGTATTATGTGGTTACCACCAATGTGGACGCACAGTTCGAGTTGTCGGGATTCGACACCGGGCGTGTGTTTGCCACACAGGGCGACTACTGCATGTTTCAGCCGGCCAGCGGCAGCCCCAAGACGTTGATGAACAACCGCGAGTGGGTGATGAAGGCGTTGCCGGCCATAGCCGACTGCCGTATACCCACCGAGATGATTCCCCGTATGCCCGACGGGCAGCCGGCAGCAATGAATTTGCGAGTGGATGAGACCTTTGTGGAGGATTATAATTGGCACCGGCAGGCCAAGCGATATACCGATTTTGTAAAGAAATGGTCGCAGAAGAGGCTGCTGTTGTGGGAATTCGGTATCGGATACAACACCCCGGGCATTATCCGACTGCCTTTCGAGCAGATGGCCCAGCAGTTTCCACACACCACGCTGGTGCGGTTTAACCTGGAGCACCCGGAACTGTATTATGAAGGGGTGGAGCGCTTTGTGGCGTTCACCGAGGATATACCGACAGTGTTGGCCGCCCTGGGTGCGGATGAGGGAAAGGAGAAATGAATAAAGATGAATAAAAGAAAAGAGATATGTCAAAGGTATTTATAAAAGATCCCATATTTCCGGAATGCCCCATACGGAATGTGCTGTCACGCATCAGCGGCAAGTGGGCGTTGGCGGTGCTGTATACCCTGAACGGGAGCGGGGAGCCAATGCGTTTTAAGGAGATAGAGAAGGCCAATCCCGACATCTCGCAGAAGATGCTCACCTCCACCCTACGGGGACTGGAGGCGGACGGGCTTGTGAGCCGGAAGGTGTATCCGGAAATGCCGCCGCGGGTGGAGTATGCACTCACGGAGAGGGGGCAAAGTTTCATGCCCGTGATGCGTCAGCTGCTGGATTGGGCTTACGACAATCTGCACGATATAGTGAGTGACCGCGAGCGATACGCCCAGAAAGAGGCGGAGCAATAGGCCGCTGCATTGATAGTGCAGACGAGCGGCAGCGACGAGCTTGCGGAACTATCGGTTTGGGACACCGGCCCCTTTTGCCGATTGAAGCGTTCAGAAGTATTCTTTCCAAGCAGATAAACCATCCAACTAGGGAGCCACACCTCCCTGGCGGATGGCTCTTAATGTTGCACGATTTGTTCCCGGCTGGCACAATATAATTCATTTGACTCTCACTGATGCAATGTTGTGCGATTTTTTTGTGAGAGTGGGGCAATAAAAAAAAGTTGTTGGCGTTAACAAATTTTACACCTAAAGAGGTGTAGTGATATTGTTATGGCGAAGAATGCAGAAAACGATTCCCCTTTGATGCGTCAGCATGCAGAGATGAAACGTAAGTTTCCCGATGCAATGCTGCTGTTCCGTGTGGGTGACTTTTATGAGACTTTTGGTGAAGATGCCCGCAAGGCGTCGCAGATATTGGGTATCACCCTGACGCGGAAGGCCAGCGGAGGCGGCGGATACACGGACTTGGCCGGCATTCCATATCATGCTGTGGACCAATACCTGCCCCGGCTGGTGAGGGCTGGGCTGAGGGTGGCCATCTGTGAGCAGCTGGAAGACCCCAAGACGGTGAAGGGACTGGTGAAGAGAGGTATTACCGAATTGGTGACGCCGGGCGTGTCGTATAACGATATGGTGTTGGATGTGAAGGAGAATAACTTCCTGTGTGGGCTGCATTTGACGGACAAGATTCACGGCATATCGTTTCTGGACGTGTCCACGGGCGAGTTCTATGTGGCGCAGGGCGATATGGCTTATATCGACAAGCTGTTGCAGAACTTCCATCCTTCGGAGGTTGTGCTGCAGCGAAAGAAACTGCACTGGTTTTTGGACCATTTTCCCGAGAAATACTATACCAACACATTTGACGACTGGGTGTTTACGTACGACTTTGCGAACGAGTTGCTGATGAAACAATTTGACACCGCGTCGCTGAAGGGTTTCGGAGTTGAGGAGTTGACGGAAGGCGTGGTGGCAGCGGGTGCCGCGTTGTACTATCTGCAGGCCACCCAGCACGACCGTACACAGCATATATGCTCGATCAACAGGATAGAGGAGGACCGGTATGTGTGGTTGGACAAGTTCACAGTGAGGAATCTGGAATTGGTGTATTCGCCACATGATAATGCTCGCACATTGCTGGACGTGCTGGACCAGACGGCTACACCTATGGGTTCACGCCTGCTGAGGCGGTGGATAGTGATGCCCCTGAAGGACCGGGAGGCGATAGAGGAGCGGCTGCATGTGGTGGACTACCTGGTGAGGAACCGCGACCTGTCGATTGCATTGTTGCCGCAAATCAGGGCGATTGGTGATTTGGAGAGACTGATTTCGAAAGTGTCTGTGGGACGAATCAACCCACGGGAACTCCAACAGCTGAAAAGGTCGTTGGGTGCCATTGGGCAAATCAGAGAGATGTGCGGCAGGGCGGAGGATGCGGCTTTCAAACAGATGGCGGAGCAGCTGAACCCGTGCCAGAGCATATATGAACGCATCGGACGCGAGATAGTGGAAGAACCGCCGGTGAAAGTGGACAAGGGGGGAGTGATAGCGCAAGGGGTGAACGACGAGCTGGACGAGCTGCGCAATATGGCGGGGTCGGGGAAAGACTACTTAGTGGACCTACAGCGAAGGGAGAGCGAACGTACAGGCATTCCGTCGCTGAAGGTGGGCTTCAACAATATCTTCGGCTACTATCTGGAGGTGACGAATACGCATAAGGACAAGGTTCCCGAGGAGTGGATCAGAAAGCAGACGCTGACCAATGCGGAGCGATATATCACCCCTGAGCTGAAGGAATATGAAGAAAAGATATTGGGCGCGGAGGAGCGGATATTGGCGTTGGAGAGCCAGCTGTACGAACAGCTGCTGACGTCGCTGATGACATATCTGGAGCCGATACAATATGATGCGCAACTGGTGGCGCGGCTGGATTGTTTGCAGTGCTTTGCCGAGGTGTCGCTGGCCAGCAACTACTGCAGGCCGGAGCTGTCGGACGATACGGTGATAGATATTAAGGAAGGCCGCCACCCGGTGATAGAAACGCAGTTGCCGCTGGGCGAGCAATATGTGAGTAACGATGTGTATCTGGACCGGGACACGCAACAGATTATTATCATTACGGGCCCCAATATGTCGGGTAAGTCGGCGTTGCTGCGGCAGACCGCATTGATTGTGCTGATGGCGCAGATGGGTTGCTACTGTCCGGCACGAGAGGCGCATATAGGACTGGTGGATAAGGTGTTTACACGGGTAGGTGCCTCGGATAATATTTCGTCGGGCGAGTCGACATTTATGGTGGAGATGAACGAGACGGCAAGTATTTTGAACAACATATCGGACAGGAGTTTGGTGCTGCTGGACGAGATAGGCCGGGGGACGTCGACATACGACGGGATATCGATAGCATGGGCCATAACGGAGTATTTGCACAACCATAAGAATGCGCGCCCGAAGGTGATGTTTGCCACGCACTATCATGAGTTGATAGAAATGGCGGACCAGTATGAACGAATCAAGAATTACCATATTTCGGTGCGGGAGGTGGCAAACAAGGTGATATTTATCCGCAAACTGGAAGAGGGTGGGAGCGAACATAGTTTCGGTATACATGTTGCCCGGATGGCCGGAATGCCGCCGCAGGTGCTGAAACGCGCCAACAGTATGTTGGAGCTGCTGGAGTCGAAAAACGAGAAGATTTCGGACTTGAACCCCAAAACCGAGAAGTCGAAAAAGAAGGAGACCAAGAAAAGCCCGGAGGGAGGGTATCAGTTGAGTTTTATACAGCTGGACGATCCGGCGTTGCTCGAAATACGCGACAAGCTGCTGGATATAGACATCGACTCGCTCACACCGATAGAGGCTTTGTTGAAACTGAATGAGATAAAAAAGATAGTTTCGAAGAAATGACGCGGAGCATCGAGATGGCGGAAAGTGTAGGGTGGAGCGGATGTATTATTAGGATAAGTTGTTTGTTTTCAGACGTATTGATGGGGTGGAATGAGAACGGGAGGGAATAATGGTTTGTAAACAGGCGAAAAATGAGGTGAATGGGAGTCGTGAAGATTGTTTTTGGGACCGGGATTTGAATGGGAAGATGAAAAATTTTTATTTGTGAATGAGGGTGTTATGATTTTTATTCAAAAAAAGTTTTGTTGAATGGAAAAAAGTTTGTACTTTTGCACCCGCTTTTAAGGCAAGAGATACTTGATATTTTGATAATGAAATGCGGAAATAGCTCAGTTGGTAGAGCACGACCTTGCCAAGGTCGGGGTCGCGAGTTCGAGTCTCGTTTTCCGCTCCAAGAGAAGAAACTGCGGAAATAGCTCAGTTGGTAGAGCACGACCTTGCCAAGGTCGGGGTCGCGAGTTCGAGTCTCGTTTTCCGCACCAAGAGAAGAAACTGCGGAAATAGCTCAGTTGGTAGAGCACGACCTTGCCAAGGTCGGGGTCGCGAGTTCGAGTCTCGTTTTCCGCTCTAAAGTCACCAGTCTGAACTAGTCCATTAAAAACAGAACGAGAAGGTAGAAATGCTCTGGTGGTGGAATGGTAGACACGAGGGACTTAAAATCCCTTGCCCGCAAGGGCGTGTGGGTTCAAGTCCCACCCAGAGTACAACAGGAAGAGAGTAATTTGAAATACTACAAAGCCAAAAGCACAGAGTACACAATACTCGTAGCTCGAAGCAAAAAAGATGTCTTGGTAGCTCAGGTGGTAGAGCAATTGACTCTTAATCAATGGG
>JAEEGH010026967.1_pt1 | contig 11404 bp, 11 predicted proteins | sample 9134181 | NCBI WGS metagenome assembly JAEEGH01 (sample SAMN16246544, study PRJNA631951) | gut metagenome | biome: gut microbiome; feature: rumen; material: DP-attached | host: Bos | place: Iran: Karaj | collected 2018-10 | reverse complement strand
GTTCGCTCAACAGAAAAATCATCCTCAAAAATCCCTCTCAAATAAGCTCGAAAAAAATCAAAACAGCTTCTAAAATGTCCGTTTTTTCCTTGGATTGATTGAATGAATAACCATCATAGAAACACCTGCCAAAGGCTTCCACTTTTTTATGAAATATCCTCTAGTAAGCCTTGAAATTCAAAGATGCCATACATACTATTAATGCGTATCTTTGCGTTGATGAATCGTCGAAACGAGTTAATATGAAAAAATTTTTTCTTTCTTTATGGCTGCTGTCGCTGTTTATACCAGTGGCGATGGCGCAAAGTCCCTCAAAGAGTCACACCATCAGCGGCTATGTCACCGATGGAAAGAGCCAGGAGACCTTGTTGGGTGCCTCGGTGTATGACGCCACCACCATGAAAGGCTCTGTAACCAACAACTACGGGTATTATACTTTGAAGTTGCCTGAGGGATCCGTGGATTTCAGGGTTTCATTTGTGGGTTATGACCCTTATCAAGCCCGTTTTGCTTTGAAAAACGACACGGTGATTAACATCTCTTTGGCACAGTCGAACCAACTGAACGAGGTGACCGTGACAGCGCGTGCCATGGAGAGCAACGTGAAAGGCACCCAGATGAGCACCATCGAACTGCCCGTGATGCAGCTGAAAAAAGTGCCCGCCCTGTTTGGCGAGACCGATGTCATTAAGGCCTTGCAGCTGCTGCCGGGTGTGCAGTCAGGCACCGAAGGCTCTGCGGGCATGTATGTCCGTGGCGGCGGTCCCGACGAGAACCTGATACTCCTTGATGGCGTTCCGCTTTACAATGTGAATCATGCCGCGGGCTTCTTCTCGGCCTTCAACGCCGATGCCATCAAGAATGTCACTTTATATAAAGGTAACTTCCCGGCACGTTTCGGAGGACGCCTCTCCTCAGTGGTCGATGTGCGTATGAAAGACGGCGACATGTATGAATATCATGGCAACGTCAGCATCGGCCTCATTGCTTCCAAAATCAACATTGAGGGACCTATCATCAAAGGGAAAACCTCATTCAACTTCTCGTTCCGTCGCACCTATTACGACTTGATCACAGCTCCTTTGGCCAATTATCTGGTGAAACAAGAGGCCATATCGGGAACAGGAAAAAACTCCGCTTGGGCTGGCTATTATTTCTATGACCTCAACCTGAAAGTCAACCATAAATTTTCCGATAAGGACCGTCTCTTCCTCAGCATTTATTCAGGCGACGACAAGGTTTATGCCAATATCAAATACAAGGATGAGTATGGCAATGGTTATGATGGCTACATGAGCAGTTTGGAAAAGCTGGGCATCGACTGGAAATGGGGTAACCGCATCGCAGCTTTGCGCTGGAACCACGTGATCCAGCCAAGCTTGTTCATGAATGTCACAGGAACTTACACCCAATACCGTCATTACATGGGAGCGGGATTCTCCAGCGAATCGATGAGCAACCTGTCGAGCTACACGGAGAGCATGGACTTAGGCGTGCATTCGGGCATCTACGACTATAGCGTCAAAGCCGACTTCGACTACAAGCCGTTTGAAAACCATGATGTGAAATTTGGTGCGAACCTCACATACCACACTTATAGTCCCACTACTACGGCCATCCATCTGAAAGAGACAGAGAACCAACAAACGGACTTTGCCTTCGACAGCGTGACGAATGATGCTCACATCAGGGCTTTGGAGACAGACTTGTACGTGGAAGACAACTGGGAGATCAGTAACTTCTTCAAACTGAATGCTGGCCTTCATTACTCCACCTTCAGTGTGGATCATAGGACTTACCACAGCCTTCAGCCTCGTTTGAGTGCCAGGGCTTTGCTGACGGAAAACTTCTCCTTAAAAGCTGGATATGCCTACATGAGTCAGTACATCCATCTGCTCTCAAGCAACGCCATCAGCCTGCCTACCGACCTCTGGGTGCCGGTGACAGGCAAGGTGATTCCTATGAATGCTCATCAGGTGGCCGTTGGGGCTTTCTACGACTGGAAAGGCTTCGAGTTTTCCATCGAAGGCTATTACAAGAAGATGGCCAACGTGATGGAATATAAGGACGGCGCTTCGTTCTTCTCGCTTGACCAGACCGATTGGCAGGATAAAGTGGTGATGGGCGACGGATGGTCGTATGGCATCGAGTTGTTTGCCCAGAAACAGGTGGGCAAGTTCACCGGATGGGTGGGCTATACCTGGGCTCATGCCAACCGTCTCTTCGACCGTCCCGGACAAGAACTGAACTTCGGCGAGGTGTTCCCTGCAAAATACGACCGTCGCCACGACCTGAACATCGTGCTGATGTATGAGTTCAACGACCGTATCGACGTGGGTGCCACCTGGATTTACAGCTCGGGCAACTGTGCCACGCTGCCGTTGCAAAACTATCATGGACCGGAAATCTATGGTCAATGGTACGATTACTATTACCCACCGACCGTGCAACACGTGGAAAGCCGCAACAACTACCGCTTCAACAGCTACCAGCGTCTCGATTTGGTGGCCAACTTCCACAAGCAGAAGAAACATTGCGAACGCATCTTCAGCATCAATATTTATAATACGCTCTGCCACAATAACCCGTTCATCGTTTTTCCGAGAGAATATAGAATCGAGAATGGTACAGCTACACCGACAAGGGTCAAGACTTTGCGGCAGATATGTATTTTCCCCATTATTCCGACGCTTAGTTGGCAATATAAGTGGTAATTTTAAGAATATATAAGTAAGTAGAATAATGAAGCATATTAAGTTATTATTAGGGATTATCATATTGGCGGGGTTGACCGCTTGTGAAAAGGAGATTCCATTCTCCGAAATCGCTCCAGAGCCATTGATGGTGGTGAACGGAATCCAGCATGTGGGTGAGCCGGCTCGGCTCTATGTGGAGAAGACTTCGTTCTTTACTGATGAAGTCGAATCGGATTTCCGCGTGAAGGATGTCCATGCGGATCTTTATGTGAATGGTGTTTTCAAGGAGTCGCTCCAAGTAAGGGACTCTATCGTTTATCAAGAAGTCATTTATTACAATGTTGATACACCTGTTCAGGAAATGCAGCTCGCCTTCGTGTATTGCGAAGGGACTTATATCCTTTGTGAAGGTGACGAACTGCGTTTCGAGGTGAGTTCAAGCGAGTTCGAAGAAACGGCAGTGGCTGAGGCCACGATGCCTTACACGCCTAACGTGGTCAGTTTCGACACCATACGTATTGACAGAAACGCCGATGAGTATGACAGGATGACCATCTATTTCTCCCTTGTGATTGACGATGCTGCCGGCAAGGATTATTACAATCTCTTCCCCAAAGAAGGTATGGATGGTTTCTCTTCCACCGATCCGGTCTTTGCCGACTTTATGAACATCCAGCATGTGGATGATCTCTTTGGAGGCGGTGATTACTATGCGCGTGGTCCTTACAACCTGTTCGACGACTCGTATTTTGACGGAAACAGATATACCGTGGCATTGAATACGAACATCTACTCCGAAGTGTTCTACGAGCCATTTGTGTTGGAAGTGTCGAAGGTGGATTATGGCCTGTACCAGTTCAAGAAGTCGTACTCTTCTTTTGTGACCATCGATGACGGACCGATAGGTCTGTTCACTGAGCCATCCCAAGTGTATTCAAACGTGAAGAACGGCGTGGGTGTGGTCTGCGGACAAAGCCAGCCCGTTATCATGACGATTGATTTGACTGAGAATCAGTAATCCTAGAAGGGGATGTTGGCGTTGATGTTGGTGAAATGATGATAAAAGATTACTTTTTATGAGAAACACTTGCATTATTCAAAGTAAAGTGTGTAATTTTGCAGTAAAATTTCAAAATAAGCCATGTTAGTAGAGTTTTCAGTTACCAACTATCGTTCCATTGGGGAGAAACAGACCTTGAGTTTGACGCCTGCTCCAAAACAAAAGGAGTATCCGAAGAATATCATTTCCGAAAACCAGTTCTCTGCACTGAATGTCATTGCCATCTATGGCTCGAACGCCAGCGGCAAGTCGAACCTGCTACGTTGCATCAGCGTGATGGATGAGATTGTGCATATCTCGTCGCGGACCTCCTCAACTACAAAGTTACCCTACGATCCTTTTGCGCTGAAAGAGGGTTATTTGGACAAACCTACCGAGTTTGAGGTTGTTTTCGTCACCGATGAAAAACGCTACCGCTATGGGTTTTGCTACAACCATTCCAGCATCATCCGCGAATGGCTCTATCGGAAGAACGTGGGGCGCGAGGTCCCCTTGTTCCTCAGGGAAGACGATGTCATCGATGTCCGTTCTGGCTTCCAAGGGAGCAAGAAACTGATTGACACCGCTGTTGAGGCCACCCGCAACAATGCCCTATTCCTTTCGCAATGCGACTCGCTCAATGTGGAGGAAGCCACTATGATCATGGCTTGGTTCAACACCCTGCATGTCATCAATGGACTTTATACCGAAAAGCATGAAGTCAGCACCGTTGAGCTTTGGCAGCAAACCACCTATCGTGAGAAGATCAACCAATACATCAACAGTATTGCCATGGATATCCAAGGCATCAACATCTCCATCAAAAAACTTGATGAAAACGACCTTCCGCCAGATATGCCCGCACCGATGAGAGAGAATCTTGCAGGCATGTCGAAATACAATGTCCAATCCTTCCACCACACCTATTCCAAGGATAATGCGCCCACAAACGAGTTCCTCTCCTGGGACTTCGACAAGCATGAGTCGGAAGGCTCGAAAAAGGCGCTTCAGCTGTCAGGTCCCGTCTTGAGCGCCTTGATGAATGGAGAGATTCTGGTGATTGATGAGATGGAAGCCAAGCTTCACCCCATCATCACCCTCAACATCATCGACATGTTCCTTGACTCGAATTGCAATCCCAAACACGCCCAGTTGATTTTTGCCACCCACGACACCAACCTACTCAGCTATTCCAAACTCCGCAGAGACCAAATCTATTTCACCGAAAAGAACAAATGGGAAAGCACGGAATTGTTCTCTTTGTCGGACTTCGTGTATTTCAACGAAAAGAATGGAGAAATCATCGAAGAAAAGGAGCGGAAGGACACCGACAAGGAAAGAAGATACTTGGAAGGCCGCTATGGTGCCATCCCCTTCTTGGGCGATTTCAAGAACCAAATCAACAGACTGTTATGGCAAAGAGAGGAAAACTAAAGGAGCGGCCAAGAGAGCTATCGGTAAGGCCAACGACTACACGCCATTACAAAGAGTTCTTCCTGATCGTTTGTGAAGACGAAAGCACCGAGCCTGCCTATTTCCGAAAGGTGTTTCAAGAGAAGTTTGAGGAACTGCTTCCCAAGGACACCATTAGGATTGAGACTGTTGGAACGGGAAGAAACTCATTGGGTGTGGTGGAAAAAGCCGTAGAAGAAAGGATATCAAGGACCGAAATCGTCCCAAAGGCCATCGACCACGTGTGGGCAGTGTTCGACAAGGACGACTTGGACCAAAACGAAACCACTGCCAAAAGGTTTGAAGAAGCTTTTTCTGTTGCCGCCGCCAACGACATCAACATTGCCTACAGCAATGAGTGTTTCGAGTTATGGCTGTTGCTCCACTTCGTGAATGTCAACAATTCCAAGCCCATCCCACGGAAAGCGACGGAGGATGTTGACAAGTCTTCGTGTCTCTATGGCATGTTGGAGAACGCCATCAACAAAGGCCGCATGCCTGAACAGCAAATCATTTATGACCACGCACATCATTCCAAACCCTTCATCAGCGTGGAAGAACTCATCTCCATCATCATGAAATCGGGTGACGAAGCGAAGGCTATTGAGAGAGCACAAAACTTGGATGCATCACAGCAAAACAAGAAACCCATAGAAGCCAATCCAAACACAACAGTGTATAAGTTGGTGAAGGAATTACGGGAGTGGCTGGAGTTTTATGGGCAATGAATTAACCAAAGTCAGGTTGTAATTTGTTGATTTTGGTTGTCACTTTCGTGTCATACGGCTAATCCAGATTCTCTCCATTTTTGTTGACTCTTGTGTCAAGTTTATTCAGAGGAAGACAGATTTGGGAAGAGAAATAACAATACTGCATTTATTTGAAAGTGCAGTAGATTTGTAGGATTTGTTGGCGGAGAAGTATGGGATTGGATGAGGCAACACTTTCCCATCAGGAAGCACAAAAGGAACTTCCACTATTTCTCGTTGATAGACACTACTTACAGCCATTTCTCTGATCCTTTAGGAAGTTGGCCGCTGCGAGATTTGAGATAAGTGCTACTGTACTCCTACTCTACCACCATCAATGCCTGTTTCCATGCCAATCGATTTGGCATTGGTTTAGCATACCAAGCCGCGTTCAACACGCCATCAAAGTCGTGGAAGAGATACTTCTCCATGACTTAAATCTTCAGCAATTCATAACGGCCATACTTACCTCCAGCTGCATTTGAAAACCGCACCCTCCGAAACACTTCTTGGGTTTTCTCGGTATGGTGAAGATGCCCGAAAAGATGGCATTTCGGCCTTACATCCATCACACGCTTGAAAAGAGTATAGTCGCCATAATTGATGCCGTTCTGTTCATCGAGAATACCCAATGGAGGCTGATGAGTAAGCAACACATCGGTGTCGTCTGGAATGCGGCCAAACAACTCTGGCAAGTTCCCGTCAAGGTCATCGTGTAAAAACATGGGAACTCCATAGAACTTAATGCCATCAATGGTGATGCCGTCATTGCAGAGATAATGCATATTGTCTGGCAAGCCTTCAATGTTGGCACCATACAAGCAATCATCGTGATTGCCTGCAATGAAGATCTTGTGTTTGTAAGGCAAGCTGCAAAACCATTCGATGAAGTCCTTTACTTCCTCTTCAGTGCCATCTTCGGTGATGTCGCCTGTATGCACGATTACATCGGCTTCAGGCAAGTCTTTCAATTGATGATGCTTGCCGTGAGTATCAGAGATATGTAGGATTTTCATGTATATTCCTTTGTGTTGAATAACTCTATTGGCGTTTCGTCAGTGGCATTGAGGACAGTATAACTTGGGAAAAGCGTTTTGTACTTTTCGGGCATTTCCGTGTGCATGGGAACGATGCATTTCGGCTGAACATGCTCTACAATCTTTTGAAGCGATGCCACATCAGCGTGACCACTGGTATGGATGTCAGGCAGTTTCTGCCTAAGCTCAGGTTTTTCCGCCAACCATTCCTTAAGACTGTTGATTTCAGGTTTATTCTGCTCCCAGTATTGCGCCCAGATTGAGTTGGTGAGACATACTTTCGTGTCGGCAAGATACTTTTTCAGGTCACCAAGCAGTTTCGGCCTAAACAATAGCACATATTTCGAAGGATTCGTAGCCAAATCAGCCAGATCCATCTTTTTCTCCTTCGAGTACGGTCCATAGATGATGGTTTTGTCTCGCTCCATCATCATTGTGGTCAGTCTATGGGGGTAGTAAATCATCAGGTTGGGATGGGTCTTTGCGGTGGGTATGGTCGGATGAACGCTATAGGCAAATTCCAATACGTAAGCCGTATAGGGGTCGATGCATAACGTGCGGCCTGTTCTGAGGCACGCCCTGTACAAAGCCACCAGTCTGTCAATGTTTTGCGAGGAGCACCAAACCAAGTGTGCGTTGTCCTGATAGGATGAAAAACGCTTGACAAATTCATTCTCAACGGCTCTTTCCGTCTTTTGCTTTACGCCTCTGCCCAAATTCGTGCCTTCCAAAAAGAGATAATCCACATGCTGTGGAAGGTGTTTGTACAGGATGCCTTTCTTTCCGTGAAGCCTGATGTCGCCGCTGTAGAGCAGGGTTTGACCGCCCACCTCGAATAGAAAAGCACAAGCTCCGTATGCCGAATGGTCCACAATATACTGAGTGATTCGGAAATCTTTGAAAGTGATAACGCCGTTTTCAAAAGTGTGTATATCCAAGCGTTGCGTAAGGTCTTCGCCAAAAATCCCTGACAATTCCATCAACATAGTAGTCTCATCCGAAGTAAAGACCTTTGTGCCAACGGGAGCTTCGCTTAGTAGCCCGTAGTGGTCGCCGTGATAGTGGCTGAGGAAGATGGCGTCGCAGTTATTGAGCCATTTTCGTGCATTCTCACGAATCTCCTTTTGAGTCTCAGGAGCTTGCTCGTCATAATCCAGTGGCAATCCGCAGTCGATAAGGATTCTTGCGTTGGGACTGACAAGTTCCACGCAGTTCCCACCGATTTGGTTGGAACCACGGTGGATGATGAACTTTATATCGTTTTGATTGCTTTTCATGTACTTTGAATTGAATTATACACCATTAAACTTGCTTGAATCCAGTTTCGATATTCTCGCATTTCCACTCAATAGGCCGTTTTCCTTCGTCGATTTGGATTACATAAAACAGAACTTTTCTATCATCAGGTTTTGATAAGTATTCCCCAAGTTTATCTTTCGCTTTTTTAAGGTTGCCGTTGAGGTCTTTCACTTCAAGTTTTGTTTTTCGACCTAGGACAACAGAAAGAGAGATCACTTCTTTTTCGAATTTGTTTCGATTGTCCAATAATTTCATGTTATCAAAAACAAATCCTTTTGCATCCATATTCTTTGCCATTTTGAATTCTACTGCATAATCTGGATTATTGAAATCGCCAATTGCAAAGTCTATGAAGCCAGGACTTCCGCCCTTGGAGTCATCTTTGCTTGCTTTTCTTGATGGCCGTGGCTCGTACCCGTTTTCACTTCGAGTATAGAATCCGCCCTCATCTCTAATGCCTTTAATTGATGTTGCCCATTCTGGATGAAACAAACTTTTCGCATCAGTAATATTAATCTCGTAATCAGATTCTTTCTGTACTAAATGTGAAAACTTATGGTGCAAGTACCGTTCGTTCCAATGTATGCTATTGGGCTCTTTGATAGTTCTTAAATCATTGATTAGTTGTTCGATTGTTTTTTCAATATTCATGGCGATAGTAATATAAGGATTAAACATTAGTTTTCATTCTGCAATATTAAAGACATTCTCTGTATTGTCAAATTATTGGACGTTATTGCTCTGAAAATATAGTGAGTTCTAAACTTGTTGGCGCAGAGTCCGTCATAATAGTCCTTTTGTTGATTCTTTTCGCCACAAGTACGGAGACAGACCTACACCATTTATCGTATAGTCGAGTGCTTTTTCTTCCGTAATTGAATGATTTCCACGATGTTTTTCAATAGACACCATTCTCTTCAAGTTTTCACAAATTGCTTCATTTACCGCATAAAGAGTTTTGAATGGTATACCATATTTGAAATCTTTTCCTATTACCGTGAAATTACCTTCTGAATAAGACGTATCTTCCCAAGTGTTGCACTCGTCATTTTTGATATAGTCATTGGCTTGTTCGTTATACGGAAGTGTTGGATCTTGTTTTGAATAATACTCACTGTGAATCATGCCATTTTCATTCAGTACACTAAACACAAATGAGGCTTGCTGTTGCTTGCCACATATCTTCTTTGCCGTGTCTACCGACATGTTGAATATGGCGTATGGGTGATAAAAGTTTCCGAAATTTTCCATCGCTGGAACGCAGGCATAGCCTCCGCTCCTAATGATTGAGAGCGGAGAACGCCTTGCCTTGGTGTTGTGTTGATTTATTGTCCGTTGGCCATCCGGGTCCATTGAATCCAAAACCACAATGGTACGTATGCAGTTAATGCCAATTTTTTTCATTATTTTTATTTCTCCAAAAGATATTGAAAATCAGTGTCTTTGACCACTTTCTTGAACTCGACCACCACGTTGGGCAACTTCACGATGGGCTGGCCGAGGCGCGTGGTCACGTTGGGGTAGTGAGCCTTCACCCATTCCACCACTTGGTTGCGGACTTCGTTGTCGAAATAGAGCCTGACTTGCAGCGGGGTCTTGATTTCGGCAGCGTTGGTCAGGGTGCTGTCCAGTTGGCCATTCTCAATCGGGTTCTCCATGGTGATGCCGAGCACGTAGGGCACAATGGCTCCGATGAGCGACCCTTTGTCGGCCTCGGGATTCACTCCCATTTCGGTGCGGATTCCCATCACCATTTTGCCCAAGACGATCATCCCCTCAGCCAGTCCTGCAGCGCAGATGGCATCCATCTCGGCGACCACGGCGGGGTGGTCTTCGCCCAGCTCGGGGAAGCGATACCTGATTTTCATTTCAAGTTGGGTGTGGAAGGCGTCGATGTTGGCGCGGGCTTCCAGTTTTTCTCTTCTCTTTTTCTCGTGTTCTTTACGTGTTTTCTTGCTACTCATAGTGGGTTGTTTTTTGAATTGTTACGCCATACAATACGATTAGGGTTTGCAGATCAACTACAAAACAAATGTAATTCCATATAAATCAGCATTATAACAAGAAATAATCTTGTGCGTAAATCCTGTGCGTAAAAGAATCTCAGCTATTCTTAAATTCGTCCATCCATTGTTCGACAAAGATAGGATATTCTCCAGTTTTAGTCATAATTTGCTTTTCAGATGTGTTGAACTCTCTTTTTCTCCCAAGACCGAAGATACCACCCAACCTCTTTCATCGACCAAAGATACCTGTCTCGTTCGCCATTTCTCGTGATTCTGAAGCAAATGTTGGCAAACCTTAGCTTTTCTACATCATCTGTTTTATGCTCTTTGAGATAGGTGAAATATAACAAAAGCAATTCCTTCACTCGGTTTATATCACCTTCGTTTTCTGGATTGATTTCCCCGTAATAAGCCCATTTGACAATGGCTTGCAGATACCTAACCTCCCAATCATTGAGTTTACATTCAATCTTATCAACAAAAACCTTTGCCTCTTCTGGCTCCATGTCTTTGATTTCAGTGAGCCAATTAATAGACTTGTTACGCGCAGTGAGTCTATTATAAATGAACGTCGCAAACCTTTTTGCCCAGCTTTCACCCATTCGCGTGGCTAAATATTCACCATCAACACTGGTGGCCAGTGCTACTTTCGGTAGTGCGGCCAACAATAATTTTCCACTCCTGCGCATAGGTGGGACTATGTCCACCGCCTCGACTGTAACTAAGTACGGTTCCAGCTCTATGAGTTTAAAGCTCATTATCTCTCCTTTAAAATCTCGCTCAAAGATGTCGTTCACTTTCATGATAGCAGTCCTATGATAATAATGATTGCAACAATGATGATTACAGTGATGATCAATTTTTTGATGAATCTGCCAACCCTCTGCGCGAAGCTTAGATTGTCTTCTGCATCGTCGGCACTCGTCAGATTGTTTTCACCTTCCAAGGCACATTTCTTGGAACAATAGTAACGTCTGTTCCAACGTGGGCCGCCTCTATACCCTTCGCCATCGGGAAAATATCTCCCGCACCATTCGCAATTTGCCATATTTTTTTGTTTTTAGAGTGAATTTTTTCAAATCATGCAAGCACTAATACGAATAGCCTTTTTGCAACGAAATCAATT
>JAEEGH010026964.1_pt1 | contig 11405 bp, 10 predicted proteins | sample 9134181 | NCBI WGS metagenome assembly JAEEGH01 (sample SAMN16246544, study PRJNA631951) | gut metagenome | biome: gut microbiome; feature: rumen; material: DP-attached | host: Bos | place: Iran: Karaj | collected 2018-10 | reverse complement strand
GCACAGTCTACTGGGAATCCGGAAATAGCCCACTGATTCTTTTTATGTTCTTTAATCGTATAACCTTTAAACATGGTTATATGATGAGAAACAGCAGAACGGTTTGAATCAGGTGCAATTACATAAACTTCGTTTTCGCTATCCTGAATCAGTCTGTTATAAAGAATCTGTATTCCCTTTGCCTGTATTCCGTCATCATTAGCAAGAAGAATCTTCATAAACTATTACCTGCTAATCCCGAACGATTGAAGCACCATCTGCTGGTTCAACTTCATATACATCCGGATGGAAACCAAAAATCTTTTCAAATTCAGTAATCTTTGCCTTAAAGTTTTCTACGTCGCCTTCACGCATGATTGCATAAAGGCAGCGTCCAAAGCCTTTTCCTGTAATACGACCGCAGGTTACCGGGTTACGAACAAAGTCCAGATTAGGTTCAAGCTCATTTACGCGCTTCAAAATCCAGTCAATTTCAGGACATGAAATATTAAACATATCGCGCATTGTTTCATGGCTGTGGTTTACTGAGCGTGCAAACTTAAAGAAGTCGCCTTTTTCAATTCCTTCACGGGCATCAAGAATATCATTATGCTCATAAAGAACAGAAAGCAGCTTACGTCTTACGTCTTCGCTTACAACAGAAAGCTGTTCATTGATATCTGTAACATCATCAATGTAGCGCCAGCCACCATAAACATTAGGCTTACGCTCCCTCATATCACCCATAATAAGCGCATACTGAGGTTCATGGAGTGTTTCTTCATTCCAGACTGAAACACGAGGTACCTTTGTATCTACAAGAAGAACCTTTTTATCTTCAAAATTGAAAGGAACATAGTCCCAGGTGTTTTTGAAGTGATCTGTAATTATGATATTGTTTTTCTTGGAAAAAAGTGCTGCAAAGTTATCTGCGATGTAGTTGTTATTCTGAAGGAAACGGCGGTTACCGCGTTCAATGACTTGAAGGAGCTCTGAATCTGAGCAGTTAAGATTAAAAAGATGTTTGATTGCAACGGCTGTTGCGGCTTTTGCAGCTGTCGTTATTCCGAAGCCGGCAGAAGGAATTATTTCGCTGTAGATAGTGATATTCATACCGCCCAGCGAAAAACCACCGGAAGTAAAACCGTAGACAACTGCTTTTGCCGCATTAGCCCACCGGTCTTCCTTCTTAAGCTTTAAGGACGTTATGCTTGCTTTTTTCCTTTCATTAAGCTGATGGAAGTAGAACTTAATGGAAGTATCATCACGTTTCGAAATTGCAACATAGACGGGCAGATTTACTGCCATCGACATTGTTTTATCTTTGAAGAACCAGGAATGTTCACCTATCAGATGAAATCGGCCTGGAGCTTTTGCAACGGCGTCGGGTTTAGTGCCATACTCCAATTCGTGTGCATCATTAACTGCTTTCATTTATTGGACCCTCCCTTTATTAATTCCCCTATTTTTACTTGAAATATTTCAATGTATATTGTTAAAATAATAATATAATGGAATTGATTTTACAAGTTATTTTTTCTTCAGTTTTCTCTGGATTGATGTTATCAGCAGCTATACCAAACGAATTCTACCTTTTCGGCTGTCCTGTATACACACTTCTGGCTTTCATTCCATTATACCTGATTTACAACAAAATCAAGGATTTCAAAACTGCCTTTCTGGCATTCTTTATTCAAACGCTTACTACACATCTGATTTCAAGCTTCTGGCTGGCCTATTTTAAGGATTTTGCAATCTTTACACTGGGAGCCTCAGCTTTGGGAACTGCCGTCATTGGCGGCGCTTTCGGACTTTTTTTCTACATTCCCTATTATACTTCTAATTGTCAGAACAAACTGAATGAATATTCACTGGAAAACTACGCCAATCACGGATATTTATTCCGTATTGTCAGAAATACACCTCTGTTCCGTATTTTGTACTTTGCCAGTATTTATACTCTGTATGAATGGGCAAAATCGGCAGGTTTTCTTGGATATCCATGGGGAACGGTTTCATCTGCAATGTATAAGTGGCCGATTATAATGCAGACGGCCTCTATTACGGGAACTTACGGCATTACGTTTACGACTGTCCTGTTTAATGCGATTGCAGCAGAAGCCTTTATGCTTTATTACGGAGATTCTTCACTGAATAAGGAAAAAGCCGCCCAAACCTTACAAGTTTCAAAGCTTTTTGGAGTGCTTTTACTGCTCATGCTGATTCATGGAATTATTCAGTATGACTTACCTAGAAAACCTGTCAAAGAGCTTACAGCAATTACTGTACAGCAAAACAGTGACCCCTGGAAGGAAGAGTCCGATAAAAGCTCTATTCTGAACTCACAAAGACTGACTAAAGACAAAATTGCTGAACTTGAACTTCAGGGGCGCAAGGCTGATCTAGTTGTCTGGAGTGAAGGTTGTCTCCAGAGGGCTTTCCCTGCTTCGGAAAAATATTATTCCTGGTATCCTTCGGAAAAACCGCTTGCGGATTTTGTAAAAGAAATAAATGTTCCATGCATTTTCGGTGGATCTGTTGTAAAAACTCAGAAAATTACTGAGCGGGGTAAGCAGCGCGAACGCAAGGAATATTATAATTCGGCGCTGCTTTATGACGCGGACGGTCATTACCGTGGATATTATGCTAAAAACCATCTGGTTCCTTTTGCAGAGGTGCTTCCTTTTATGGAATTTCCTCCAGTTCATGCTTTTATGCAGAAAGTAGTTGGTATTTCTGCAGGATGGACACCAGGAAATCAGTACGTATATTTTGATGTTCCATGTCGAATTACACAAAACTTTAAGTTACCGGCTGTAAAAGATATTGATTTGACAAAATCTTATGAACAACAGCATCTGGAAGAAAGCAAGCCTTACACAACACGTATTGCCTGTCCTATATGTTTTGATGATGCTTTTACAGATATAATGCGCCCTCTATTTTTGAATGGAACAGAGCTCTTTATTAACATTACAGACGATTCATGGTCACGAAAGGATTCAAGCGAATTACAACACTTTGTAATTGCTTCCTACAGGGCTATTGAATACCGGACAACTCTCGTACGCTCTTCAAATGCAGGCTATTCTGTAGTTGTTGATCCTTCGGGAAAAATTATTGCAGACCTTCCTCTTTTTGAAGATGCCGCCCTTTCCTGTGATATTCCGGTTTATAAACGTACAATGACAACTTATGCAAGATTCGGAAACTGGCTTCCTTATCTTTGTATTATCATTTTCTTCAGCTGTGCTATATGGTCTTACTTTGATTTTGTGCCTTATGATTATATTCCAAGCGAAAGAAAATCCAAAAAAGACAAGAAAAAGAATTCTAAAAATAAAAAATAGTCAATAGCATCGGCCTGTTTTTTCGAGACAAGCATAAAAAAAATATTTGTCAAGCAAAAAAGTTTAAAATAAATTCACGAATTTTTCAAAAATTCTCTTGTCTATCCATATCTAGTGTACTATGATGTTATTATCAAAACAAAGACGCTAGAAAACAAAAACGTGAGAGGAAACAATGCGCTGCCCCTATTGTGGTAACATTGAGGACAAAGTCCTTGAGTCAAGAACAATGGTAAATGGAGAAAGCATCAGAAGAAGACGTGAATGTCTCTCCTGCGGCTATCGTTTTACCAGCTATGAACGTATTGACGAAAAACCCTTTATGGTTATTAAACGCGACGACCGCCGCCAGCCTTTTGACCGCAAAAAGCTCGAAAAAGGTATTGAGCGTGCTCTTGAAAAAAGACCTGTCGCAACTTCCATGGTGGAACAGCTTTCCAATGACATTGAAGATCTCGCAATTAAAAAAGGTCGTGAAAACCGCGAAATTTCTACGTCCGAGCTGGGAGAGCTTGTGCTTGAAAAATTATACGACATAGACAAAGTTGCATACATCCGATTCGCATCCGTCTACCGGCATTTTGAAAATCTGGATGAATTCATTACTGAAGTAAAGAACATAGAAAAGAGGGGAAAATCAAATGAGTGATCAATCAATCTTTCCAGAATGGAGAAGCTTCCTTGGATCAAGCTCCGACTCCGAGACGAAAGGCTTCCTGAAATCTGTAGTAAAGCGTTCTGGTGAAATCGCTGACTACGACAGAAACAAAATCGAAGCTGCTATCGGCAAGGCTATTGAAGCTGTAGAAAAGCGTAAGGATCCGGATCGTGCAGCATCTCTTACCGACATGGTTGAAGAAAAGCTTAGAATTCAGCTTGCCGGCAACAGAGCACATTCCATTCCTGCTATCGAAGAGATTCAGGACATTGTAGAAAGCGTTCTCATCGAGCACAAGGAAGTAGAAGTAGCTAAGGCTTATATTCTCTACCGTGCACGCCATGAAGCTATGCGCGACGCTAAGAGTCTTATGATTGATATCAACAAGACTATGGACGGCTACCTTGCACAGAGTGACTGGCGCGTAAATGAAAACGCAAACGTTAACTTCTCTCTTGGTGGACTTATCCTCCATAACTCAGGAACTATTACAGCTAACTACTGGCTCAATAATATTTATTCTAAGGAAATCGCAGAGGCACATAAAACTGCAGCATTCCACATTCATGACCTTTCAATGTTCTCAGGTTATTGTGCAGGATGGTCTCTCCGTCAGTTAATCGTAGAAGGTCTTGGTGGTGTACCAGATAAAATTACATCAACACCAGCAACTCACCTTTCTACACTCGTAAACCAGATTGTAAACTTCCTTGGAATCATGCAGAACGAATGGGCTGGTGCACAGGCTTTCTCTTCTTTCGATACTTACCTTGCTCCATTTATTCGTGCTGACCACCTCACAGAAAAACAGGTTCGTCAGTGCATTCAGAGTTACATTTACGGTGTAAACACTCCTAGCCGCTGGGGTTCACAGGCTCCATTTACGAACATCACACTCGACTGGGTATGTCCTGATGACCTTAAAAACAAGAAGGCTATCGTAGGCGGAAAGGAACAGGACTTCACTTATGGTGACTGTCAGAAAGAAATGGATATTCTCAACAAGGTATTCATTGAACTTATGATCGAAGGTGATGCTAACGGCCGTGGATTTGCTTACCCTATCCCAACCTACAACATCACACGTGACTTTGACTGGAATTCAGAAAATGCAAAACTTCTGTTTACAATGACTGCACAGTATGGAACTCCAAACTTCCAGAACTTTGTAAACTCAGATTTGAACCCAAGCGATGTACGCTCTATGTGCTGTCGTCTCCAGCTTGATAAGCGCGAACTCCGTCGCCGTGGTGGTGGTTTGTTCGGTGCAGACGAATTCACAGGATCTATCGGTGTAGTAACAATCAATATGCCACAGATCGGATACCTCGCTAAAAATGAAGAAGAATTCTACAAGCGTCTTGATTACCTTATGGAACTTGCAAAGGAAAGCCTCTGCACAAAACGTAAGGTTATTCAGAAGCTTTATGATGGCGGACTTTTCCCATACACAAGACGTTACCTCAAAACTCTTGTTAATCACTTCAACACAATCGGTTTGTGCGGTATGAACGAATGTTGTATGAACTTCCTTGGAGTTCCTATTACAGATCCTAAGGGAAAAGCATTTGCAGAAAAGGTATTGCAGCACATGAGAGAGAGAATGCAGGACTTCCAGGAAGAAACAGGAGACCTCTTCAACCTCGAAGCAACACCTGCAGAGTCTACTTCTTACCGTCTCGCAAGACACGACAAGGAGCAGTTCCCTGATATCATCACAAGCGGCAATAATGAACCGTTCTATACAAACTCTTCACAGCTGCCTGTTGATTACACTGCCGATGTATTTGAAGCACTCGACCATCAGGAACCACTTCAGACTAAGTATACAGGCGGAACAATGTTCCACGTATTCATGGGTGAAGCGCTTAAAGACTGGAAATCATGCGCAGACCTTGTACGCACAATAGCAAGCAAGTACCGCATTCCATTCTTTACAATTTCCCCAACCTACTCTATCTGTAAGGTTCACGGCTATCTCATTGGACAGCAGTTCGAATGTCCTAAGTGTAAGGCCGAGAAAGAAAAGGCTCTTAAGGAAAAACTTAAGGCTCTTGAAGCAGAAAAAGAGAAGGTTCTTGCAGAAAAGAACTAAAAAAGTACTGCCAACATTAAAGATTTTAAGGTACTTTGCCGAGAATTCTAGTGTTGGTTATATTGACAAAACGTACATTCCACACTACATTTAGTGTGGGTGTGAAAAATTACAATAATTTTGGGAGGAGAAAAAGATTATGGAAAAAAGAACACTTGCACAGATTGAAGCAGAAATTGAAGAGACAAAGGCAGCTCTCAATGATGTTCATGGAACCGAGACAGAGGTTTACGCACGTATCGTAGGTTACTACCGTGCTGTAAAACATTGGAACAAAGGTAAGCGCGACGAATTTGACCAGAGAAAAATGTTCTCTCTCGAAGCCAGCAAAGAATATGATATTACAGCTGCAGACTGTATTTGCGAAGCAAAGGCTCCTGCTAAGATGTCTGCTGTAGATACAACAAAAGAATTGAATAGCGTTACATACGAGATGTATACAAGAAAGACTTGTCCTAACTGCCCACCAGTAAAAGACTTTATGGCTGATCTTGATATGCCAGGACGTTCAATTGACGTTGATACAAAAGAAGGTCTTGCTGAAGCAGCAAAGAAAGGTGTATTCGCATCTCCTACTGTAATCTTCTACAACGAAGCTGGTGTTGAAACAGCTCGCTGCCACAGCGTTGAAGAACTTGAAGCTGTATTCAGCAAGGTAGCAGTTTCTGCATAATGTCAGAACTTGACCTTAATAAACCTGCAGGCGTACTTGTAAAAACTACTTGTGTAGATTTTCCTGGACGTGTTGCAGGTTCTTTTTTTCTAAAAGGCTGTAATATCCGCTGCCCGTACTGCTACAACATCGGGCTTGTACTAGAAGATTCTGCTTATGATTCAGAGCCTCTCAGTACTGTTGCAGAGCTTTTTGCTCATCTCGAAAAACGACAGGGCATCTTAAGCGGATTGGTTATCAGTGGCGGAGAACCACTCTTAAATCCGTATACACCAGTCATAATCAAAAAAGCCCGCGAACTGGGATATAAAATCAAAATAGATACAAATGGAACTCTACCGGAAAAACTCCGCGCCCTTGTAGAAAATCCTGAGCTTCGCCCGGACTTTATTGCAATGGATATAAAGACAACTCCTTCACGCTATGCAACTTTAATCTGTGGCGATAAATCACCGTTCTTTGGTAAATCTGATTATTTCGAGAAGGTACTACGCGAGAGCGCAGAAATTGTTGCAGCCTACCCTGCTGACTGCCGGGAATGGCGTACAGTACTCGTGCCGGGGCTTGTTACAAAAGATGATATAACAGAAATGGCAAAACTGCTGCCGCAAGATGCAAGCTGGCAGTTTGCGCAGTTTATGAATTCGAACTGCCTCGACCCTGCATATAATGATATTTATCCTTATACAGATGCTGAAGCAGGTGAAATCGTAGAATATGCTAAATCATTAATAAAAGGCAGTTCACTTCGGTAGCGTGTTCGTGATGCTGAACTTGTTTCAGCATCTATTACATTACGCGGGCAAATTCTTTTACAATCTGTGGAATCAGGGTTTCAACTTTTCCGTTACAGCTCATTCCGCTGGCGTTTTTGTGACCGCCGCCTCCGAACTTGGCTGCAACTGCTGAAACATCAATCTTATCCTGAGAACGGAAGCCGCCTGTACAGGTTGTCGTAGTGTCCTGTCTTAAAAATACTACGGCCTCTACACCTTTTGCAGACAGCATAAGCTGATACAAAGAATCTGAATCTCGGCCTTCCAAGCCCCATTTCTTTGTATCTTCAAGAGTTTCATAAGTAACTACAAGGCGACCATCAAGGTAACGCTCAGCACGTCCAAGAAGAACTCCAAGCAGTTTGCGGGTTGAATATGGTTTTCCGGAATTGATTTCTCTATAAGTAGTTCTAGGATCTGCCCCATCAGCAACAAGACGGCTTACAGCAGCAAATACTTCTGCAGAGTTATCTGTCAGAAAGCGGAAAAAGCCTGTATCCGTACAAATACCAAAGAATAGGATTTTGGCAAGTTCTGAAGGAACAGGACCTATTAACGCTTCATAAAACAGCTGTACAAGAAAAGCACAGGCCGGAGCATCAGCATTTACATAACCTTTTATTTCATCGCCGAGTTCGCTTGTCTTGTGATGATCTATTACAAAAGTATCAAATCCTTTCAAATCCCCGTCTATGTCTCCAAGACGGATAATCTCAGAACAGTCAGCAATAAAAAGCCCTGTAGACTTTCGTTCACTTTCGTCCTGAAATTCCATAGTATCAGAAAACTTTTCCTGCCAGCGGATTACTTCATTTCTCTTAAAAGGACCTGCAGAAAGCAGCTGATATGGTTTACCAAAATAATCAAGAATTGCAGCAAGGCCAAGACAGGAAGTAATACAATCTCCATCCGGTTCTTTATGACCGATTATAAAAAAGAAATTATGATTTTCTATAAAGTCCCTGATTTCCTGGACCTTTTCCTGAGATAATTCAAACATAAAACACCTGTGAAAGCAAAAAAAAAGAGGGTCTCAAAACCCTCTTTTATAATACCGTATTTTTGCTTAGAATTCCAAGTCTTCCAGAGTATCTTTATCGGCACCCTCAAGATTCTTTCTTGAATCAACCATACCCCAGATTGAATTATTTTTATCCATTGGAATAGAAAGAATTACACGCTTAAACTCTCCGTTATCCTTAACAACAGTCATGTAAGAACCAAGAGCAGTTTTTACGGATCGGAATTTAAGTTTTCTGGGAGTCTCTGGATTTCCGTGAGCCCAATTCTTTGGAAGAATTACATTTCCAACTCCAGTTCTATTTTTCTGATAAATTACAACATAACCATCTTTTCCTTCAAGAATTTTAAGAACCGGAACATTTACATAAGAAATATCTGTCCATTTACCTTCTGTGCGAGCTGGAGCAGATGCGCTGCTATTTGTATCTGCAAAGATTGCTGCAGAGAACACAGCAAAAAGAGCAAGAATCATCAAAATCTTTTTCATAATTACTCCTTTATCTAAGTCGTAATATTTATTATAAACCGATTATTTTATTTTAACAACTTTTTTATTTGATTTGTGATAAAAATGAATTTCATTAAAATATTAAACGGATTAACAAAATATTAAAAAAATTAACAGATTAACTAATGATAGCCAGGAAAAACTAATGGGGATAAAAAAAATCCAGTGAATAATTCACTGGATTTTAGTAGCGACTAATGGGATTGAACCATTGACATCACGGATATGAGCCGTGTGCTCTACCAACTGAGCTAAGTCGCCAAACGATGTTGCTATATTATCATTTTGCAGTATTCAGGTCAAGTATCCAGGGCTATAAAATCGCATTTTTTCTGATTTATTATTCTTTTCTTTCAGTTGGCACATAAATTGCAATAATATCCTCACCAGAATAAACATTTTCGTAAGATGTTTATTCTGAATAAAAAAATACTAAGAGGTAAAAAAAATGAAGACCCACGAACTGAACCTGCTGGTAGAAAACCTGCGTACCGGCAAAATGAGCGAGAAAGAAGTTATCGACAAGATAGCTGTCTTTGTAATCAAAAATTATCCTATCTATGGACTTCACAAATATGATGAAGATTTCAGACAGGATATTCTTCTGGGCCTGCTGGAAAGAGGTCCACATCTGCTTCACCTGTTTAATCCCAATTATGGAGATTTCTTTACCTTTCTTTACTGTTATATCTGTACATTAATCAATTCAAAATTAAAAACCTGTGCTCAGAATTCAATCAGGGAAAAACTGAATTTTGAAGAATGTGTTCAACAGTACGAAGAAAAAGAAATTAAATATCACAGGATTAACTATCAGAACTTTGAAGTCCCTAAAATTCCTTTTAACTGGAAAAAGCTTTCTACAGAAGAATTCCAGCGTGCAATAAAAGATTTATCACTTCACAGCGAAGAAAAGAAAGTCTTAATTCTTGCATTAAAATCATCTTATTATCTTACTGATAAGCAGATTCACAGAATCTGTAATATGTATGGCATTGATTCAGAACAGTTCTATCAAATGATTCAATACTGTAAGGAAACTCTTGATTTTAAGCGTTCCAGACTTGAAAAGGAACATCAGAAAAGAAACTTTGCCTATTATCATCATAAAAGATACAGGCATATCATCAAAAAATATCAGGAAGATGATTTTTTTGATAATAAATATTTCATTAAAGACCTTTACATCTACAGAGAACGAAAACATAAAAACAGCATGGTCAGGCTTAATACTGCTTTTCAAAAAGGTTATCTGTATTTAAGGACAACAAATAAAACCGTTGCCAATGTAATGGGACTCAGTGAAAGACAGGTAAATTACTATATGAGAAGTGTCAGAAACGAATATAAAAATCAGGAAGATTTACCTGAGAAATCAACCTCTTCTGACACAGAAATCCAGATTGCAGAAAAAGAGTGATAATTGTTTAGAACAATAATTTTCATTATATTGTAATAATGAAAATTTACTTAGCAACTGGAAATAAAAATAAGAAAAAAGAAATGTGTGAACTTTTACCTGAACACACAATTCTTATCCCTTCTGATGAAGGAATTGAATTTGATCCTGATGAAACAGGAACAACCTTCTATGAGAATAGTCTGATTAAGGCTCGTACACTTTATGATATTGTACACTGCCCTGTAATTGCAGACGATTCAGGAATTTGCGTGGATGCTTTGGGTGGAGCACCAGGCATTTTCTCTTCACGTTACGCCGGGCCGGACTTTATGCACGGAAAACCAGACGGAACAAAAATCTCACAGGAAGAACAGAATATCTTCCTTATTCAGCAGACAAACGAAGCAATCAAAAATGGAAACCTTCCAAAAGGCGCTTACCTTCACGGAGAGCGTTCCTGCCACTATACCTGTGCTATGGTAATGTACTGCGGTACAGACCGTCTTTTCGTTGCCCAGGAAACCTTTGAAGGCGCTTTGATTGACGACATCTCAAAACAGGCCGGAAACGGTGGTTTTGGCTATGATCCTATCGTGTTCCTCCCGGAATACGGTAAAACAGTAGCTCAGATTACTGCAGATGAAAAGAACGCAATTTCACACCGTGGAAAGGCTGTTCGTGCCCTCAAAAAAATTATCGATATTTTATAAATTTTTATTAAAGTATTTCTCCTAACTTGCCGATATTTAGTGTAGAAGTGTTATGACTGTATCGACTTCGCTGAAGCAGCAGTCAGGCGCCTCGGGCAAAAATGTGTAGATGTAGCCTTGTAAAACATTTACGCATTTTTGCATCTTTTTTCAAACAGAAGAAAGGATTCTTCTGCTCACATTCCAAGGAGGAATACTATGGTTATCAACCACAACATGTCGGCAATGTTT
>JAEEGH010026961.1_pt1 | contig 11406 bp, 10 predicted proteins | sample 9134181 | NCBI WGS metagenome assembly JAEEGH01 (sample SAMN16246544, study PRJNA631951) | gut metagenome | biome: gut microbiome; feature: rumen; material: DP-attached | host: Bos | place: Iran: Karaj | collected 2018-10 | reverse complement strand
TAAATCCTTTCTGCAAAGGGTCAACTGCTATATCATTGCCCTTTCTTTTTATCGTAGGCGTGCACTGGATAGTCGATGGTGTAGTGCAGACCGCGGCTCTCCTTGCGCTCCAGGGCGAAGCGGGTGATGAGGTAGCCCACGTTGATCATGTTGCGCAACTCGCAGATGTCCTTTGATGCTTTCACGCGCTTGAAGAGGCGCTCGGTCTCCTCGTAGAGCATGTCGAGGCGGTCCCAGGCGCGGTGCAGGCGCAGGTCTGAGCGGACGATGCCCACGTAGTTGGCCATGATCTGGTTGACCTCGCGGACGCTCTGGGTGATGAGCACCTTCTCCTCGTTGGTCATCGTGCCCTCATCGTTCCATTCGGGTATCTTGTCGTTGAAGTCGTAGAGGTCGACGTGCTTCACCGAGTCCTTAGCGGCCGTGTCGGCATAGACGACAGCCTCGATGAGCGAGTTCGAGGCCAGACGGTTGCCGCCGTGCAGCCCGGTGCACGAACATTCGCCGAGGGCGTAGAGGCGTTCTATCGAGGTCTGTCCGTTGAGATCCACCTTGATGCCGCCGCACATGTAGTGGGCAGCGGGACGCACGGGGATGTAGTCGGTGGTGATGTCGATGCCCATGGAGAGACACTTCTGGTAGATGTTGGGGAAGTGGCGGCGTGTCTCGGCCGGGTCTTTGTGGGTGACGTCGAGGCAGACGTGGTCGATGCCGTGAATCTTCATCTCCTTGTCGATGGCGCGAGCCACAATGTCGCGTGGAGCTAATGAGAGGCGCTCGTCGTATTTCTCCATGAACGTCTCGCCGTTGGGCAGCTTGAGGATGCCGCCGTAGCCGCGCATGGCCTCGGTGATGAGGTAGGCGGGGTGCGTCTCCTTGGGGTTATGCAGCACGGTGGGGTGGAACTGCACGAACTCCATGTCCTGCACGGTGCCCTTGGCACGATAGACCATGGCGATGCCGTCGCCCGTGGCGATGACGGGGTTCGAGGTGGTCAGGTAGACGGCGCCGCAGCCGCCCGTGCACATCACGGTGATCTTGCTCAGATAGGTGTCCACCTTCTCCGTCTCAGGGTTGAGGACGTAGGCACCGTAGCACTTGATGTTGGGCGAGCGGCGGGTGACGCGGACGCCCATGTGGTGCTGGGTGATAATCTCCACGGCGAAGTGGTTCTCCTTCACGGTGATGTCGGGATTGCTTCTCACGGCCTCCATCAGCCCGCGCTGTATCTCGGCGCCCGTGTCGTCGGCATGGTGGAGGATGCGGAACTCTGAGTGTCCGCCCTCGCGGTGCAGGTCGTAGGTGCCGTCGTCTTTCTTGTCGAAGTTCACGCCCCACTGCACCAGCTCCTTGATTTGCTCAGGCGCCATGCGCACCACCTGTTCCACGGCAGCACGGTCGCTGATGTAGTCGCCGGCTATCATCGTGTCCTCTATGTGTTTGTCGAAGTTGTCGACGGCCAGGTTGGTGACCGATGCCACGCCGCCCTGTGCAAAGCTGGTGTTGGCCTCGTCGAGGCTTGTCTTGCAGATAAGGCACACCGTGCCCTTCTTCTCGCGGGCCACCTTGAGTGCGTAGCTCATGCCGGCCACGCCCGCTCCTATAATCAGGAAATCATATTTGTAGACCATTGTTGGAGTTTTGGAGTTTTGGAGTTTTGGAGTAAGGAGTTTTGGAGTAAGGAGTTAATAGATATAGACCTTGAAGGACTTGAGTCCGCCGGGGACGCCCTGTTCGGCACGTGGGAGATATTCGAGGGCGGTGACGGTCTGTTCGCTGCCCAGGTCGATGACCAGCAGGTGGGGCATTGAGCTGCCGCGCTCCGTCTGCCAGTAGGTGCTCTCCTGCAGGTCGAACACCTTGTCGCCGGTGTGGTTGCCGTTCAGCTCCTCGCTATCGGCGTATTTCGTGGTCCACGGCTCGCGGCTGATGCGCTTGCCGTCGGTGCCCTTCAGGTAGATTTCGGCAATGGCGGCCTGGTCGCCGTCCTTCAGGGTGGAGAGCACCTCGATGGCGAGGTAGCGTCCCTTGTGCGGCGCGGGGAAGCGGAAGTCACACCAGCCGCTGACGGGCTCAAGGGTCAACACGTCGCTGACGCCGCCCGGCACAGTGAACGCCACGGGCACCATGCTGTTCAGGTCGGGCTTGTCGCCGATGTTGTTGTGCTTGTTGCTCTGTTCCAGCTGGAGCTTGTTCAGTTCAGGCTCGGCTTGTCCCCAGACAACGGCCTCACGAGGGCCAACGACGTCGAGGACGATAATCTCATTCTTGCCCTTCTTCAGCCAGCAGCCGGGGATGTACAAGGTCTGCTGCGGGCCAATCGACCAGATGCGGCCCATGGCGTGGCCGTTCACCCATACTTGTCCCTTGCCCCACGTTTCGAAGTTCAGGAACGTGTCGCCCACCTTCTTCAGGTTGAAGTAGCCACGATAGTAACCGCGCTTGCTCACTAAGTCAAGTCCGTCAACGTTCATTTGTGGCTTCTTGCCCAGTCGCTGACCTTCATTTTCAGCTTTTGTGTAATCATTGTTGTGTACAAAAGCGTCAGCGGCTTTCTCATAAGAGTCCGGCAATCCGAATTTAACCCAGTTTTGCGGTTTCCATGTGGTTTCGATGCCTTCCACTTCTGCTGTGATGGCTACTTCGCCCACAATGCCTTTGAAGTCTTTGATGGCGCGACCAAAGTTGATGCGTCCCATCGCTTCAACAAGGATTTCCAATTCATCGCCTTTCTTTACAGGGGGCAAAGTGAGGCTCTTCTCATTCTTCACACGGTCCACCTTTCCGATGTATTTGCCATTGATGAACACTTGCGCAAAGTCGTGGAAATCAGCCGTAATAACGCTCTGTGCAGGAATCTCTGGCATGGTGGCAGTGTAGAGCATCGAACCCCAACCCATGTCCATCTCTTCAAAGGTCATCAAGCCACCATCTTTTCGAATGGGCAATTTTAATTTTGAATCTGTGCCGTTGAATATGGAAGAGAACTCTTTCAACTCGAACTTAGGCACGGTGATGATAGGCATCGGAGCCTTGGGTACGGCGGGCATCTTTTTGCCGTCGTTGTACTTCTCCATCATCTTGCGCAGCTCCCAGAACTTCGGGGTGGCGAGGCCCCATTCGTTGATAGGCGCATCGTAGTCGTACGAGGTCACATCGGGCGCAAAGCCGGGAGAGTTGGCGCCGGCCCAGTGGCCGAAGCTGGTGCCGCCGTGGGTCATGTAGAGCGAGAAGCTGATGCCCTTGGAGAGCATTTCGTCCATGCCCTCCACCATGTCCTTGGCCGGGCGTGTCTCGTGGCGGGCACCCCACTTGTCGAACCAGCCGCTCCAGAACTCGGAGCACATCTTCGGGGCATTGGGGCGCAGCTCACCCAAGCGGCGGAACTGGTTGTCGATATTGGCGCCCGTTCCGAAGTTCATCGTCCACGTCAGGTCGTCGAGGCCGTTCTTCTCGAAGTTGGAAGACCAGTCGCACTGGAACAGCTCCAACTCCTTACCGTAGATGCCGCGCAGGCAGTCACGAATCTCGCTGACGTAGGGCTTATCCTCGCCATAGCTTCCGTACTCGTTCTCCACCTGTATCATAATGATGGGGCCGCCGTTCTGGATGGTCAACGGCTTGAGCTGCTCGCCCACCTTCTCCTCGAATATCTTCACGCGCTCCATGAAGTAGGGGTCTTGTTCGCGCAGGCGGATGTCCTTCTTCTTCAGCAGCCACCAGGGCAGGCCGCCCATCTCCCACTCGGCGCAGACGTAGGGGCCGGGGCGCACGATGACGTACATGCCGTTCTTCTGCGCCAGGCGGCAGAACTCAGCCACGTCGTTGTTGCCCGTGAAGTCGAACTCGCCCTCCTTCTGCTCGTGGATGTTCCAGAACACATAGAGGCACAGCGTGTTCATGCCCAGCGCCTTGCACATCTTGATGCGGTGCTCCCAGTAGGGCCGGGGGATACGCGGGTAGTGCACCTCGGCGGCCTTCACCACGAAGGGCTGGCCGTTGAGCAGAAACGTCTTGTCGCCTGTAGTAAACGTGCCGGGCTTCACGGCGTCGGTGGAGGCACTGGCAGTCGTGGCAACCAGCAGCGTGGTGGCCAGCATCAGTTTTCTCAGTATTTTCTTCATTGTTTTTTGATAGTTTTAAGCTTTCGGAGGGCAAAGGTACAAAGAAACGGCCGAAAGACAAAGGAAAATCGCATTTTTCTTTTGCTTTTTCGAGCAAAAGTGCCTTCGGGCCTTTCTACGCAGGGCGACTGCAAGGATTTTCACATGATGATACAAATGGACTTTTTCAATTCCTCGTTTTTGGGAGCTTTCCTTTTTGCTGTGAGAAAATGAACAATGCCACACCCATTTTTTCTTGTCATCATTTGGTGATTTGGACGATTGTGAGTACCTTTGTGACCGACAGCCTGAACCGCAACTATATCCCCATCACCACCGACAGTCTGCTGCTTCAGGCCACCGCCTATTTCGACAGCCACGGCACTCCCAACGAGCGCCTCCGTGCCCATTACCTCCTCGGCTGTGCCTACCGTGACATGGGCGAGGCACCGCAGGCCATTGAAGCTGGATTATATATTATTTGTGAACTTTATCGGGTTTTTTCTTGTTTGTTATCACCAAATGTTATATCTTTGCAGCACTTAATTACATTTTGATTATGAGGAAGAACTATTTACGCTTGCTTCTTATCCTGCTGTTGTGCATGTCTGGCAAAAATGTTTCAGCACACAACGTTGAAGTAGCCAATGCCGATGGCGTGATGATTTATTATAACTATATTAATGAAGGAACAGAACTTGCAGTTACTTCTCAGCCCGGAAACAGTTCTGGATATTGGGGAGTAGTAGTCATTCCCGATGAGGTAACAGTCAATGACCAAACGCTAAAAGTAACGAGCATTGAAAAGGGCGCGTTTTCTGGCTCCATTGGCCTGACCTCCGTCACTATTGGCGATTATGTGACGACGATTGGGGAAGGGGCATTCTACAACTGTGTTGATATGTCTTCTGTTACCATCGGCAACAGCGTGACGACAATAGGAGAAACAGCTTTCTTTGGCTGCATGGGCTTGGTTTCAGTCAGCATCCCCAATAATGTGAATACGATTGGAAAATATGCGTTCTACCATTGTGACCATCTTAGCTCTGTCTCCATCGGCAACAGCGTGACAACGATAGGGGATTTTGCTTTCCAAGGGTGTAGAAGACTCTCGTCAGTCACTATTCCCAATAGCGTGACGACCGTCGGAATGTCTGCCTTTCAGGACTGCTGGGGCCTTGCCTCTGCCATCATCGGCAATGGTTTGACAGATATGGGAGACGATGTGTTCAAACACTGCCAGAACCTTGCTTTCGTTTCCATCGGTAGCAGTTTGACAAGCATCAATGCCAATTGGTTTGCAGAGTGCCCCGTGTCAAAAGTAGAGCTTTACAGTAACGCAATAGCATCACAAAACTATAGTGATGGCTCCTCTATTAAGAAGAAATATTTCGGCAATGTTGAAGAAATAGTTATAGGAGAGGGTGTAACAGCTATAGGTGATTATGCGTTCAACGGCTGCAATAAGGTGGACATAAGCAGCACTGTTTGCAAAATGGGGAAAAGACTTTTCAGTGTCCTTGCTACGATAGACGTAACCTGTAGGGCAGCAACTATTCCTGAGACGGATGGCGATACTTTTTCCACCTTTAATCTTCGCAACTCAACGCTGCATGTTCCTGAGGCCAGCCTGGAGGCTTATCAAACGACAGCTCCTTGGAGTGGATTCGGAAAGATCGTACCGATCACATCGACAGGAGTCACAGCGCCAACAGCCACACACCAGCCTGCTGTCGTGGAACACTACGACATGGGTGGCCGCCGTGTAAGTCAGCACCAGCGAGGTGTTCGCATCGTCAAGATGAACGATGGCACCACGAAGAAAGTCGTTGTGAGGTTATACTGAGAATCAGATGATGGCGAAATTTGTCTATATATATAACGACTCCGGCTCCACCGACTACCTTCTCGGCGGCAGCCTGGTGATGAAGGACGGCATGATAGACAGGCTGCTCTTCAACGGCGGCTATGCCAAGGCAACCGCCATAAGCCCGACGACATACGGTTTCAGTATGTATATCAGCACACAACAAAATTCCGTATATTGATGAGCGTAATATCATATACCTACAAAATGAAACAATAACTGGCTATCGTGAAATAGAAGCCGATGTCGTTATATCAGGTGAACATGTGACTGAAAACATAGGTTATGGACCTGTTCGCCTAGCGAGTGGTAAAACGAAGATACAAGCAGAAACGACAGAACTAAATGGTGGAACCTCAGTTGATTTGGGAGCGGAATTAGAAATTAATCCTCTAACACCTTAAAAATATGAAACGAATTGTTGCAATGTTGTTGTTGCTTCTGCCCATGATGTTGATGGCGCAGAACACTCCGAGCCGAATGTTCGTAGATGGACGCAGCTGGAAGTACAGTTACCATGTTCCTGACGATGGATACATAACGGATGAACAGGCTTACAGCGGTACCCATGACTGGCTGCACTACGACTATGAGCTGTATGTTGACGGTGACAGCGTGGTGGACGGTCGCCCCTGCCGGAAGATTATGGCCAAGGGATTCTCAGGAACCTGTCTGTATGCCCTCGGTGCAGAGGAGGATGGCAGGGTGGAACTGCGCCTTGAGGAATTCGAGCCAGCCTTCTATGCTCCGTTTGCATTGAAAGAATGGGTGACCCTCTACGATTTTGGGGCGAACAAAGGCGATCAGTGCCACATGGCGGCGTACATAGGCGGCGAAGTGACGGTTGAAGATGAAGGTGTGGCACAGACTGGTGGAACTTCTCACCGTTTTATGGTGCTCGGCAGGCCTGGTGATGCGCAGTGGCGAAGCTATGCCGTGGAAGGCATCGGCTGTCCGCTTGGCCTCTATATGTTTGAGAACATCATTTCCAACGGCTCCGCTTCGTCATTTGTCGGCTGCTTTGACAACGGCAGCTGCATTTTTTCAAAAGAAGACTTTGACAATCTGACCTTTCGTCCTGTCGTTGGCGTAGAGGCTGTCGTCGGCAGTTTCAACAGTCCTTCCTCACAGTCCTTCGACCTGCAGGGCCGCCGCCTCGACCATCGCCACGCGAAGGGCATCTATATTAAGAACAGAAAGATAATGTGGAAATAGCAAGAATCACGGGGACGGTTCTCAGATTCGCTAAATTGGACCAGGGAATCGGCGGGGACGGTCCTAAATGATCATTTTTGGGTGTAAATATTTGGAAGATGCGAAATAATTGTGTATTTTTGCGGTCATATAGTCAACAGACGATGGTGCGGCTTGCAGGAGCGGCATCCGCCAAATCTCCCGTGTCACAGGTATAAGCATTGGCATTATTCTAAAAATTTAAAAGACGATGTACAAAGACAAAAAATGATCATTTAGTGCTCGACCTTCGGTCGCTTGGCTCGTCCAAGAACCGTCCCCGCCGATCTTAATTCCTTTGAGCATATAAAACTATTTATTAATTTTGCATCACAATGTAGGATTACATACACTTAAACATAAACATACCTGACTATGAAGAAAAGACATTTCATTATTTTGGTGGCGGCTATTGTCTTCCTGCCGGCCAAGGCTCAGGACGGTACCCTTCCCATGCTGGAGGAAGGCAGGGTGTGGAACAATGTCAGCCTGCACCCGGGAGCGAATGCTGAATATACCAACTTTTACGGGATAACGTGCGAAGGAATTCCACGACAATATGCGATTCACGGCGACAGCGTCGTCAACGGGAAGGCATACAAGAAACTATGCCGGGAGGACAGGAACCTGTCCATACTCATTCGCCAGGAAGGGTCGCGCATATACAAGTGGACGAACAACTCCACGGAAGAGCTGGCATACGACTTCGGCCGCTGCCTCTCCAGTCCTCCCGCCAAGGGCATATACATTGATAAAAACAGGAAGATGATGAGGAGATAAAACATCAAGAGAAGATAGAGAAATAGTCCTAAGTTATAATTTTTCGTGCTGTGCGGATGAATGAGACATAGTTACGTCGCAATCTATGTGAGTTGATACCGCGAAGCGGCCTGAGAAAAAACCAATAAAAACCAATAAAAACAAGAAAAACAAATTGGTAATTTTTCTCATTTAGTACAATAGCAATCGCCTTGTCCGCCGCATAGCTCAATGCGCAGCCATCCCCTCCCTTCAACTACTCTTTATACACATCTCTGAGGAAGTAGCCCCGAAGGGGCGAAGGATTACAGGCAGGGGCAACGCCCCTGTATAGCGCAGCACTACATCAAGCCCCGAAGGGGCGGCAGAAGACTCCTCGCCAAAGCCGGCACTCACGGAACAAGCCATCTCCGGGGTGCGGTTGTCGCGTTCATCAAGATAGATGTGAAGTTCGGTGGTGTACAGAACCCCTTTGTCTCGTGTGGTAACTTCGGCGTAATCGGTCAATTCAAAGTACTCCAAAACACCAGAAGGAAGAAAATAAGAGGCTTGGCCTTCATACATATTTTTATTGCTGTTACAAATCATGGCACAAAGGTACAATCTTTTGAGCAATTATGTTTCGTTTGGCAACAGTTTTTTGGGTTAGCACATGCGCCCCTCCCCACAGGGTTTGTCGGGTGCGCCCATCTCTCCTTGTGCTTCAATGTCAGCTCTAAAGGACACACCATTTAACGTGCTACCTGTTAAGCAATCTACAAATGCTGCTGCATTATCCCCGACCTGCATGGCAACAACATATCCATAATCGCCATAAGTTGAAGAATAGTAATTATCTCCAAACTTACCAATAAGGTCAATTGACCCCACCGAAACATCTCCCACGTAAATATGTCCTAGCTTTCGGCTGTAATACAAATCCGTGTTCCCCACTTGAAAGTAATTTTCAGGAACACCACTGAAGATGGTTCTTCTTGGAGCCTTGTTAGCTTTTCGCGCAGGAACATTGCGAATCGACGAATCGGCATAAGTTGAATGAATCCAACAACATAATAGTACTACCATCCAAGGAATGATCATTCGTTGGAATCTGCATCTGAAATGTTCTTTTTTGTAATTCATGAGCTTTTATATTTTAATCATTAATAATCAAAGAATACCAGAAACGCAAAAAGTCCTACAACGTCAGTTGTATGGCAAAACGTTGAGGACTTTTTGGTTCCCTATATCCGTAGCGGATAACTATGTATTTGAGCCTAAGCGGAACATCCATATTTGCTCATTTTTCTTTTGGTTAGTAATTTCAAGATGACTCGTCTTTGCAAGTCTCTTATAAGAGAAAGCGCAGACAACCGCCATATCTCTAACCGGGTTCAGCACGACCCACTAAATTCCTATGGATGAAGCCTGCGCCTATGCGCACAGTCCAACGGAATTTAGATTTTGCCCCTTTGGTTTCTCTTTCGAGGTGCTGATTCGGTTAGAGAATTTGAGCAAATATGTCTTTATATGCCGCTATTGGGCATAATACGCCATTTGGCAAATATGGGGCAAAGGTAATGAAAATAAGTCAAACAAATGCAAAATGCTTCGATTTTCTTTGACTTATTTGCACTTTTTGCTTAATTTGTGCATGAAATGCTATCAGAAACACCAAAATTAGAACAAATAAGATATAGTTGAACACAAAAAAACGCCTGTGTTAAGACAACCCTATAGATTACTTTGAGCACAGACGTTTTTTGAACACATTGCCCTATTGTTTTAGTCTCTCAGACAGCCAATAGGTACGACGAACACACCATCTTCCTTTCGTTGGTAGGCGAAATCGCCAATAGCCGTAAGTACCATGAGGAACGAAGGCTTCTTCATCTTTGTCGTATCAATCTTATCGACAAGAGTTTTCAATGCGGACGCACCATCGTTGATGAGTTCGTCACCACCGAGTTTAATCTCTATTAATCCATATTGCCCATTTCTTAAATGAAGTACGGTATCGCATTCCAACCCGGTCTTGTCTCTGTAATGATAGACCTCGCCACCCAAAGCGTCGGCATATACACGCAAGTCTCTAACACATAAGGTCTCAAAAAACAATCCCATTGTGTTAAGGTCATTTATTAAATCCTGAGGTCCGAGTCCGAGTGCCGCCGTAGCTATTGAGGGATCTACATAATAGCGCGTGTCGCTTGTACGTATGGCTGTTTTAGAACGCAGATTGGGATTCCATGCGTGCATGTCTTCTATGACAAAAATCTTTCGAAGTGCTTTTATGTAACTATTTACGGTGTCCTCGTCGAGGGTACTGCTGTCATTGGCAAGCATGTCTTCTCTTATTACTGCAAGAGCTGTTTGGCTACCTTGCTGACGTGCGTATGAACGCATTAGCCGCTTGACTCTCTCTGGATCACGCTGAACACCATCAACTTTCGAAGCATCTACATTTGCCACGGCATCAAAGTATTCCAACGCCCTGTCAAGGGCAATGTCCTCACTTTGTAAAGTAGCTTTGGGCCAACCTCCCCGACATATAAGATAAGCAATGTGAGAAAGGTCAAGGCTGTTTTCGCTGTAAAGGCCCTCTGTCTCACCCCTAAATAATGCGGCAAGGCTTATCTCACCATTCGATTCTCCTGATTCAAACAGACTCATTGGGCGCATTGTCAATCTTGCAATTCGCCCTGTTCCTGAGTGGACTATTTCGTTTTTGTCGTCCTTGTTCGCTTCTGGGGGTACAGATGAACCTGTCAGCATATAAAAGCCGTCACCCTCACGGTGGTCTACATCATATCGTATTGCATCCCAGAACTTGGGAGCTACTTGCCACTCGTCAATAAGTCTTGGCGTTTCACCTTCAAGCAACTTCTTTATATTGATGTCTGCCAATCGAAGGTATTGGCTTTTGTGTTCTGGGTCAGACATGTATAGCGTACTCTTTGCCTGTTGTTCACAGGTTGTTGTCTTACCACACCACTTAGGCCCTTCCATAAGAACAGCCCCACATCCTTTGAGTTTACGTTCAAGCAACTTGTCGAGAATCCTTTTCTTGTACATTGTGACGTTCATTTTTATAGAAATCCGCTGCAAAGATAATACTTTTTATTTGCATTCGGTAATTTGGCTGTATATTTTTCGGTAATTTGGATTATTTTCTTTCGGTAATTTGACTTTATTCCACTCGGTAATATGGATTATGCCGAAGAAGACTATGGTGAGCACCAATCGTCTTCCGTCGCCCCTTCGGGGCTTCAATTGTTGGTGGCCAACTGTTAACAGGGGCGTTGCCCCTGCCTGTACTCTGTCGTCCCTTCGGGACTTTTCCTGCGTTTCCATTGCTGAGATGTGTATAAAGAGTAGTTGAAGGGAGGGGATGGCTGCGCATGAATAGGCCAACTGCTATATCATTGCCTTAATTTATGGATAATTCTTGCGTCCCCATTCCCG
>JAEEGH010026959.1_pt1 | contig 11407 bp, 8 predicted proteins | sample 9134181 | NCBI WGS metagenome assembly JAEEGH01 (sample SAMN16246544, study PRJNA631951) | gut metagenome | biome: gut microbiome; feature: rumen; material: DP-attached | host: Bos | place: Iran: Karaj | collected 2018-10 | reverse complement strand
TTGTGAAATCGTGATATTTTTCACCTTTAAAACCTAAAGTCGTGGTATAATCCACTATATTATGCAAGTTGATTATACAAAGCTTTGGGCTCGTTATAAAGAAATGGGACATAAGAATAGAACGGACCTTATCAAGATGGCAGGCATTTCCACTAACATTTTAGCAAAACTTGGAAAGGGCGAATTTATTTCTATGGAAAGTATGCAAAAGATTTGCAAAGCCCTTAATTGTGATGTAGGCGATATTTGCGTAATAAATGAACCTGTTCACGATGATAAAAGTTCAGAGTAAAATTATTGTAGTGTCATTATTTGACATTTCTGCATAGTTCAATAAGTTAATTTGAGGAAATATATGGCAAAAGCAAAAACAAAATCAGACAAACCGCTTAACATAGATGACATTCTTTTTAAATGCCGTGACATTCTACGCAACGCAAAAAATTCAGGCTCATTCTTTGAAAAACGAGACATGATGCTCACTCTTGTTTTTCTTCGTTTTATCGGAGAAAAATTTGATGATGGAATAGAAAAGCTTAAAGCCCAGCTTGTTGAGCGAGGGATGGATATAAACGACCCGAATGTTAAGGCCGCATTCATCGATGACCCGACATTTACAGACGGAACATTTTACCTGCCTGAAGAATCCCGCTGGACCACAATCATCAATACATCTGCAAGTGGTTTGAATGTTGCTCTTGATACAGCTCTTCGCAGTCTTTCTAACACGAGTGAACAGCTTAAAGGCTGCTTTGTTGAAGGTACTTTTACAACAAGAAATCTTGCACCAAATGACATCAAACAGATTGTTGATGAGGTAACAAAAATCACTCACAAGCAATTCGGAACACAAAGAGATTTAATTGGTTATGTTTACGAATACTTCCTTAAAGAATTTGCTGTTAATGCCACAAAAGAAGACGGCGAATTCTATACCCCGCATGATGTAGTTGAATTGATTGCAAGCTTTATTCAACCGTTTGACGGAACTTTGTATGATCCTTGCTGTGGTTCCGGCGGAATGTTCGTCCAGAGTGCCGCTTTAATTGAAGCCAAAAAAGGTGATATCTCAAGAATTAATGTTTATGGACAGGAAAAAGAACCTGCAACATATCGTCTTGCAAAAATGAATCTTGCGCTTCGTGGAATAAGCCATAACCTTGGAACAGAAGCCGAAAATACTTTCCGTCTTGATTTGCACAAAGGAATTGCTTTTGACTATATCATGGCAAATCCGCCGTTTAATCTTAAAGGCTGGTTTGACCCCGACACGATGAAAACGAATGACAGCCGCTGGGTCGATTATGCACTGCCTCCAGAAAGCAACGCAAACTATGCCTGGATTCTGCACATCCTAAGTCACCTAAAACCGAATAAGGGCATAGCAGGCTTTCTTCTTGCAAACGGAGCTTTGGGCGATGCAGACGGAACAGCACCAATTATCCGACAAAAGCTAATTGAAAATGACAAAGTTGAAGCAATTATTGTTCTTCCGAGAGAATTGTTCATCACCACTGACATCAGCGTAACTTTGTGGATTTTGAATAACAATAAAAAGGGCGGAAAATCAAAAGATAGAAATCTTCGTGACCGTACCAATGAAATTCTATTCATGGATTTAAGAAGCTGGACTGGAGATGAATGGAACAACGCCGTAAAGAATATGCAGAAAAAGAAATATGCTCTTACATCAGAACAGATTTCAAAAGCAGCTGAGATTTACCACAAGTGGCAGGAAGAAGGATGCGACGGAAAGAACTATGCAGAGCCAGAACTTTATAAAAGCGTAGATTTTGAAACGATAAAAGCAAACAATTTTTCTCTCGTTTCCAGCCGCTACATTGAGTTCGTTGATAGGGATACAAACATTGACTATGACGCAACTCTTAAAGAAACAAGCAAGACTGTAGGCGAACTTCTAAAAGCCCACGAAGCCAATACTGCAAAAATCAAAGAAGCATTTGAAGGACTGGGGTATGGCTGTAAGTAAGTTAGTTACAGATTGTAACCGACTAAAATTTAATGGAGAAAACTATGGCAAAGATTAACGTTCAGAATACAGAAATAACAGTCTTAAATATAGAGGAAACAGATTTTATCAGTCTGACAGATATGGCAGGTGCAAAAGAAAATGATGCGCGAGCGGCAGATGTAATAAAGAATTGGCTTAGAAACAGATATACTATCGAGTTTTTAGGTACATGGGAAATGATTCATAATCCTAATTTTAAAGTGGTCGAATTTGACCACTTTAGAAAAGAAGCCGGACTTCCTACTTTTGTTTTAAGTTGCAGTGAGTGGATAGAAAAAACTAATGCAATAGGAATAATCGTAAAAAAAGGACGCTATGGTGGAACTTATGCTCACAGGGATATAGCGTTTGAATTTGGTTCTGCAATTAGTGTTCCATTCAAATTATATTTAATTGAAGAATTCCAGCGTCTAAAAGCAGAAGAACAAAAACAGCTTGGCTGGAACGCAAAACGGGAACTTGCAAAAATCAATTATCGCATTCATACAGATGCCATAAAGCAGAACCTTATACCGCCGGAACTCAGCCCTCAGCAGAAATCTTTTGTTTATGCCGATGAAGCCGACATGCTTAACGTGGCAATGTTCGGTAAGACAGCAAAACAATGGCGGGAAGAAAATCCTGACTTAAAGGGGAATATCCGCGACTATGCTACGATAAATCAGCTGATATGTCTTAGCAATATGGAAAACCTGAACGCTGTTTTTATAAATGACGGACTCGCACAGAGCGAACGCCTTATAAAACTGAACAAAATAGCAATCCAACAGATGAAAGTGCTGGAAAATGTTGAAGAAAGAACTCTGCTGACGGATAAATAACGGAATAAGATTATGGCTGCAAGTAAGATTGAAAATGCACCGATTGTGGAATTGGGCGAACTAATAGAAATTTGTGATACTCGAAACACCGATAAAAAATATGGAATAGATGATGTATGTGGAATGACTATCGAGAAAGAAATTATTCCAACAAAAGCAGATGTAAAAGACACTGATTTATCAAAATTTTATATAGTTCAACCACAAGAATTTGTATATAACCCAAGAACGCATGGTAGAAAAATTGGATTAGGCTTTAATAATTCTAATAAACCAATTCTAATTAGTTGGAATAATACAGCCTTCAAAGTAAAAGAGGCAAATCGTGTTATTCCGACATATCTCTATATGATTTTTACTCGTGATGAATGGGACAGAGAAGCATGTTTTAATTCCTGGGGATCTTCCACCGTTGTTTTTGCGTGGGAAGATTTCTGTAAAATGAAAATCCCATTGCCATCAATCGAAACACAAAGAGAACTTGTTGCAGTTTACAACGGCCTAAAAGAACTTGCCGAAGAAAACGAAAAACTTCTGGAGCCACTTTCAAAAAGCTGCGAAGCATTCATTGTGGATTGCAAAAAGAAGTATGCGAAAAAGCGTTTGGGTGATTTGATTGAAGATATAGATATTAAAAATTCTGATAATAAAATCAAAGCAGTAAAAAGTGTTTCTGTTACAAAAGAATTTAAAGAAACAGGAGCAAAAGTAAATAAAGAGGAATTGAGCGGTTATAAATTAGTTCCTCCAAGGCATCTATCATATGTTCAAACCACTAAAAACGAAAAATGCTTTGCAAACGCATTGAATACTTCAAATGAAACTTATGTTGTTACTTCAGTAAATAAAGTAATTAAATCAAAAAATGAAAGTATTCTAGATATTGGCTTCCTTCATTTATTTTTACGTCGAAATGAATTTGATCGATTTGCTATTTTTAATTCTTGGGGAAGTGCAAGAGAAGTATTCTCTTATGAAGATTTATGTGATGCTCAAATTCCGCTTCCCCCAATCCAAATCCAACAAAAAATCGTAGACCTCTACAACTGCTACGAAGAATGCAAACGCATAGCAAAAGAGGCAAGAGAAAAAATAAGCAACCTCTGCCCGGCTCTGGTCCAGAAGGCAGCACATTCAAAATAAGAAAGAGGGGAAAAATGATATACATAAAATCTGTACACATTGAAAATTATAAATGTTTCGAAAACCTTGATATAGATTTCAATAAAAATGTAAATATTATTGTTGGTAATAATGAAGCTGGTAAGAGTACAATTCTTGAAGCAATTAATTTATGTCTTTCGGGAATAATAAACAATCGATATCTTAGGAATGAATTAAATGAATATTTTTTTAATACAAAAGTAGTAAAGGATTTTCTTACGGATCCTAATTTACCCCCGCCTAAATTTTTAATTGAAGTTTATTTAGATTCAGATGATCAGGAAACAGATAAAACTTTAGAGTTGCTTAAGGGCACTATGAATTCAAGAAAAGTTAATTCTGCGGGAATAAAGCTTGAAGTATGTTTTGATGATAAATATCAAAAAGAATACTCTATCTATAAACAGGCTAATGAAAGAAAATCATTTCCAGTTGAATATTATAAAATTGTTTGGAACAGTTTTTCCCAGATTGAAGTGTCTACTAGATTAATTCCATTAAAACCAAATGTAATTGATGCATCTGGAACAAAATATAAAAACGGTTCGGATTATTATATTTCCAAAATTATATCAAATCAGTTGTCTTCGGAAAACATTGTGGAGTTGACTCAAGCAATCAGGGGACTAAAAGAAAAGTTTAAGGATGAAACAGCATTAAAAAAAGTAAACGAAAAAATTGCTGAATGCGATAAGATTTCGAACAAGCAAGTTTCAGTTTCTGTAAATACAACTGAAATTAATGCATGGGAAAATCTATTAAACACATACATTGATGATATTCCATTTACTCAGATTGGGCAGGGCGAGAAAAGTATAATTAAAACAAATCTTGCTTTATCTACAATAAAAGAAGATATTGATAATGTTGTTCTTATTGAAGAGCCAGAAAATCATTTGTCGCATACAAACTTAAATGGATTATTAAGAACAATTGAAGAAAATAATTCTGAAAGACAAGTAATTATTACAACACACAGCAGCTTTGTTGCTAATAAATTAGGACTCCAAAATCTTCTCTTTATAAATGAAAAAAAAGTCTCATATTTTAGAGATGTAGAAGAAGATACACAGAATTATTTCAAAAAATTAGCAGGGTACGAAACTTTACGAGTAATTCTTTCAAATAAATCAATTTTAGTTGAAGGTCCTTCTGATGAATTAATTGTTCAAAAAGCATATCAAAAAACTCATGATAATCATTTACCAATTGAGGATGGTATTGATGTCATTTCCGTCAAAGGTATTCAAGCAAGAAGATTTATCAAGCTTGCAAAAGATTTACCTATGAAAATTGCTGTCGTGACAGATAATGATGGCGATTATGCCAATAATATTACGGAAAGATATAAAGATTACGTGTCAGATAATATACGAGTTTTTTCTAATACCAATGATGATCAAAATACATTGGAACCAAGTTTTACAGCCTGTAATGACGAAACAGCTTTGAAGACTTTTTTGGGATATACTGGAGAAAAATCTGTTTCTGATTTTATGCAGACATGTAAATCAGAATGGGCATATAAAATTTTCTATCAAGAGAATGACTTTAAATTCCCTGATTATATTAACGATTGCATACAATGGATAAGTCAATGAGTAACATAGTTTATATAGCTGCTGCTGGTTCTGGTAAAACAACATTACTCGTAAAAAAGGCTTGTGAAATAAAAAGTCCTGAAAACGTATTAATTCTGACTTATACAGATTCAAATGAAAACGAGATTCGCAATAAATTTCATAAAATACAAGGTTTTATTCCACAGAATGTTTGCATACAAACATGGTTTTCGTTTTTATTTCAATTTTATATTAGACCATATCAAAATTATCTTACAAATGATGATTTTGATATAAAGGGGTTGATTATTTCTACAAATAATTCTACAGCAACGACAAGACGTACTGCTAGGAGCGATTGGAAACATTATTATTTTACAAAAGAAAATAGGGCTCTCGGAGAAAAATTAAGTGAATTGGCTTTGGATTGTAACGAAAAATCAGGCAATTTACCTTTGATTAGACTTACAAATATCTTTGAACATATCTATGTAGATGAAGTTCAAGATTTAGCAGGATATGACTTAGATTTGTTAAAACAATTATTTCTATCAAAGAGCAATATCAGTTTAGCTGGGGATCCAAGACAAACGACATATTTAACAAATCATAATGGAAGAAAAAATATTAGTTTTCGTGATGGAAAAATCATTGATTATTTGAAATCCCAGAATGAATTAAAAGATAAATTTACTGTTGATTTTGATACATTAAATAAGTCATGGCGATGCTGCCAAGAAATCTGTGATTTTGCATCCAACATATCAAATAATTTTCCTCGAACTCTTTCAAGAAATGAAGCTATAGTTCCGGTTAAAGGAGTTTATTTGATTAAACCAGAAGATAAAGAAACGTTTCTGAAAGTTTATTCAAATATGATTCAACTTAGATTGAATATAAAAAACAAATCAATTATTCAGAAATTAAAGTGTATGAATTTTGGTGAATCAAAAGGTCTGACTTTTGATGGGGTTCTAATTTATCCGACAAATGATATGAAAGATTGGATTGAGAATCATGATACAGAACTTGCTTTTTCAACACGATGTAAGTTTTATGTTGCAGTTACACGTGCAAAATATATCGTTGGCATTGTTTGGGATAAGAAAACATGTTCTGCAGCTGACTTAGATTTTTGGAAATATAAAGAGAATATATAAGGATAGACTATGGCAAAGTTAAAACAATTCAACGGAAGATTCTGTGAATACGATTTTGAGAATGTCTTCATACAGTATCTTGAAGATGCTGGCTGGACTTATCAAGCAGGAGATGATATTGTTCGCTCAAAACTGGATGAAACTCTTATCCTTGAAGATTTGAAATCGTTTTTAAAAGACTCTAATTCTGATTTGCCGGAAGAAGACATTACTCAAATCTGCGATACAATGCGGCTTCTTGGTGGTCAGTCTGAATTTGAAACTTTGCACAAAGCTTACAATCATTTTATTGATGGCCTCCAATTTACTGGCAGTGATGGAATTCCTCGCACAATAAACTTTATCAATTTTGACGATACAGACAAAAATATTTTTAAGGTTGTAAATCAGTTCACTGTAGAATACATAAATAACAATGAAAAGAAAAATCGCCGTCCGGATGTACTCCTTTATGTTAATGGATTTCCGCTTTGTATTATTGAGCTGAAAAATCCAGCTGATGACAAGGCAACAATTCACGATGCTTTTGAGCAGATTACCGTCCGTTACTGGAGAGATATTCCCCATCTTCTTCATTACTGTCCTTTGGCGTGTATCAGCGATGGTGTAAAAACTAGACTTGGCACTGTAAAAACTCCTTATGAGCATTTTTATACATGGCGACGAATTAACGATGACCAGCCAATTGCAGATTCTTCTTTAGATGAATTTGAATGTCTCGTATATGGCGTTTATGCACCTGCTCGATTCCTTGAAATCTTCAGAGACTATGTATATTTTCAAGACAGAATCTTTGATGCAAATGAAGTTGAAATTGTCTGCCGTTATCCTCAGTTTTTTGCTACAAGGCTTTTAAGAGAAAGTATAAAAAAATCAGTTATCACTCATAGTGGAAAAGGCGGAACTTATTTTGGCGCCACTGGCTGTGGAAAGACTTATACAATGGCATTTTTGGCTCGTCAGCTCAGCCTTCGTTGTACAAAAGAACTTGGTTCGCCTACAGTTTTGATGATTGTAGACCGCGAAGACCTCCAGAAGCAGGGGATAAAATTATTTGGAAAATCAAAAGAATTCTTGAGTCTCGGAGAAGTAAAGGTTGTAAAGACCAGAAAAGAACTTCGAGACGAATTAAAGATTCGTGAGTCCGGTGGATTTTATATTACGACAATCCAAAAATTCTGTGACAGAAAAGATGACCCGATTGGCTTGATAAACGAAAGAAATAATATCATCTGTTTTAGTGATGAAGCCCATAGAACTCAGCTGGAAAACGCAAAACAGATAAAGTTCACAAAAGATGCTGACCAGAATATGAAAGCTCTTGTCTCAAAACCATATGCAAAAGTTCTTAGAGAAGCACTTCCGAATGCAACTTTTGTCGGTTTTACAGGAACTCCAATCGATGAGACATATCAGACTTTTGGAGAAGAGATTGACCGTTACACAATGGATCAGGCTGTAGCGGACGGTCTTACTGTTCCAATCAAATACCATCCACGCATTGCAAAAGTTCTGGCAGACCAAAAAACTGTCGCTCAGATTGAAGCTTATTACAAAAAGTGTGCGGATGAAGGAGCAACAGCAGAAGATATAAAAGCAAGCAAGGAAGCCATGAGTTCTATGGAAATAATTCTTGGCGAGCCTGGAAGACTTTCAAAACTTGCAATTGATATTCATGATGATTTTACCAGCCGTTGTGAAAAAGACCCTGAACGAGTTCAGAAGGCAATGATTGTCTGTGCAAATAGAAAAATTGCATACGACCTTTTGTGTCAGTTCAAAGAAAATTATCCCGAATGGTTTGTAGAAAAAAAGCATCCTGATGGAATGAAAGTGGATGCCGAAAAACTTTCTGAACTTAAGGATATGCCATATATTGCAATGGTTGCCAGTGTCGGTTCAAATGACAAAGAAGAAATGTACAACTATCTTGGTGGTGTAAAAAATGATGAACGCAGTGACAAACTTGATGTTGCATTCAAACAGCCGGAATCAAACCTTCGTCTTGTTATTGTAGTCGATATGTGGATTACTGGATTTAGCGTTGATACTTTGACTTACATGTATAACGACAAGCCCCTTCAAAAACACGGACTTATTCAGACAATCAGTCGTGTAAACAGAAAATACCCGGGAAAAGAATTCGGCCTTATCATCGACTATATCGGTATTCGAGAAAATATGCTTGAAGCAATGAAAATCTATGGCGGAGGGCAAGGTGGAAAAGGTCCTTCTACTGATGACATTGAACAGGCAACTGAAATCTTCCGCGAAAATCTTGAAATCATAAAAGCTCTTTTTAAGGAATTTGATTTGAGTCCTTTTATTGATGTAAACACAACTGACATTCAAAGATACAAACTTTTGAATTTAGCCGCAGAGTATGTTTATAAATCTACAGAAGAATTGAACCTTGAAAACAAGGGAACAAAAGCAGCAAAGAAAGTTTCCTTCAAAACATATTTCTTAAAAATTGTAAAAAGACTTAGAGCCGCTTATGATATTTGCCAGCCTTCAGGAGAGCTTTCAGAAGAAGAGTCTGCATTAGCTCAGAGCTTTATGGCCATTGCTGGCTTTGTTCGCAAGATGAGCGGAACGACCGATTTGGACACAGATTCAATGAACAAGTATGTGGCAAAAATGGTTGAAGAGGCTCTTAAATACAGCAATGTTGAAAACATCCTACAGGAAGGAGACCAGGTAGATATTCTTGGCCCAGAATTTTTGGAACGCCTTTCCGATATAAAAATGCCTGCAACCCGGCTTGAAGTCCTGATGAAGCTTCTTCGCAAGAAAATTACTGAATATGGAAAAGTAAATAAAGCTTCTGCAAAAAAATACAAAGATATGCTGGATGAAACAATTGCTCAGTATCACGACAGGAGAAAAGCTCTTTCCGCACAGGAAGCAGGAGATACTCAGGATGTTACAGCAGATCAGATAATTGCAAGCGCAACAATCCAGGCAGAATCAATTCTTAAAGATTTGAACGAGGACAAAGAACGCTTTAGAAAACTTGGACTTACATTTGAGGAAATGGCTTTCTATGACATTCTGATAAAAATGCGTGATGAAAAAGATTTCGAATATGGCGAAGATGTATTTGATGCAGATGTCGCCATTATGGTAAACAAGAAAATTCAGAAGCTTGCTAAGAAAATAAAAGAATTGATTGATTTGAAATCAAGTTTCACCGACTGGCTGAACAATACAAATGTCCGCAATCAGCTAAAATCAGATATAAAATTCTGTTTGTTTGATAATGGATATCCTCCAATTTATTCTCAGGATGTATTTAATCAGGTAATGGAACAGGTGGAGAATTATAAAACTTATGAGGAAGAGTAGGTAAATGAAAAAAGAGCAGAACCCATTCGAAATCGACTTTGACTCATACATCCTCCAGAGTGAACCAGAAAAACAGGAAAACGGAAAGCTTTGGCAGACAGCTATCGGCTTGCAGCAGGTAGACGGGCTTACGCCTTCTAAATACCTTTACGAAACTGCAAAGCGGAATATTGATGGTGATATTACAATTGAAGAGGCTAAGCAGCTTATTGATTCCTATTATGAAACTCGCCAGGGGAGAACAAAAGACGAGGATGATACAGAAGAAGCGGATAAAGTTTCTGTCCGTATCCGTGAAATCTTGGCCGAAAAGACTTTCAGCTTTACTCCTGATTTGTTGCTTTCTATTCATAAACGTTTATTTACAGGTGTGTTTTACAAGGTAAAGGCCGGACGATTCCGTGATTATAATATTTCAAAACGGGAGTGGGTTTTAGATGGTGAATCAGTATTATATGCAAATGCCGATATGATTCGTCAGACTTTGGAATATGATTTTGGTCAGGAAAAATTATTTGATTATTCAAAGCTTTCAAAAGAGGAGGCTGTAAAACATCTTACTCGTTTTATTGCAAATATCTGGCAGATTCATCCATTTGGAGAAGGTAACACTAGAACAACTGCTGTATTCACAATTAAATATTTGAACTCTCTTGGCTTTGAAGTAAACAATGAACCTTTTGAAAAGAACAGCTGGTATTTCAGAAATGCTCTTGTTCGTGCAAATTATACTAATATGAATAAAGGTATTTACATGAATACAGAGTATCTGGAGAAGTTCTTTCGTAATTTACTTCTTGGCGAACATAATGAACTTAAAAATCGTTACTGTCATATTAAGTATAATGCAAAGACAGCAAATGAGGTTACTCCAAAGGTGACTGTAAACGTTACTGTAAAATTAACTGCAAATCAGAAAAAGATCCTTGAAGAAATAAAAAAGAATCCGTTTGCTACACAAGAGGAATTAGCTGAGATTATTGGCATTACTCGAAAGAGTATAAATGAAAACATGAAGAAGCTGCAAAGCCAGAAAATCATAGAAAGAATTGGTGCAGATAAAAACGGACATTGGGAAATATTAAATAATTAGAGATATAGTATGCCAAACGAAACGGGCTATTAGTCTATATAAGGAGGTTCACATGAGAAAAATTGTAAGTTTATTTTCTTTACTCTTAATTTGTCTTGTCTTTACATCCTGTGTTGATTATGTTCAGTCGGTTTCTTTTAAGAACGGCAAATATCATATGTACTACAAAGTGACTTTATCTAAGCTGCTTTTTGCAATGGCTGATGAAGATCCTGAAGAGATTTTCA
>JAEEGH010026957.1_pt1 | contig 11408 bp, 9 predicted proteins | sample 9134181 | NCBI WGS metagenome assembly JAEEGH01 (sample SAMN16246544, study PRJNA631951) | gut metagenome | biome: gut microbiome; feature: rumen; material: DP-attached | host: Bos | place: Iran: Karaj | collected 2018-10 | reverse complement strand
CAACGGCGCCCTTTTCACGCAGAGCGTCTATTATGCCTTCTTTGGAAAGGAGCTGCTGGAAGCGGCGCATGGATACCTCGTCCTCGGAATTGGTGGTATCGAGGATGTAATCGACCGTGCCGCCGGTCACGACGAACGCGCCGTCCTCATCGCGGGAGATCTCGAAGCCCTTTTCGTAGCGGGCCTCCTGAATGAGCTCCTCCTCCTCGAACGCGCGGGTCTTGGGAAGGGTCTCGAGCTTTTGAAGTATCGCGTCCATGAGAGGCTCAAAGCCCGATACCGTCGCCGCCGAGACCGGGAATACGGGAATATCCTCATCCGCAAGCTCCGCGCGCAGACGCTCCAGATTTTCCTCCGCGCCGGGGATATCCATCTTGTTCGCGGCTATGAACTGAGGCAGCGCGTGCAGCGCGGGGCTGTAATCGTAAAGCTCGGAACGAATGGTGTAATAATCCTCGATCGGGTCGCGGTCCTCGCTGCCGGAAATATCGAGCACGTGGACGAGCATCCTCGTGCGCTCGATATGGCGCAGGAATGCGCGGCCCAGGCCCGCGCCCTCCGCCGCGCCTTCGATGAGGCCGGGTATATCGGCGAGCACGAAGCTCTTGTCATAGCGCTTTACCACGCCGAGATTGGGCGTAAGGGTGGTGAAATGGTAGTTCGCGATCTTGGGCCTTGCGCTCGTGACGACGGAGAGGATCGTCGATTTGCCGACGTTCGGAAGGCCGACGAGGCCTACGTCCGCAACGGTCAGAAGCTCGAGCTCGACCTCGTATTCGCGGAGCTTCTGCCCCGGCGAGGCGTATTTGGGAGCCTGCTTCGTGGGGGTGGCGAAGCGGGCGTTGCCCTTGCCGCCCCGGCCGCCCCGGATGACCACCTTTTTGCGCTCCGGCTCGGACATGTCGGCCACGATGGCCCCGGTGGTGAGGTCCCGGACCACGGTGCCCACGGGCACGTGGATGACCATGTCCTCCCCGTCCTTGCCCCGCTTCAGCTCGATCAGGCCCTTGCCCCCGTTCTCCGCCCGGTAAAACCGCTGGAACCGGAAGGGCAGCAGGGTGTTGAGCCGGGGGTCGGCGTAGAAAACTACGCTGCCGCCGTTGCCGCCGTCGCCGCCGGAGGGGCCGCCCTTCATGACGAACTTTTCCCGATGGAAGGCGGCGCAGCCGTCGCCGCCGTTGCCCGCCTTCACCACGATGCGGACCTTATCCAAAAAATCCATTCAGCTATCCTTTCGCGTATAGAAATCACAAACTTGGTTCAACGCGCATTCCGCGCACCTGGGCCGCTGGGCGGCGCAGACCCGGCGCCCGTGGAAGATGATCCAGTGGTGGGCGTCGGTCCAGTCCTGCTCCGGGATGTGCTCCATGAGCTGCAGCTCGGTCTTCTCCACGGTCTTGGCGTCCGCGAGGCCGATCCGGTTGCTGACCCGGAACACATGGGTGTCCACGGCGATGGCCGGGATGTGGAAGGCGTTGCTGACCACCACGTTGGCGGTCTTGCGGCCCACGCCGGGGAGCTCCGTCAGCACGTCCCGATCCGCGGGCACCTCCCCGCCGTACCGCTCCACCAGGATGCGGGAGGTCTCCAATATATGCTTCCCCTTCATGCGGAAGAAGCCGCAGGAGTGGATCAGCTCCATGAGCCGGTCCTCGTCGAGGGCCATCATCTGCTCCGGGGTGTTGGCCACCCGGAAGAGCTCCGCCGTCACCTTGTTCACCTGCTTGTCCGTGCACTGGGCCGAGAGCATCACCGCCACCAGCAGCTCGTAGGGGCTGGTGAAGTGCAGCTCCGGCTTGGGGTTCGGGTACAGCTCCGACAATATCCGCAGGGCTTCCGCCCGCTTTTCTTCCGATAACAGCATGGGCTTCTCCTTTAATGGTTTCCTCTTAATCCATACACTTTTCCCTATGCGCCTGGCCTCACAAGCGCGGTGTAGCCGCGCGCACTCTACCAGCGGGGGAAGAACGCGCGGCTTCTGTTGTGTGAAATCCAGCGACATGCGCGGTGGATTTCACACCTTGCAGGTCCCGCTGCCCGGTAAACCGAAGGTTTATAAGCGGGACCTGGAAGCGAAGCGAAGGCGGAGCCTCACTGTTGAAAACGCAGTTTTCAACAGTGAATGTATTCGATGGCTTTTGTCGCGGCGATGGCCCCGTCGGCGCAGGCGGTGACCACCTGGCGGAGGGGCGTGTCACGAACGTCCCCCGCGGCGAAGACGCCGGGGACGGAGGTCTGCATAAACTTGTCCGTCACGATGAAGCCGCCCTCATTGAGCTCGACCTGGCCCTGTACCAGCTCCGTCCGAGGGAGGATCCCCACGGCCACGAAGAGGCCGCCCACGTCCAACGTCCGCTGCTCCTTCGTGAACTTGTTCTCCACGACGACGGCAGAGAGCCGGTCCTCGCCCACCAGGCCCGCCACGGTGGAATCCAGCACCAGCTCCACGTTCTCGGCCCGCCGGACCCGGTCCACCAGGGTGGCCGCCGCCCTAAACTGGTCCCGGCGGTGGATCAAATAGACCTTGCGGCAGATGCCCGAGAGATACAGGGCGTCGGACACGGCGGTGTCGCCGCCGCCCACGATGGCTACGTCCTTGCCCCGGTAGAAATTGCCGTCGCAGGTGGCGCAATAGCTGACGCCCGCCCCCACGAACCGATCCTCCGCCGGGTGGCCCAGCTTCCGAGGTCCCGCGCCCATGCAAAGGATCACGGCGTCAGCAGCGTATCCTTCGCCGCCCGCGGTGAAGGTTTTTTCCTTTTCCGTGAGCTTCAAATCGCTGACGGACCCGTAGACCACGGGGAGATCGAACTCCGCCGCGTGCTTCTCGAGGGCCGCCGCCAGGGCGTACCCGTCGGGGCCGCCGGTGAGGCCGGGGTAGTTCTCCACCCGGTGGGTCTTCACGATCTGGCCCCCGGGGAACATCTCCTCGAACAGCTTCACGCTGGCTCCGCCCCGGGCGGCATAGATGCCCGCCGCCAGGCCCGCGGGGCCGCCGCCGATGATGGCGATGCCCAGTTTTTCCACGTCGCGCCTTCCTTTCCGGCCTCCAAAGGGCCAGTCTTAAAATATAAGTATACTATTCCTCTGCCCCGCCGTCAATGAAGAAGAAGGGCCGGGCGAAGACTTCGAAGTCCTTCTGCATCCGGACCAGCCTTCGCTCCGTGAAGGACCAGCAGCAGCGGCCCACCAGCCGGGTGAGCTGACAGCCGTAGGCGCCGCCCGCCCATTCCACCACCCGGCCGGCCCCGGCGTAGAGGCCGATATGGCCGTCGAAACCCACCAGGTCCCCGGGGCGCAGCTCCTCCCGCTGGATGGGCCGGGACAGGGGCTCCTTCAAAAGCCGGTTGGCAATGGCGTCGAACCTGCCGTCCACCAGATCGAACTTCCGCCACAGGCCCACGACGGCCCCGGAGCAGTCCGCCCCGGACAGCCGATCCCCCAGGCTGGCCGCGTTCTGCAGGGCGGAGAGCATCATCTCCCGGCGGCCGCCGGTGAAGAAGGCGGGCTTGCGGGCGGCCAGCAGCTCGATGGCCGCGGAGGTGGGGCAATGGAGGGTCTTGTCCGGATCGTACAGGTTGGCGCCCCACACGTAGAGGCTCTTGGGGAAGGCCGCCGCCTCGGTCCCGTGGGGGTCGAAGGCGAAGGGCAGGGCCGCCTCCACCAGCTGCCGCCGCAGGGGCGACACATGATTGATGGCCGCCGCCACTGCCTTTTGAGCGTCCTCCCCCACCCCCGCCTCGGGGTCGATCCAGGGGGCGTTGGGCTTGGGCGCGGCCCGGCCCGTGAGGCACTTGATGAGGTACAGGGCGTCCTTCACGTCCACCTTCCCGCTGCCGTCGGCGTCCAACGCCACGGTGGGCGCGGCCTTGCCGGTGAACAGGCTCTGTAATACGATGCCCACGTCCTTCACGGTCAGTTGCCCGTCCCCGTCCGCGTCGCCGTAGAAGGCTTCCCCCGGGTCGTTGCAGACCAGCAGGCTCAGCAGGCTTCGGGTACGGCTGTCGCCTTTCCCCGTGGGGTCCAGGCCCCGGTCCGTCTGCAGGGCGAACAGGCCCCGGGCGGTCGATTGGGTGAACCTATCCCCCGTCCCCGCCTCGTAGCCCAGGGTCCGCAATCCCTCGTTCAGCTCCCGGACCGCCCGGCCCCGATCGCCGGTGGTCAGCGTCTCCCGCATGCTTCCGTCCTCCTTGTGTCCAGTAAATAATAGTATACCATAAAAAAGGACCGCCGAAAAGGGCGATCCAAAAGGCTGTTGTTTCTCTTAGATCTCTGTAGGCTTCTTTTTGGCCAGCCACCCCCGGAAGATGCCGCCCCCAATAAGAGAGACGATGATAAAGAAGATGTCCGCGAACAGGATGAAGATAAACGAGGGGACCAGGATGCGGGTGTACTTCTTTCCGGCGCAGGCGCCTTTTCGGATGAAATGGCCCATACGGATAAGGTACGCCAGCAGGCCCGCGTTGAAGAACAGCAGGTACAGGGCGTTCTCACCGAAGCTCAAAAAGGCGCCCTTGGGGAAGAAGTCCCCCTTCTGGATGACGCTCAGCAGGATGTTCAGCAGCAAGAGGCCGATCTGCACCTCGAACACGATCCGGGTCACGTTCAGCATGACGCCGCCGCCGATGCCCACGCCGCCGCCCCAGACGAGGCCCGCCCGGGCGCAGAAGTTCTCGAACTGCTGCATCAGGGGCTCGTTCTGCTTCCCCTCGATGAAGCCGTTGTTGGCGATGCAGTAGACGGCAAGGTGCAGCCCCTTCTCCTTGCAGTAGGCCTCCATCCTCTCCAGGAATCGGAGCACGTGGGAGGGGATGCCGTCCACGTACAGGGGCAGGGCGAAGACCACCGCCTGGGCGTCGTCCAGCTCCTCCAATATGGGCTCGTGATCCGCAGGGGTGCGGAGCTTCAGGGTGACCTTCTTCCCGCCCACGAACAGCCGCTGCAGGAAGAGGAAGTAGGCCGAGGCGCAGAAGCGTTTCTTGGGGCTGCCGTTGACGAATACGGTCTTCATAGCTGCGCCTCCAATTCGGAAAGGTCCTTCAAAAACACCACTTCGCTCCGGGCGAAGCCCTCGTTGACGGCGTTGCGCTCCGCCAGGTACCGGAAGGACGCCTGCTCCGCCTCGGTGGCGTCGCCGTAGACGATCACCTTCCACAGATCGTGCTTGCCGTAGCGCAGGGTGTGGTGCATCTGCCGGCCCCGGTAGGTGCTGAAGGGGGTGGAGGTGCCGATGGACCGATCCAGCACGTTCTTCACGGGGGCGCTGTACCCGCCGTACAAGTTTTTGGTGACGACGGTCACCTCGTCCGCCTGGCCCAGGATGCGGCAGGCCTCCTGGAGCTTGTCCTTCATGAAGCAGGTGGCCGGGTGCTTGGTCCAGCAGCCGAAGCAGCCCTGGCAGGGGGCGTATCTCCCGTCCGCCGCCAGCGCCCGGTCGCACTTCGACGAGACGAGCTCGGCGCAGTTCTCAGGTAGATCGTGCAGGATCAGTTTCATGTGCATCCCTCCTTGGGACAGAAGCCCCTGCTCCCGCCCGTTTTTCAGCGTATGGAGATATGATACCGCCCCGGAGAGTGGATGTCAATCGAATGTCGACCCCAGTCGGTTATTGCAATTTGCGGCGGCCCGTGATAGGATACTGCCCATGAAACGAACCAAGTACACCCTGATCCTGCTGGGCTGCTCCGTGATCTGGGGCAGCGCCTTCGTGGCCCAGTCCGCCGCTATGAAGCTGGGGATGCTGCCCTACGCCTTCACCGCCGTGCGGATGCTGGTGGGCGCGGTGTGCCTCATGCCCTTCATCTATCTGCGGCGGAAGACCGCCATCCCCGCCACCCGGGCAGGCCGGATACGGCTGGTCAAGAGCGGGGCCCTCATCGGCGTCACCGTGGCCCTGGCCTCCTGCTTCCAGCAGGTAGGGCTCCAGTATACCACCGCCGGCAAAGGCGCCTTCCTCACCGCCCTCTACATCCTGCTGGTGCCCATCGTGGGGGCCGCCTTCTTCCATCGGAGGACGGGGGTCTGGACCTGGCTGTGCCTCATCATCGGGGCCGTGGGGCTGTGGTTTCTGTCCATCACGGAGGCCTTCACCCTGGAGAAGGGGGACGCCCTCATGGTCGTCTGCGCCCTGGTGTTCACCCTGCAGATCCTGCTGGTGGACAAGTTTGCCCCGGACTTCGACGCCCTGACCCTGTGCTGCCTGGAGTTTTTGACGGCGGGGCTCTTGAGCTTTCTGCCCATGGCCGCCGTGGAGGGATTCGGCTTTCAAAACCTGGTGCCGGCCCTGGGCTGCATCCTCTACTGCGGCATCTTCTCCTGCGGCATCGCCTATTGGCTCCAGATCGTGGGCCAGCGGCATTTGCCCCCGGCCCTGGCCTCCCTCATCATGAGCTTCGAGAGCGTGTTCGGGGCCCTGTTCGGCGCCCTGCTCCTCCACGAGCGCATGACGCCCCGGGAGCTTTTGGGCTGCGGGCTCATCTTCCTGGCCCTGGTGCTGTCCCAGGTCATCCCGGAAAAACAAAAGGCATAGCCGTTTCCCTCCTATTGTGTGTGGGTGCGTCGCTCCCTATATACACATACACTCTTTGTCCTCATCTTTATCTTTCTCTTTTTCTTTTTCCTTTTCTTTTTCTTTCTCCCGATACGGGGCATGGGTCCTCCGACACGGGACGCATTTCTTGACAAGGTTCCTTCGAAGATGATAAGCTGAAAGCCACTTTGAGGAAAGGAGCTTGCGCGTGGCTTCCCTGCTGCTGGCCGTCATCTACCTCGCCTTCATCAGCCTGGGGCTGCCCGATTCCCTGCTGGGGGCGGGCTGGCCCGTGATGCACGGCTTTTTGGGCGTGCCCCTTTCCTACGCCGGGTTCGTGTCCATGATCATCTCCGTGGGCACCGTGATCTCCAGCCTCCTGTCGGAGCGGGTCACGAAGAAGCTGGGCACCAAATACGTGACCCTGGTCTCCGTGCTGCTGACGGCCCTGGCCCTCTTCGGCTTCTCCCTCTCCACCCGGTTCTGGATGCTGTGCCTCTGGGCCGTGCCCTACGGCCTGGGCGCCGGGTCCATCGACGCGGCCCTCAACAACTATGTGGCCCTCCACTACACCTCCCGGCACATGAGCTGGCTCCACTGCTTCTGGGGCGTGGGTACCATCGTGAGCCCCTACGTCATGAGCCTGGCCCTCACCCGGGCCTCCTGGCAGGCGGGCTACCGGACGGTGGGCCTGATCCAGCTGGCCATCTGCGCCGTGCTGCTCCTGACCCTGCCCCTGTGGAAGGTCCACGCCCCCGTGAGCGCAGCCCAACGGAGCGAGAAGGTCCTGGGCCTGCGGGGCGCCCTGGGGATACGGGGCGTGCCTCAGCTCCTCTTGGGCTTTTGCAGCTACTGCGCGCTGGAGAGCACCTGCATGCTGTGGACGGCCTCCTACCTGATCGCCACCCGGGGCGTGAGCCCGGAGCGGGCGGCGGCCTTCGCGTCATTGTTCTTCATCGGCATCACCGCGGGCCGGTTCCTGGCGGGGTTCGTCTCCAACAAGCTGGGGGATAGGTCCATGATCCGGCTGGGGACGGGGGTCCTGTTCCTGGGCGTGCTGCTGCTCCTTGTGCCGGGCCTGCCGGAAGGGGTGGCCCTCGCCGCCTGCGTCATCATCGGCCTTGGCTGCGCGCCCGTCTACCCCAGCATCATCCACGCCACGCCCACGAACTTCGGCCCCGAAAACTCCCAGGCCATCATCGGCGTCCAAATGGCCAGCGCCTATGTGGGCTCCACCTTCGCCCCGCCCCTGTTCGGGCTCCTGTCCGCCCGGGTGGGCCTGGGGCTCCTGCCGGTGTACGTGGCGGCCTTCGGGGTGCTGATGATCGCCATGGTGGAGCGAGCGTTCAAGTTAGCCGGACGCTGAATCCGTCCCCTCCCCGAAGGGGGCTTTTTTTCTCTCTCCCCCCTGGGGAGGAAAGAGAGAGATCCCCCTTGGGGGGATAAATATATATATATGTCTTCTCCTTGTCCTTGTCTTCGTCCTTGTCCTTGTCTTTTTCCTTGTCTTTATCCTTGTCTTTGTCCTTGTCTTTGTCTTAGTTAGTTTTGCTACCTTTTGTTAGCTTTTGTTATTTTTGTTCCCACTTGTTCCCTTTTGTTCGATCCAACCGGTCGTTGAGGGGCCGGTTGCGGCGCCCTTCCCTCCCCACAACCGATGGTTGATTGCTCAACCGGCGGACGAAGTGGTACGCTGCACGCAGCCGGGACGGATGGCGTCCGCCGATCTGTTTGTGCGGCTTTCTATGATCGCCACCTGCAAATATATACTGTTGGTATAGAAAAATATATTCCATTGATATCGATCGTGTCTTTTCTTTCGGTATAATCCCTGCTATACTGCCGGTATCAAAAAGAGGAGCACCACCATGGAATTGACCCTTTCGAAAAACATCCGCACCCTGCGCAAAGAGCGAAACCTGACCCAGGAGCAATTCGCCGAGGTCATGGGCGTGACCACCGGCGCCGTCCACAAGTGGGAATCGGGGCTGTCGGTGCCCGAGCTGGATTTGATCGTGGAGATGGCGGACTTCTTCGACACCTCCGTGGACGTCCTGCTGGGCTACAAAATGAAGGACAATCGCCTTTCCGCCACCATCGACCGGCTCAGCCGGTACTGTCGGACCCGGGACCCGGAGGCCCTGATCGAATGCGAGAAGGCCCTGAAGAAATATCCCCATTCCTTCCAGGTGGTCCACACCTGCGCCGGAATCTACGCCTTTTTCGGCGTGGGCGGTCAAAGCCGCGAAAAGACCCGGCGGGCCCTGGAGCTCTATGAGCAAGCACTGCTGTTGGTCTCCCAGAACACCGATCCAAAGATCAGTGAGTTCACCCTCTATGGGGAGATGGCCGGGGCGTATATGGTTCTGGGCGACTTTGAGAAGGGCGTGGAGCTCATGAAGCGTCACAACGCGGGCGGCATGTTCAGCGACACCATCGGTGCCATCCTGGCTGCCCATCTGCACCGACCGGAGGAGGCGGAGCCCTATCTCTCCGCGGTGTTGCTTCAGAACGTCAATTCCCTGCTGAATGCCGTGGCGGGATTCTCCTTTGTCTTCACCGCCCGAGGCGACTGCGCATCGGCCCAAGCCGTGCTCCAATGGGGCATAGACCTGCTCAACAGCCTTCGCCGGGAACCCGTCACCGATTTTTTGGAAAAGTCCAACGCCCTGCAATACCTGCTGCTGGCTCATGCCCAGATCAAGACCGGGCAGACGGAGCAGGCCTGCGCTTCCCTGAGGCAGGCCCGGGCGCTGGCCGCCCGCTTCGACGCCGCCCCGGATTACGGCGTGCGAAACCTTCGCTTCGTCACCACCATGGATACCGTGAGCGTCACCGACATATTCGGCGCCACCGCGGCAGAGAGTCTGGAAAACCTGCTCCGCCTCATCGACGATCCCACCCTGTCCCGCCTTTGGAAGGAGATCAAGGACCATGAATAACGATACCCGCAACGTATTTTTCAACCGCAACTACCGGCTGGTGTTCTTCGGCGCCCTGGTGTCGGAGCTGGGGGCCATCCTCTACAGCTTCGCCGTCAGCTTCTACATCCTGGAGATCACCGACAACAACGCCTTCCTTCAGGGCCTGTATCTGGCCCTCTGCGGCGGGATGCTGCTCCTCGCCACGCCCGTGGGCGGCGTGCTGGGGGACCGGTTCAACAAGGCGAAGATCATGTTCCTCTGCGACTACATGAAGGGCGGCATCATCGTCCTCGCCACGGTGCTGATGCTCCTCTTCCGCAGCAGCGACGCCCATGTTCTGATCCTGTTCGCCGTGGGTATCCTGGGCAACGCCGTCAGCGGCGTCTTCTCCCCCGCCGCCGGCGCTCTGCTTCCCCACATCGTGGCGGAGGAAAAGCTCCAGCAGGCCAACGCCTACTTCTCCATTAAAAGTTCCCTGCAGAGCATCCTGGGGGTGGTCCTGGCGGGGATCCTGTACGCGGCCCTGCCCATCCATCTGCTGTTCATCCTGGTGGGCGTCTGCTATATCCTCTCCGGCGTGTCGGAGATGTTCATCCGCTACGAGCACAAGCCCTCGGAGGAGAAGCTGACATTGCGCCTGGCCCTTTCCGACATGGGCGACGGGTTCCGGTATCTGAAGACCCAGCGGGCCCTCATGGCCCTGATGGCGGCCATCCTGTTCATCAATTTCTTCTTCTCCCCCATCGGCGGCAACTTCCTGCCCTATTTCGTGAAGACGGACGTGGCCGCCGCCCCCGGCTACCTTTTCGACCGGGTTTTGACGCCGGAGCTGTGGTCCTCTGTGTGCAGCGTGATGATCGGCATCAGCTCCCTGCTCGCCGCAGCCATCCTCAGCGCCCGGCCCCAGGAGGACAAGTGCGGCCGCAAGGTGGCGGTGCGCCTGGGATACATCGCGATGGTGATGATCCTCCTGACGGTGGGTTATTGGCTGCTGGTGGATCGGGGCTTGTCCCTGAACGGCTTCCTCGTCCTGTTCTGCGTCGGGGCCTTGCTCATCGGGTTCCTGGTGGTCATGATCAACGTCCCCACCAGCACGGTGCTCATGCGGGTGGTGGATCGGGACAAGCTCAGCAAGGTCTCCAGCATCGTCAGCATCGTTTCTCAGGGCCTGACCCCCATCTCCTCGGTCCTGGCCGGGTCGGTCCTCCAGTATCTGGGCAGCACGCCGCTGCTGCTGGTCTGCTCCCTGGGCTTCACCGCCACGGCCCTGTTCCTCCTGTTCAACAAGAAGGTCCAGGACATCTGAATCGTCACGCAAAAAGCGCCTCCCTCTGCGGGAGGCGCTTTTTCGCATGGAAGCTTATTTGTAGCTGTGGACCCCCGGCAGCAGGGTGTTCACGCCGATGTAGGTGAAGATCACGCAGACGAAGCCCGCCACGGCGAAGATGGCGGCGGCCTTGCCCTGCCAGCCCCGGCGGATGCGCAGGTGGAGGTAGGCGGCGTAGACCAGCCAGGTCACCAGCGACCAGGTCTCCTTGGGGTCCCAGGACCAGTAGCTGCCCCAGGCCCGCTCGGCCCAGATGGCGCCGGTGATGATGGTGAAGGTGAGGAACAGCAGCCCCAGGGCCACGCTCCGATAGCTCAGCATGTCCAGCTTCTCCCGGCTGGGGATGTGCTGGTCCAAAAAGCCGCTTTCCTTCATCCTGTCCCGCAGCAGGAAGATGACCCCCAGCACGCAGGAGACGCCGAAGGCCCCGTAGGCGATGATGGCCGTGGACACGTGGAACCCCAGCCAGTTGGATTGGAGGGCGGGCATCAGGGACCGGATCTCCTTGGATTGCAGGGCCGCGTAGCCGATGATGATGAAGGTCACCGGCGCGGCGAAGGCGCCCAGGAGGGTGAACTTGAACCGGAAGATGAAGACGAGGCTCACCAGGCACAGCCCCCAGGCGAAG
>JAEEGH010026956.1_pt1 | contig 11408 bp, 9 predicted proteins | sample 9134181 | NCBI WGS metagenome assembly JAEEGH01 (sample SAMN16246544, study PRJNA631951) | gut metagenome | biome: gut microbiome; feature: rumen; material: DP-attached | host: Bos | place: Iran: Karaj | collected 2018-10 | reverse complement strand
AGCTTTGGGAAAAGAACATCTCAATGCAAAGGTAATCACCTTGCTTTGTAGAAAATATCCAACAAAACTATGGAAGCAGATATCCAAGGACACAAGCAAATCATGTGGTTGGATTCATGATTTCATTCAGACAGTCAGCGAGCAGGGAGAAAACGACATCATGCGAAAATTTGAAGCCATAGACGATGAGGAATAAGTAATAAGCACTGCTGAAGAGACTTTCATTGCTCCAACGGGCCGTCGGCGCAAAACTTCTTCCGGCCGCATTTGACGCAGCATGCGCCACGCCAGACGGAATCAAACTGTTCCGCAAGCGGTTCAACCAGAGACGGTTCGTCGGTCAGCACACCGTTTTCAAAATTGCGGCGATTGTCGCTTTTCACGCCAAGCCCCGCGCCAGTCAGATTGGCGCTGCCGAAATAGGCTTTTCGTCCGTCGGCGATAATGCATTTGAAATGCACACGTGGGCAAAGAATCCGTTCCATCTGTTGCCAAAGACGCGGGAAACGGTCGAAATCCTTTCGGAAATTCTCGCCGGGCTCCTTCGCATGGATCAGTCGAATCGCCACACCGCGTTCCAACAGGCCATCCAACAACTGCAAAAAAGGAATCATTTTATCACTGCCTGGCTTTGCGACATACATGTCCTTTATATCGGCCGTGGCGATCCAAAGCCGTTTGCGAGCTTGCGGAACAAGCTCACAGATGACTTTTTCATAGATTTCCTTGTTCGATAGAAATGTCAACATCGTTTTTCAACAATCTAAAAAAACGCGGCCTTCGATATCCATCAAAGGCCGCGTTTTATCAATCACAAGTTACGTCAAATCAATCAGTAGCCAATCACGCCTTTCTTTTTCATGAAGCCGAGCTGCTTCGTGAACTTCCACATTAGCAGTCCGGTCTTGATGTCGCCCATTTCCAAGACAAACGTGCGGACGACGGCCCGTGTGCGGCCATCCTGCACTTCGCTGGAAATGACTTTCGGGCAGAGCACGATACGGGCGGCGACCAATGTGCCACGTTTGGCGACGGTCGCCTGATTGAAATTCGGATCCAATTCCATATTGCGGGAATCTGCGATGGCCTTCTGTAAATCCGCGCCTTCGGCGATGGTGACATCAACGATGCCGGAATTCAGCAACGCCTCGCTGAGCAGATCCGTCAGTTCGCCGATCTTCAGATCCGGATCATCCGTGTCGTTTTTGACTTTCGTCAGTTTCATGACAGGAATCGCATTTGGATTCTGCATTTCCGCTTTGTACGCCGCGAGGAAATTCATGAATTTCGGATTCGACAACGCACCGTCGATCGCCTCTTTTGCGACGATGCGAAACTCTTCAGCGGAGACATTGCCGCGTTGCCGCAAATTCGTCTGTTGCATGGCAGGATCATAGATAGTGGTCGTGGTGGACGCGCAGCCGCTCAACAGGATGATGGCGGCGACAGCTGCGAAAACAAGTGCTTTCTTCATCTGGTCTTTCCTTCTTTTACTTGATTATATATCAATTACTTGTCATAAATCAGATTGATCTTGAAATCCGCGCAGTCAGGTTGCGGGGCGACACGGCGGATGTACAGCTTCTGTCCGGGTACCAAAGTCGCTTTTTCCCAGTCGGATACAAGCGCCTTGACCTGCATGCCATCCGCATTGAACCAAGTGAACTGGTATTTGATTTTGGCGGCTTTGTGGATGAAATTGGCGGCCTCCAGCTGGACTTCCAGCAGGTTGTTGGCATTGCGGGCCGTATCGACCTGCAATAACGCCACATGCTTCGCCAACGTCTCGTCCATGATGAACCGTATATCCGTTATCGGACGGGCAATACCTACTTTCTCCGCGTTCTCAATGGAATTCATGCTGTGGCGGCAACCTGCTCCAAACAGAGCGACCAGCAGGCAGAAAATGATCAACGATGACTTCTTCATGATCTCAATGACTCCTTATTTCGATTTTATTGGAAGCACTTGGCAGGAAACATTATACGGACTTGGCGCATTTACATAAAGAATCGCACTGCGGCTGCCCGCAGGAATATCGACGGTAAGATTTTGCTGGACTTGACCGTTCAGCTGGACACTCAACGTACGGTTTTGCGGCATCGGGAACTGCGTCAGCAGGAACTCTTTCGGGAGGATTTCCCATGACCGCGTATCTGCGGTATTCACCGTCGCACGATACGCCGCGCCGCCAATCAGCACGGCCAGCTCCGCAATCAACCGATGCTCGAAAGACATGTTGGAATGATGGACCGCTTCGTATGCCGCGATGTTTGCCGCTTCCTTGATAAGCGTACTTGTGACCGTGCGAATAATCAAAGCAGGAAGGCGCGTCGTGAACTCCTGAGAATGGATGGCATCCATGTCCGACAATGGGACGGCCTGATGAGCCTTGCCGTCCGCCCCGACCGTTATGAAACTGAACGGCGCGGGATAGTACTCGCAAACAGGGAAGGCGAACATGACGGGGAAATAGATGGCGATCTGCCGGAAAGCAGCCGTCCGCCCATGCGCGACAATCACATAGACGCAGTCATGATCCAACGGGAACTCGAATGGCGCAACACCCGCATAGGCGGATGGAATCTCGCGCCCCGCCTTTACGAGGCTCGTCACATAATACCGTTTGAAAAGCGGATTGTTCGGCATCGCCTTGCAAAGGCGTTCGAAGTCAATTCGCGCATTGTCGAAATTGCCATCCCGCACGGAGCCAAGTCCCGAAAGGAAAATCGCGGCGGGATTCATGAAATCGCCGTAGCCTTTGTCGCCGATGGCCTTCGCCTCATTCCAGCCGATGGCGAACTGCTGGTTCTGATCGCTCGCCGCCAATGCTTCCGGCGAAGCGTTGTCATTCACCTTCGTGGCGATGTTCTTATGGCTGTCCAAGGTTGCGTCCATCTGCTGCTTGTCCGCGTCGAAATACTTGTCGTAATCGTCCTTTACACGCTTTTGCAAATTGCGAAGGCGGTTCAGCTGCGCACGGAAGGCGTCTTCGTTACCATTGCCAAGATAAGCCAGCGACTTATAAATCGACAACGCGATGCGGTCGCGGCACAAGCCACGATATGGCAACGCATTGAGATTTGTGACCGCCGTCGCGGCCTCCGAGCCCATGTCACGGAGGCTGATGAGCGCGCGCTCATCGTATTCTTCTATCAGACACTCTACCTCCGTCAGTTGGTCGATAGCCTCCTGGTAATTGCCGAGATTGAAGTTCAGACTACCCGCCTCAAGCCGCCAGACGATTTCATCCCCCGTGTTCACGACAGACGAATTGTACCACGCGGGCTCCTTCAGCTTCTTGTTGACAAGCAACAACGTCTGCGCATTGTCGCCCATCATGTAGGCGGCCATCATCGGCTCCTTCTGACTATGATTGTTCTTAACCGTGGAACAGCCCGTCAAAAAGACAACGGCAACGACAAACGACAAGAAGCTGAAGAGATGATTGTGCATGTCTGGAAACCTTCTGTTAATTGATTATTGTTGAACGGCCGCCGGCACTTGAAGCGACTTGAACAATTCGGGGAGAATCTGCTGGGCGATAGCCGTCTTCAGCATGTATTTGTGATAATCCGCCGTCGTCCAGTTCATCGTGATCTGGCGATCAAGATTCTGGAAATAGATCTTCAAGTCGACTGGAATGCTGGCGACGACGCTGCCCGTCTGCGCGGAGATGACGCGAAGGTATCCGTCGATCGCGCCGACGTAGTTCACTCCCTGGTAGCCAGTCTCCGTCACGACGAACGGGAAGGCCTGCAGCTCGAATTTCGTGACGGTCGGCTGGAGAAGCAGTTCGACTTCGAGCAGCTTGCCGATCTTCGAATAGGTTTTCGGCTCGACTTCCGCCAAAGAACCGATGCCATTTTCCGCCAAAATCTTCGTCACAGACTTCAGATTCTGGATCTGGACGCCAGCCTGCAGCAAGCAGTTCTCCATGTTCACAGTGAAATCGTCGGAAAAATGTTCAGGCGCGTTGGCGGCCTTGACGATCGGCGTCAGCAACGCGGAACGGCGGAGCTGCTTGTTGTCGGAGAACAACTTCTCCAATGCAGGTTCGAGCTGGTCGGCCAGTTCGTCAAGATTCTTCACACGGATATTGGCCGTTCGCAGCGGGATCACTTCGCCCGTGGAGGAATCGACGACGCGCAACGTGCAGTTGATGCGTGTGCCGAATGTTCCGACTTCGGAAACCAGAATGTATTTCACGCCTTCGATCATGCCCAGTTTCGCCTTCTGGTTCGTGTTCAGGTTCAGCAGGTCGGAACTCGTCGTCAGTCCGATTTCCGTCAACATCTGCTGCAGGGCGGAACGCGTGATCACCGTGTATTTCTCCGACTGGATAGACGATTCCAGCATGCTCCACAACATGCCGATTTCATCCGCCTTCAAGGCGCCTTTGCTGATGGGCTCCGCGACACCGAGCTTGTCCGCGCCGAACACCATCACAGGCAATGCCATCGCAACCAGCAAAATGCTCAGAATCTGTTTTTTCATTGTAGTATCCTTATATTTGAATGGTTAATTTTTCAATTGAGATGACGTTTCCACGTTTCAGTTATTCTGCGGAAGCGGAGTCGGCCTGATTTTGTTCTTCTCACCGGGCTTGCAGATTTCATACAGTTCCTCAGCGGCCTGCTGCAGCGCGGCCGTCATAAGGTTCTGGTAGATCGCCTTGTCGAACTGCGCGTTGCTGACGGGGCGGCGTTCATTGTAGCTGCCAGTATAGACGTTGCTGAAAACCGTGTGCTGCGCGACCAGATCCACGACTTTGATGATGACATCCATGTCGTAATTGATCGTATGGGTCTCGATGCCGTAGCCTTTGAAGTGGTTTTCGCGCGTGCGGATGTCCGACAGCGTACCGTAGATCAAATGTGTCGCGCCAGAGGCCTGCGCGACTTTCAGCATAAAGTCTTGCGGGAAGTCCGGCTGCTGGCGGATTTTCATCATCGTCACGCCTAGCAAGTTTTTGTCCATGCAAACGAACACGTCGTTGTAGCGGCCGAGATACGCCGTCAAGTAGTCCGCGCCGATCACGACGGGTCGGGGCTCGCCTTCCACAGTCTTTGCGTAGATGCTAAGCGCCTTGTCACGTGTAAACGCATTGTCTCCCATCTGGCCTTCGCGGTTCGCCTGGTTTGTCCGCGTATTGTCCCATGCGTCGATCATGCGGACGAAGCCCTGCATGACGCTGTTCATTGTCTTGTGGTCTGCATCGTTCAGTGTGTTCTGCGGGGGAACTACAATTGGTTTGTTATTGATGTCCAAAAACCGCTTCTGCCCTTCGATGTCGATCGTCGTGAAGTCCATTACACAGACCTTCATCTTCTGCCAGGCTGGCTTTTCTTTCACGACTGTTTCCGTGATGACTGTTTTCGTGGTGGTGGTCGTCGTGGTCTCCTCGGTCTTCACGTTTTCCTGTGCGAACAGGTTATACATGCCGCAAGAGAAAACCAGCGATGTCGCTATCAGACGTTTTCCGATGTTCATGGTGCTCTCCATTTTGAAGATGTTAATTGTTTCTTGTAATTACTTATTATAATCTCTGATTTGTTCTTTTTCAAATCATTAGACGCTCTCTTCGTCCCGTACCGATGAACTTATAGCGAAATTGTCGCGAAAATTCTAATTTTTCATGATAAAAATCATTTTTTTAGCATCTTACATTCACGGACGCTTTTTCAGGCTTTCTTTATAGTACTCAAGCAGCTTACCGAAATCGACATGCTGATACGGCTCGTCACAGGCCAATGAGGAGATGCCCGCATACGCGACATGCAATTCAAGCGTCTGCGGCAGAAAAATCACGTCCTGTAGATTGGAATCCATGGCGACGGGCGGTTTGATGAGCTGCTTCATCGTCTCCGCGTCGATTTTACCATAATATTCATGGAGCCGTGCGCGCAACGCATCCTGCCGTTGCGGCCGCGTATACCATGCGATGTCCTCAAACGCCTCCGGCAGGAAATCGCCCTTCTCCCCCGCCATCGCGATGTGCGGCGGCTTCCCGTATTCCGCCCAGACGGCCGCGAGATTTCCTGTTTTATCCGACAACACATAGAAAAATTCGCATGTCAGTTTCGCTTTTTTGAGAAGCGCCAAAGCTTCCGAAACATTCGAACATTCCTCCACGATTTGCCGCATGAGGAAGCTCATCGGAATGCCGTCCCAATTACCTTCGCCGCGACCGCCGATTTCGCCGATGGCCAAACCTTTCGCATTCATGGCGGTAATCGTCCCATTCAAGCCACCGAAGCCGACGGATATCCATGGAATCAGCCCATCAGGCATGAAAATTTGGATAGCCGCCAATTTCTGAAGATTGTAGTCGCGCAAATAGTCCAATACGCGGACATGGACGACCTGCCCATGCGACGTCGCCTTACCACGCGCCGCGATGCCCGAACAATGGAAAAATTCAGGGAAACTGGCGATACGATGGCCGTTTTCACGGCTAATTCCCACCACATCGCCCATGACGTCCATTTCCGTCACATAACGTTCAGGAATATACGGAACGGCCTTTTTCCAAAGCTCATCCAGCCCCATGAAAAGGTTCTTCTTTTCCGTCATCATCTGCTGGACGGATGCAAACTGCAGAAAGGCGTTGAGCGAAACGACTTCCTCCTTCATCAATTCGCCGTGCTGCCGCCCGATCTCCTCTGGCGTACCCGCGAGAAAAACGACGGGAAACGCGCCGTCGCGATCCAGCCGCAGCCCTTTTCCGCTCCAACGTTCAGCAGCCATCAATACCTCCGCGCAGCATAATAATGACAAAAGAAAGAAGTTTCGCATGAAAACCATCCGTTATTTCTTTGGGTTGCTGTTTTTCTGCACCAGTTCGCCGAAATCTGCCAACAGAGCATATTTACGACGCCATGACGTGTACATGATGCCCGTGCAGTTCTTTGTATTGTTGCATGTCTCAAGCCAGTCACGGCAACTGTCCAAATTATCGGTATCATAATACGCTGCGCCCTGTGTGCGGAAACCCAGATTTTCAAAGAACGGCATGCTTAAGTTGCGGCGTTCATGATACCAGCAGGAGATGATCAGCTCTTTTGGAATATATTTCCACGACTCTGCAAACGTCCCTTTGCAGTTATAGTATTTGTCATGGGCGTTGTGATTGGGATCCAGCATGTCCGACCAGATATATACATCCGCATCGGGACGGACGCTCTTGATGATCTGGTATTGCTTCGTGATGCAGTCGCCCAAAATGTGCGCCATATCCATATGCCGCGCCTCACAGGCGGCGCATGTGCCGCCTGCCCGCACTTCGTCCATACTGAGGAACCATTTGCGCGGATTCAACGCTTCCATGATGGCCTTTGCAGACGTTTTAAATTCTTCATACAGAATCGGTTCAGACATGCAGGTTGAATACTGCCATGTTCCAGCCCGTGCAGGTTGGTAGAAACTGATGAGCAGATTATCACCATCTTTGATGGCAGAGCCTTCAGGCAAATCCAACACAAGACTTTCCTTCTGAGCGTTCGACAATCTCTTCAATCCTTCGATTTTTGCATAGTCTTTTCCTTCTTCATAAATCTGTCCCGTCTGGGCGTTTTTCACGGTGACCGGCGTGCCTGGACGACGTATGACATCTGTAACGCCGGCGACGCCATCCGATTCCAACGTAATATCATCAATCCACAACTTGCCCTCTTTGCCGCCCCAAATGCCTGTATAGATGCGTCCAGCCGTCGCTTCTCCGCTGAAAAACACAAAGCTGTATTCCTTCCAGTCCTGCGTCGGCTCGATATCTGGCTCGACAACGCCTCCCTGCGATCCATCCATGCGATAGAATTGCAACTTGAACGGACCTTTATTCGGCACAAGCCCTTCGGACTTCGCGAAAAGTTTCATGCGATAGCGACGATTCGGTTTCAGCTTTACTTCAATGCAGATACGGCCATGACCATGCTTGTCCTCTGCAAAATTTTCCAGACGGACGGAGCATTCGCCGCTATGCTTGACTTTGGTATCCGCAAATGACCGTTGCCCCGCTGCATCAATCCAACCGTTCATCGCAAAAGTATCACCGTTATGCTTTTCAAAATCGCAATTTACGACATGCGCCCCTTTGTCTTCCATAACGTAGGCTTTGTTTCCTTTGGCGACATACGGCATATCCTTGATTGGAAGCCCTTCCACATAATTCGGATTATGCGCGAGCATCGTGCCATAGCCGATGGACCAGATGATTGGAATGATCTCCACACCGTTTTCGTCGCAGGTCTTTTTCAGCTTTGCAAGACGCTCTTTCCGTTCGGGAATCCATGTATCGTAACCTTCTACACCGCAAGAGAAAAGCATACCGTTTAGCTTCACTTTTCCTGCCGTCCGTACAAGTTCTTCGACATCCGCCAACTCCTTGTCATTGTTCAACAACCGCGACACATAGAACCAACGGTCTTCATACTGTTCACCAAACACCGCCATGCATGCCACCATCAACGATACAATCATCCATTTCAGTTTCATAATATTACTCCAAAATATTTGTGATATTTTACTGTTTGTTCACATCAATGTAACACTTTATCAAGATACTGCAAAAAGTATCGTCATTTCTTCGGCTCGCTGTATTTCTTCACCATTTCTCCGAAGTCCGCCAATAGAGCGTATTTACGACGCCATGACGTGTACATGATGCCCGTGCAGTTCTTCGTGTTGTTGCATGTCTCCAGCCATTCGCGGCTCGTGTCCAGACTATCAACGTCGTAGTATGCCGCAGCTTGTGTCCGGAAACCGAGTTTTTCAAAAAATGGCATGCTCACATCACGCTTCTGATGATACCAGCAGGAGATGATCAATTCCTTTGGAATATAGTTCCATGAGCCTTCGAACGTCCCCTTGCAGTTGAAATAGTTATCGTGTGCGTTGTGGACGGGATCCAGCATGTCCGACCAAATATATACTTCCGCGTCAGGCCGCACTTCCTTGATAATTTGATATTGTTTCGTGATACAATCACCGAGAATATGTGCCATGTCCGTATGACGCGCCTCACAGGCGGCACATGTACCGCCTGCCCGCACTTCATCCATGCTGAGGAACCATTTACGCGGATTCAGTGCCTCCATGATGAGTTTCGCGGAACTGCGGAATTCATCATAAAGAGCGGGTTCAGACATGCAAGTCGAATGCTGTGACGTTGTGGAACGCACTGGTTGATAAAAACTTATGAGCAATTCATCGCCGTCTTTGATGGCGGAGCCTTCGGGCAAATCCAATACGATACTTTCCTTTGGCAAAGTCGAAATCCGTTTTAGCCCTTCGACGTTGCCATAGTCCTTTCCTTCTTCATAAATCTGCCCCGTCGCCGCGTTCTTCACGGTGAACGGCGTGCCCGGCCGGCGGATAACATCCGTGACACCATCCATTTCCAATCTGATGTCGTCAATCCACAACTTGCCCTGCTCGCCGCCCCACATTCCCACGAAAAAGCGGCCTTCCGACTCATCGCCGGAGAAGAAAGCCAACGAATATTCCGTCCAATCTTGCGTTGGCGCGATGTCTGGTTTGAGATTGGCGATCTGACTACCATTCATGCGATAGAATTGCAGCATGAATTTCGACTTGTTCGGCACAAGCCCTTCGGTCTTCGCGAATAATCTCATGCGATAGCGGCGATGCGGCATCAGTTTCACTTGCAGGCAGATACGACCATGCCCATGCTTGTTCGAAGCGAAATTCTCCAGCCGAACGGAACATTCGCCGCCATGCTTGACTTCCGTGTCCGCAAATGACCGTTTGCCTGGCTCGTCTATCCAGCCGTTGATTGGGAAACGGTTGCCATCGTGCTTTTCAAAATCGCCGTTTTCAAGCAACAGCGTATCATCCTTTTTCAAGGTGGCTTTTCCATCTTTTGCGACATACGGAATATCCGTGACAGGAATGCCTTCCACATAATTCGGATTGCGGCCGAGCATCGTCCCGTAGCCAATCGACCAGATGATTGGAATGATCTCAATGCCATTCTCGTCGCAAGTCTTGCGCAACTGCGCAAAACGCGCTCTCCGTTCGGGCGTCCATGATTCATAACGCTCTACGCCGCAAGCGAAAAGCATTCCATTCAAATCCACCTTGCCCGCCGTCCGCACAAGCTCTTCCACATCCGTCAGATCTTGATCACTGTTCAGATTGCGCGACACATAGAACCATCGATCCTCATACTGCCCCGCAAACAACATGCCCATAAACAGAAATGATATCACCGCCCATGTTTTCATTTTATCCCTGCCTTTTCAATATCAATAAAAAAAACACGTTATTATTCGTTTAATTTTACTAAATATATATAGTGGACATAAAATTGTCCACCCGTTGATGTATATTATATCCATAACATCATCCAGTCTTCCCAATCGCCTTTGATCAACTCATGCCGCGTTTCAACCTCTACACACACAACAGCCTCGAATGCCTTGCGCAAGCTTACTGCGACGCATGGCGGCGGACTCCTGCGCAATTTCGCGCCACCAACGATGTTTTCATCCCTGAAAGCATCACAGTCGCGACACGCGGCATGGGCATCTGGCTTGAACAGTATCTCGTTCGGCATCAACGAGTTGCCGCCAATATCAAGTTCCCCTTCGTGCGGGATACTATCGACCATATCCTCTCATTTTTCTTTGCGGACAATCCAGACTACCGCCCCGAACTGTTCTCCGAACAAGTCCTCACATGGCGGCTCTACGATTTTTTGACACATGACAGTCTGGACGAATTTCCCGTTCTCAAGCAATATTTCAATCCATCCATCAATCCTGAACAGTGCACGGAACTCCGCCGTTACCAGCTGTCTGCAAAGCTCGCCAGCCTGCTTTTCGACTACCAGTCGTTCCTTCCTGACAAGTTGCATCTTCCTCAGGCAAGGGTACTTGTGCCACCAGAGCTCCAATGGCAACTTAAGCTTTGGGACAAACTCTGCATCATGGATGGGCAGCCACTCATCTCACAGGCGGAAGCCATCATCCGCTTCCTTTCCATGAGCGACACGGAGATTCGCACCGCCGTCAAAAACGCCACCACGCCGTTCCCGCCCGTCACGTTTTTCGGCATCAGTGCCATGCCCCCCATGTTCCTGCGGATTCTGAAAAAACTCTCCTGCGCCGTCGATGTCAATTTCTTCTACCACAATCCATGCGATGAATATTGGGCGGACCAACGGTCAAGATGGGAGGCATCGCATCAGCAAGTATCTGAACCAGAAGATTTTGACAATCTCTTCGACAACACGTTGCTCGGCAATTTCGGTGTTCAGGGGCGCGAATTCTTCAAGGCTGTTCTGGATTTGGACATACAAGACATGCCTATCGACTATGAACGTTCATGGAACAGCGCGCCGCCTGCCTTCTCTCTGAACACAGAAACCATGCATCCGCTTTTGACGG
>JAEEGH010026954.1_pt1 | contig 11410 bp, 5 predicted proteins | sample 9134181 | NCBI WGS metagenome assembly JAEEGH01 (sample SAMN16246544, study PRJNA631951) | gut metagenome | biome: gut microbiome; feature: rumen; material: DP-attached | host: Bos | place: Iran: Karaj | collected 2018-10 | reverse complement strand
CAGATGGCTTTGCATCTGTGGTCCAGTAAATCTCTGAGAACCATTTGCTGAGGCAATATGATACGGCCCTTTGGCGCCGATTCATCAATTGGAATAACAAGCACAACTGTGCTTTTTTCTGGTACTAAATCAGCAACAAGTGGTGGCTCTGTAATCTTTGGTGCAAGCTGAAGAAGTGCCTGCTTTACAGTTGCCATATCATCTGTTGTGGCATCCACATAAAGAAGCTTTTCGTCTGATGACAGTTCCTCAAAAGGATGACCTGCCACCTCATCCACGTGATTTTCAATGATGATGTATGGCACCTTGCGTTCCTTAACCATCTTTAGAAAACCAACTTCTTCCTCTGTGAGGTGGTCTGCTCTGGCATCAAGTACCAACACAACAATATCCATCTCATCAAGGATGCGGTATGTTCTTTCTTTTCTAAGCTCACCTAGCTCTCCTTCATCATCGAAACCAGCTGTATCAATTATGACAACTGGTCCCAATGGCAGAAGCTCCATAGTCTTTCTGACTGGATCAGTGGTGGTACCCTTGTGCGCAGACACAAGAGATACCGCCTGATTTGTAAGCTTATTTACAATGCTTGATTTTCCTGCATTTCTAATTCCAAAGAAGCCAATGTGAATACGCTGGCCACTAGGTGTATTATTCAAGGACATATTATTCTTCCTTTACCAAGACTTAGACATTATGATTATACAAAATAACTTTGTCCAATTTATTAAAAATCTGAGAACTTAGAAGCGGAAATCACGTCTATCTGAGTTCTTAATAGCTTCGATATTTTCAAGAGCTGTCTTTCTAACATTTTCCTTAGGAATCTTCTTGAGCTCGTCTTCAATCATCTTGTAGCCGATTTCTCTTGTCTCCTCTGAAGCGTAGTCAACAAGGTACTCTGTAAGAGTCATAAGAGCGTTTGGATGGCAGCAGTTGATAATCTGGCCGCTCTTGCAAAGTGACATGAATCTGTCACCAGTACGTCCTGCACGGTAGCATGCTGTACAGAATGAAGGGATGTGGCCAGTCTCCATAAGCCAACGAACAACCTCATCAAGTGTACGCTGATCAGAAACATCGAACTGCTCTGTATCGTGTGGTCTCTCCTCTTCTGTGTAGCCACCTACTGATGTACGGCTTCCACCTGAAACCTGTGAAATACCAACCTGAAGCATCTTGCGACGAACTTCCTCTGACTCACGAGTAGAGATAATCATACCTGTGTAAGGAACTGCAATTCTGATACAAGCTGCAATCTTTGTGAACATGTCATCTGGGATTGAGTTGTCAAATGCCTCTGGATCGATGTCGTCAGCGTGCTTTACACGTGGAACTGAGATTGTGTGAGGGCCTACGCCGTGAACAGCCTCAAGGTGCTCAGCATGCATAAGAAGACCTGCGAACTCGTACTTGTAGCTTTCAAGTCCGAAGAGAACTCCAAGTCCTACATCGTCGATTCCACCTTTCATAGCACGGTCCATAGCCTCTGTATGATATGCATAATCGTGCTTTGGTCCTGTTGGGTGAAGCTCCTCATAGCTCTTTTTGTTGTATGTCTCCTGGAAGAGGATGTATGTACCGATTCCTGCTTCCTTGAGCTTGCGATAGTTTTCAACTGTTGTAGCGGCGATATTTACATTAACACGACGGATATCGCCATTCTTGTGGTGAATGCTGTAGATTGTGTTGATGCACTCAAGGATGTACTCGATTGGGTTGTTTACAGGGTCCTCGCCAGCTTCGATGGCAAGTCTCTTGTGACCCATATCCTGAAGTGCGATAACCTCAGCCTTAACCTCTTCCTGTGTAAGCTTCTTACGGCCGATGTGCTTGTTCTTTGCGTGATATGGACAGTAAACACAGCCGTTTACACAGTAATTTGAAAGATAAAGTGGTGCAAAGAGAACGATACGGTTGCCATAGAAAGCATCCTTGATTTCCTGTGCTACCTCATACATCTTTTCGATGTATTTAGGCTCCTCGCATGCCAGTAAAACTGATGCCTCACGATGAGTAAGTCCCTTGCATGTGCAGCCTTCTGCTGTCTTTACTGGACGAGCCTTTTCTAGTAATTCTTCGATTAATTCGAAGTTATTCTTATTTGCCTCTGCATACTCGATAGTATCTAAGATTTCCTGATTGTCGATAAACTCTTCTGCTTTTAAAGATTTTACATTGTACATTTTTATACCTCACTTGACTGTTTTAAATCTATAAACCAGCTCTGTTTCCAGGGTCAGTAACAATTTTATACCCAATACTCTCCATGCGCTGGCCTAAGCAGCCTAAGCACTCGGCAGCTTCCTCGCCTGTGCAAATCTTATTATCGTATAAAGCGTATTTTTTTCTAACACCGGTAGGTGAAAGATTTGGCATGACTACATTAGCACCAGCCTTTATTCCCATTTCCCTGCCCTTTGGATGAATTGTGCCAAGGGCTGTGGTGGCTGGAAGTAGTACCTGTGGATAAATCATCCTTAGTAATGAAAGACAAAACAGTGTTGTCTCCAATGTGCCACTAGGGCTATTTGCAAATGGTGTTTCCTTATGGCTAATGAATGGACCTATGCCACACATATCTGGCTTGAATTCTTCAACGAATTTCAAATCCATAGCTAAGTCATAAGTGTTCTGGCTAGGTGATTCCACCATGAAGCCTGCACCAACCTGATAACCAATCTCTTTAAGATTCTTCAAGCATTCCATGCGATTGTCCCATGAAAGCTCTGCCGGATGAAGCTTTGCATAAAGCTCTGGGTTGGCAGTTTCATGCCTGAGCAAGTAGCGTCTGGCACCTGCCTCGTAGTACTTTTGATAGCTTTCCTTTGAGCGTTCCCCGATGGAAAGGGTAACAACCAAATCATCATGGGATGCCTTTATTCTGCGAATGATATCGCATATATCATCATCGCTGTATGAGAAATCCTCACCGCCCTGTAGGACGATAGTTCTGAAACCGAGTGCATAGCCTTCATCGGCGCACTCTACAATGGTATCAGCTGAAAGACGGTATCTCTCACAGTTGTGATTGTCTCTTCTGATTCCACAGTATAAACAGTTGTTTCTGCAGAAATTTGTGAACTCCACCAGACCTCTGATGAATACTTTGTTGCCATAGTGCTGTTGCTGATACTTGCGAGCATACTCTGCTGCAAGGTCCATCAGCTCCTGATTGCGATGATCAAGTAAATACTGGTACTCTTCAGTCTGAAGTGAATGTTCTGTATTTAATTTATCTAATAACTGTCTTGCTTTTGTATCCATAACTTAATTGATAAAAAATATCGTTTATTTTTTCACAATCAATACTATACCACAAAACTACGTAGCTTTTTTGTTTATTCTTTCATTTTGCTGTTCTTTTTTGTATACAAAAATTTACTAGAAAAAAGAGAGCTGGCAACCGCTGCCAACTCTCTCTTTTTTCGTAGGATAATTATTGTTGCTTACTCAATTGGAGCTTCTTTAACCGCTTTCTGGTTTTGTGATTCTCCAACATCGTCTTTATCATCCTCACTTTCAGAATTAGAACCTTCATAACCTCTTTGACCTCACCCTTCAACATTTATTTAAGTAATTGTCGCAGTTAAAACCCAATTACTTAACTTTCTTAGCATCTGCCTTCTTCTTAGCATATGCTGTAGATCCTGTAAGGACTGCAATGATAAGGAGTAACCATCCCCACCATGTTCTTGCGAAGAATCCCTTCTGAGCTTCTCCTGCAAGTGGTACTAAATCTTCTTCAACTGTTGTTGTATCTTCTGTATCCTCAACTACTGCATCATCTGCATCGCCACCTGCAAGTGGTGTCTCAGCCTCGTCGATTGTAGTTGTGTTGTCGTTTGCTGCAACTGTTCTAGCTCTACGAGCTCTTCTTGCCTGGCCTGCTGCAGGTACTGCATCATCAGGAATAACAAGCTCTTCGTCTGCTGCAACTGCTGCTGTAGTAGCTGTAGCGTAAACTACTGGAGCTGCTCCGCCTGTTGTAGTTGTAGCACCGCCACCTGTTGTAGGAACGATTGTTGGATACTTATCACTGTATGCCTGAGTTGCTGTGTTAAGAGCAGCCTTAGCATCATCAAGTGTAGCCTTTGCATCATCGTATTCCTGCTGAGCAGCTGCGAGTCTAAGCTCCCACTCTCCATACTGAGCAAATAGAATTGCGCCATCCTTGTTAAGATCATTAATCTTATACTGGATATCTGTTACCTTATCCTGAGCTGCTTCTACAGCTGCCTTTGCGTCTGCAAGCTGCTGAAGTAGTGTAGCGTAGTTAGATAATGTTGTGTTAGTGCCGTTGATCTGAGTTGTGTAACCCTGCTCTGTGCTAACAAACAAGCCCTTATTATTCTTTGTATAAGCTGTTACATTTGAGTGTGCATACTTATCATATGTATCACTAGCATCTTTTGTTAATGTTGCTGAGTATGAAACTTCTCTAGTAATGTTCTCATCAGCTGCCACTTTACTGTTAGCTGCATCGTAAGAACCAGAAGTATTAGCTTTTGCTGTCGCCTTATTAATAGCTTCCTGCTTTGTTTTACCAGTCTCATTGATAGCTGTTGACTCTACTACATATAAGTCGATTGTACCAGTTACTGTTGAATTCCAAAATTCTGGCCATACCCAATTTAAATGCAGTGCAAAATTGTCAACTGTAGATACTTTACAATTGTTTGTTTTCTCATATGCTTTTGCAATTGTTTGTTTGACTGTCTCTTCGTCTTTTTCTCTAAATGTATTTACAAATTCGGTCCAATTATCTTTGAATAAATCTTTCAAGCTGTATGATTTAGGATCAACTTTTGTAACTTTGTCGTATGAAACAGTGTAGTTATCAGTTACTTCCCAGGTAGGTGTTTTAAATCCCAATGCTAGAGGATTATGTCTTTTACCCTCTGTCACTTCTACAGAATGGCTATCATCTGTTGTTGCAAAATACTCATGTTTATCATAATACTTTTCAGTTGCACTCTCTTTAGCCCACCTTTCAGCATCATCTCGCTCTGAAATTAATGGAGCTTGAAAATACCACGAATCTGCACTACCTGATTCCGTATATCTAGGAATATAGAAACCAGTTACTGTCCATGAATCACTTAAACCAGTAAATTCCTTAATTGTTTGACCTGCATCAAGTTGAATGTCTGCACGCGCAATTTCCTCAGCTGTCTTATTATCTAAAGAATTGTCCCTTTTATTAGTATTTTCATCTAACTTACGTACATCTGTCAAAACCTTATTAACATATGTATAAGATGTGAGTGTACTATAATTCTGGATTTTCTTTACATAATTACCATCCGCATCGAAATATGTAATTGTTAAGTAGGTCTCATCATTCTCAGAAACAGTCTCTACCTGATTTGCTTTACCATCAGCATTTGTAGTATTTGTAACAGTTGTTTGATCGATTGTAGCTTCGCTCCAATCTCCAAGAAGAACATAGCTAAGAGTGTACTGAGCCTTTTCCGCATCTGTTAATGAGTCATACTTAGTAGCTGTGATATATGATGTAGCATTTTCATGTTTATATCTCTTTACTACCTTGCCTTCTGTCTCTAAATCGTTTAATTCCTTTTCTGTAATTGATACTTTTACGTCATCATTCTGATCATTCTTGTATGTATATTCGTATCTCTCTTCATAGATAGAAACTGCACCATCTTCATTAACAGAATAACCGATCTTGAAATTCTTTTCTTCCTTAACAACGTTACCATCTTGATCTTTAATCTTATATGTAACATTCATGAAGCCAGTTGTATTCTCAACAGGTGTAACTGTGACATCTGTTAATTCCTGACCTTCTTCAAGAGCAATATTATTTACTAAATAGAAATTCTCGATTACTGCTGCAATATACTTGTTTGTATCTGCTGCAGTCTTATCGCTATCTGCATATTCCTTATCTGCTGCCGCAAGAACACCTGCAGCTGACTCAGCAAGTGCTTTTTCTGCCTGCTTAACAGCCTTCTCGAGCTCATCAACCTTTGCCTGCAATGTTGCTAAGTCTGTTTCTGCATATCCCAAATCTATTTTTGCAGCAGAAATATTATCCTGATACTTTTCAGTTGCAGTATCAAGTGCATCTTTAGCATCCTCATATGCACTCTTTGCATCTGCAAGATCCTTTGCCTTTTCATTATATGTCTGCTGTGCATCTGCTACCGACTGCTGTGCTGTAGCAATAAGTGTAGCAGCATTTTCCTGTGAATCAGTTGCAACTGCAACTACTGCTGCATTTGCATCCTGCTGTGCCTTATTAACTGCTGAAGTAACATCTGAAGCTGCTGTTTCAGCATTACCTACTGCTGTATTTGCATCTGCTGCTGCATCATCCATCTCATCTGCTGCTTCTTTAATAAGTTCAGCATCAGTTGCTGCGTCTGCAATTTCCATTGCTGCAGCATCAGAAGCGTCCTGAATATCCTTAGCTGTATCCTGATAGTTACCAGTAACTGTTTCTGTTTCACCTTCAACAACATTACCATTTTCATCAACAACTTCGATTTCTAATTCATAATTCTCATCTGAAGAAAATGCGTCATTTGTAGCATCAACAACATTTTCGATCTGTGTAGCTACAGCGTCCTCGTCTGATGGTAAATCTACGCCATGATTATAAGTGTCATCAAGCTCTGCTGTATCATCTACAACAGTCTGCTCTGCTACATTAGTCTCTGCCTCTTGAGAAGCTGTACTTGGTTCCGCTGGCTGTCCCCCTTCTGTTGACTCCTCTGCAAATACAGGCACACTTAGTGAGCTTGCAATTGTAATTGCTGATAAGCCAACTGACATTGCTTTTACTACATTCTTCTTCATACGTATAAATTCCTTTCCCTAAACCGTACATTACACATTGTTAACATTCCATGATTGTTATGTGAACGTTGCGTGAACATCTGTTATAGAATATAACATCGAAAATCGTTACGTACAATAACATTGGCAAAATGTGACATTTTTTGGCAAGATGTTTTCCCACAAAAAAACTAGCCAGCATAAGCTGACTAGTTAATAACTGTTACTGATTTAATTTATCGATGAGTTTTATAGCTGCTCGGCGCTTTGCTTCAAGGACTCCAACGCCAACTCCTGCAGTTGAAACACCTGCAAGTCCAACGAACCATTTACCTCTTTCCATGAGGCCTGCCAGGGTGATTCCTGTAGGCGACTGTTCCTCTTCGATTGTGACTGTCTCCTCTGGTGCAGGTTCTTCAGGCTGATCCTGTGGAATCTCTGCCTCTCCGCCGCCATATCCACCGGCATTGTTGCTTGGGGAAGTGATGATATGAATTTCTTCTTCTGATTCCTCTTCCTCTTCTTCAATCTCTTCTTCCTCTAGCTCTTCCTCTTCGTACTGGATAACCTCTTCGGAATCTGTTTGCGCTATTTCTATAGAAGAAACTGTATTGAATCTGGCGTCGTATGTTGACTGTGCATTTGCTAAAGCTTCCTTTGCATCTGCCAGATTTGATTTTGCTATGTCGTAATCGGCCTGAGCTTTTTCAAGCTCACCCTGAAGCCTTGCAAGCTCCATTCCTGTATTAATATCGCTAGCTGCATCTAAATCTGCAATCTGCTGCTTCAAGCTAGATACTGTCTGCTTGGCTGATTCAAAATCCGCCTTTGCTGAGCTGACAGCCTCTGAAAGAGCTTTGTAAGCATTATACTTTTCAGTAATCTCTGATATATATGAAACATAGTCCTTGGATGCGCTTGTAAATACCTGATTATTATTTACTTCGTAACCATAAACCTCAGCAGTTGTTTTGTGCTCTGTTATGTTTAATAGCCTGCTTTTATCGAAAGCAACGCCTGTAGCTTTGTTTTGCTTCTTAGCATCATCAACTATTGCATTTTTAAGATCATCCTCTGATGTGTATTTTGAGTTCTTAACAGTGGATGAAACGCTGGTGCCTTGGTAGTACCTGAAGTAGCCATATGGATATTCTGCTGCTGTACTTGTAACTACTCTTCCCTTTGTTTCTTCGAACTTAATCAAATCATTGAAATCGCTATACGTCCATCTGTTTCCTGGATGCTTAATATAAGTTGATTCAATCACCCAACCATAATAACTAGGAATATAAAATCCTGTGGCGGTCCAGTAAGAATACTCAACCACGCCATCCTTGAGCTGCTCAGCCTCTTCCTTTGTAAGAGAAACTGTGTTGCCGTTGATGTCCTGGTATTCGTATACCATATCTCTATCGTAAATGCGAACCTCACCAGATTTGTAATCTACCGTATATCCGTAATTAGCACTAACAGTACGTACATAATTGCCATCGGCATCCACAATATCATATGAAATACCAATAACCTTTCCTTTATAAGGTGTAACTGCAAAGTTAGAAACAGACTGGCCATCAGCAAGCTCTGTATTTGGCGCGTAGTAGTGCTCTACAACGGTAGCAATATATGATGTGACATCTGATTTATCTGCATCTGCTGCAATAAGTGCATCTGCACCAGCTGCTGCAAGGTCCTGACCTGCTGCCTCCAGCTGCTCTTCTAATGAAGCAAGCTTTTCCTGGGCGTCTGTAAGTGTAGCCTCTGCATCTGATAAATCTGATGTAGCCTGTGATTTTTTATTGTTATATTCTTCAGCTGCAGCTTCGTATTCTGCTTTGGCTGATTCGTATTCTGAAAGTTTGTTGTTATAAGTTTCCTCTGCTGATGCAAACTGCTTTTCTGCATCCTCAACAGTAGCAGTAGCATCCGCGATAATAGCTGCTGCCGCTTCCTGATCAGTCCCTTCATCTGCCACTGCAACCACTGCTGCATTTGCCACTTCGCTAGCCTGGCCTGTGACCTGTGCTACACCTGAAGCAGTATCATTTGCTGAAGCAAGGCTTTCATCGGCTGCTGCAATGCTTGAATCCATGGAATCCTTTGCATCTGCCACACCTGAAACTGCTGTAGCTGCATCAGCAACCTGAGTGTTTGCATCGGTAATATCCTGTGTGATTGCCTGTGAGGAGGATCCAGCACTTTCGTCTACCACTCCTGCACTCACCGCATCAGAAACCTCAGTAGAAACATCTGCATCTGCAAGTGTCTCTGCGACCGATTCAGTTGCGCTAGCGCTACTTTCTACTGCAGCTTCCTCTGGCGAAACAACCTGCTGCTCTTTAGTATCTGAAGGCACAACAACAGAGCCTTCAGTGTTTTCTGAAGCCTCTGCCTGTATCGGAAATACGATACTACTAGCTATTGTAATTGTAGATAATCCAGCTGCTAAAGCCTTTGCTGAACCTCTCCTCATAACTTTCTGTGCCCTTTCAATTTAAAAAAGTCCAAATTTCCTGCTTATAGCGTAACATAAAAAAAGTTAGACGCAACGCCCTTGGCAAGATTGATTAAAATCTGGCAAAAGTATTACGGCTAACTTAAAATATTTTATCTATTACTAAATTGATAATCCTTTATCTGTTGAGAAATTTCCGATACTTTACGAGCTGAAATCGGGAATATGCTCTTATCATCCATGTAAATATCGCCACCCTCAAGGTGATGAATAAAGTCCATATTAATAATTATGCCGCGATTTACCATGATGAATCTTTTGTCTGCACCAGCCAAATCCAAAAATTCGCCTGATGTAAGTCTGACTCTGCTGGTTGTGCCATCATCCTTGTTGATTTCCAAGTAATGGCCATCTGTTGTTACTGAGATAATATCCTTTAAATATACCTTTTCATCTATCGGTCCAGCTGATAGTTTGATAAAGGCTGCATCCATAGGTGTATGCTCTATTATCTCCGTCAAAACCTGATCTATTCTTTCTATTGTAAATGGTTTTGTAACGTAGTCAAATGCATGTAGTGAAAATGCATCTGGGTAATGACCTTCCGAAGCTGTCATGAATATAAGGAAGGTTCTCTCCGTCATCTCTCTAAGCTTTTTTGCTGCTTCGATGCCGTCCATGTCCGGCATGAAGATGTCCATGAATACGATGTCGAATCGCCTTTCTGATAGAACAGATATAAAATCTGGTCCGCTGGAGAATTCCTCAACTTCTAGAGGTATCTCCTTACTTGCAGAAAGTTTTTCTACCATCATTTTCAATTGCATCCTAAATATACTTTCGTCATCTATTACTGCAACTCTCATATTTGCCCCCTATGTCTTTGTATAAGAAATGATACCACAATTTTCTCAAGTTGATAATGAAAATCAGAAAATTATTTTATATAATGAATTTATGGAACTTTTAATTAACAATATTACATACATTAACATAATAATTTTGCTGGCTGGAGCCACATCTCTGCACCTTGGTGCAAGTTTTTTAAAAAGGGAGAAACACACTAAAGGATTTTTCAAATATTCGGTGTTCATGCTAGCCTTAGGAAATGGTCTATGCTGTATGGGATACTCTATCATGTCCCTCAGCCCAGACCTTAGATTTGCATACTATTTTAGAGTGCTGGGGCTTATCGGAATCGATATTTATCTTATGGCTGAAATCCTTCTTGTAACCAGCTGTTTAAATTTCAGCCGATTTGCAGAGTATTTCATTATTGGATTATCAGGTCTTGCTTCGTTGCTTGATATAGTGATTTTTGGAAGCAAGGAGTCTGATACCTTTGTGCGCTACGCAAACTATACTGCGTATGTGCGTCTTGATCCATATCGCCATCTTTTCCATTATACGTTCCTAATTATAATGTCTATTTCTATGTTCATTATAGCTTGTGTTTGGGCAGTCAGTGTGCGTTTTAAAAGAGAGAAACGTCTTGTATTTTTTGCATATGTTTCTAATCTTATTTTAGCTGCATCAACAGTGCCTGACTTCCGTATATACCATAGCGATTTTAATCTTACTCATGTGTTTTATTGCACTGGTATGCTTTTCGCATTTATTGTTTTCTTTGTTGCATCCAACAACTATATGATGTTCAACATCACTGTTAACAGTATCAGTAAAGACATCTTCTCTACATTGGGAACAGGTCTGCTGGTGTTCGATACAAACTATCACCTCAATTTATCCAATGAATATGCTGACAAGCTTTTGGGTCTCGACCATGAGCCACATCGTATTCGTTTGAAAGAGATTTTTGAGTTAAATTCAGGCGAGCCACTTAAGATGTTTGAAAAAGCCTCCGAAGGCGATGTAATTGACTATCGATTGACGTCAAAGTTGACAAACAAGGTTATCCTCGTCAATTTCTCTTGCAAATTCGATCGAAGCAATCAGCCAATGTGCTATATCCTTGTTGCTACCGATCTCACTGAAGAAAACCGACTTATCGATGAAGCTCAGGCAGCTAATAAAGCAAAGTCCGAATTCATCAGCAATATTTCCCACGAAATCCGTACTCCTATTAATATTATTTCCGGTATGGATGAGCTGATTCGTCGTGAATGCAAGGATGAAACTATTTTGAAGTAC
>JAEEGH010026953.1_pt1 | contig 11411 bp, 8 predicted proteins | sample 9134181 | NCBI WGS metagenome assembly JAEEGH01 (sample SAMN16246544, study PRJNA631951) | gut metagenome | biome: gut microbiome; feature: rumen; material: DP-attached | host: Bos | place: Iran: Karaj | collected 2018-10 | reverse complement strand
CACACCAGATATGCGTTCGCGGACTCAAACGATGTCGCATCCGTGACACAGAGCGCATGCAGCGGATGTGATGTCATCTACATCCCGACAGACAACACCGCCGCCTCATGCACCGAGGCCATCAGGAACGTCGTGGAGCCCGCCAAGGTTCCAGTTGTGGCCGGTGAGGAGGGAATCTGCTCAGGCTGCGGAGTCGCCACACTGACAATCAGCTACTACGATCTGGGATACACAACCGGAAAGATGGCCGTACAGGTCCTCACAGGTGCATCAGATGTCGCGAAGATGCCCATCGAGTACGCCGCAAACCCGATCAAGAAATACAACGCGGAGCTCTGCCAGGCACTTGGCATAAGCATTCCGTCTGATTACACTGCAATCTGATTTCCTTATGGAGGATTGAAGTGAACATCGGATCTTTGATCAGTGCACTTCCGGGAGCCATCGCCCAGGGCCTTATCTGGGGAATAATGGCGATCGGGGTGTACCTGACTTATAAAGTTTTGGACATAGCGGATCTGACAGTGGACGGCACAATGGCTACAGGCGGTGCCGTCTGCGTCATGATGCTGCTCAACGGGGCGAACCTCTGGCTCGCCCTTCTCTGCGCTGTGCTGGCCGGAATGATCGCAGGCCTTGTCACAGGTCTATTCCATACCGCGATGGGAATCCCCGCCATTCTGGCCGGAATCCTGACACAGCTCTCCCTTTACTCGGTGAACCTCGCCATCATGGGCTTCAAGGCGAACCAGGGAATCAACTTCAGGACAACCCGCATCCTTGTCTCATCGCGTAATGTGAAGGTCATCGGCTTTGAGAATCCCATTTTCATCATGATCATCGTCACAGCCGTGCTCATAGGGCTTCTGTACTGGTTCTTCGGCCGTGAGATCGGATCAGCTCTCAGGGCCACAGGCTCGAACGAGCACATGGCCCGTGCCCAGGGAATCAACGTCAACATGGCCAAGATCATCGGACTGATGATCTCAAACGGCATCGTGGCCCTGGCATCCGCCCTTTATGCGCAGTATCAGGGCGCAGTCGATGTCAACATGGGCCGCGGAGGAATAGTCATCGGACTTGCCGCCGTAATCATAAGCTCGGTCATATTCGGCAAGATATTCCATAATTTCGCGCTCAAGCTCATGGGGGTCTCCCTCGGAGCCGTGATCTATTACATCGTCATCCAGATTGTCCTGTGGCTCGGTCTGAACACCAACATGCTCAAGCTGCTCTCCGCACTTGTCGTGGCAGTGTTCCTTGCTATCCCCTACTGGAAGGGAAAACTCACAAAAGGAGCGAAGCATGCTTGACCTGATTGAGCTGAGAAAGACATTCAACCCCAACACGATAAACCAGAAGATAGCGCTCAACGGCGTCTCCATCCATCTCGATGACGGTGACTTCGTGACCATGATCGGAGGTAACGGCGCAGGTAAGTCCACGCTGCTCAACGCGATAGCCGGAGTCTGGCCTGTTGACAGCGGCAAGGTCATAATAGACGGAAACGATGTCACCGGCCTTTCGGAGCACAAGCGTGCCCTGTGGCTCGGAAGGGTCTTCCAGGACCCCATGATGGGAACAGCTGCCTCCATGCAGATCATAGAGAACCTCGCCCTGGCGAAGAGACGAGGCCAGAAGCGCGGCCTGAAGCCCGGAGTGACAAAGGCTGAGAAAGACGAGTACCGCGAGCTTCTTGCCACACTGGGACTCGGCCTTGAGGACAGGCTCACACAGAAGGTCGGGCTTCTCTCAGGCGGCCAACGCCAGGCGCTGACGCTCCTGATGGCCACGCTGAACAAACCCAAGCTCCTCCTGCTGGACGAGCACACCGCAGCCCTGGACCCGCGCACCGCACAGAAGGTCCTCACGCTCTCAGACCAGATCATCAAGGAGCATCACCTGATGACAATGATGGTCACACACAACATGAAGGATGCCATCCGCTACGGCAACAGGCTGATCATGATGAACGAGGGCAGGATAATACTGGACATAAAGGGAGAGGAGAAAAAGAATCTAACCGTCCAGGCACTCATGGACCAGTTCGTTAAGGCAAGCGGTGAGGAGCTCTCAAACGACAGGGCCCTTCTCTCCTGACAGAACCTTACAGGGCCTTCACAATCCCCTTCACCAAGGCAGTGAACTGGCCCTTGACCCTCATGCTGGTCTCAAGGACCTCCTCATGGTCAAGCGGCTGGTCCAGGATTCCCGCGGCCATGTTGGTCATGCAGCTGATTCCGATTGTCCTGAGCCCGCAGTGAGCTGCGGCAATCGCCTCCGGCACAGTTGACATGCCCGCTGCGTCAGCGCCGAGCACCCTGGCCGCCCTGATCTCCGCAGGAGTCTCATAGTTGGGGCCTGAGAAGAACATGTAAACTCCTTCCTTCAAAGGAATTCCAAGCTTCTCAGCCTCTTTTCTGACCTTTTTCTGGAGCTCAGGATCGTAGGCTCTTGTCATGTCAAAGAACCTTACTCCTAGCTCATCGGAGTTAGGACCGCGCATGGGGCATTCAGGGGCGAACTTGATGTGGTCTGTGATCATCATCAGGGTTCCAGGCTCCCAGTTGACGTTCACGCAGCCTGCCGCGTTTGTGAGAATCAGATACTCGATGCCCAGCAGCCTCATCACCTGGATCGGGAAGACCACCTGGTCCATGCCGTAGCCCTCATAATAGTGGAATCGCCCCTGCATGCACATGACGTTCTTTCCCTCAAGCTCTCCTATGATCAGCCTTCCGGCATGTCCCTGAACAGTGGAAACCGGGAAGTTGGGGATGTCCTTGTAGTTGATGATAACGGGATCCTTTATCTCATCCGCAAGATCACCCAGTCCTGAGCCCAGCACAAGTCCGGCCTCTATTCTCAGGCCTTTTGTCTTACTCTCTATGAAGGCTTTTGCCTCTTTCAGCTTCTCCATCAATCCTTCCATCAGTCTCCCTCCTGCATCCTGCCCAGCCTAGTGAGCATCCTGTCGAAATTATCAGCGAAGCTCTTCTGGCTGGACGCATCCATTCTCCCCTGCTGCTCGGCGAAAACACCCCAGCTCCTGAGCTCCCTGTTAACCAGCCTGTCACCCAGACGGGCCCTTATGTCATCAGACGTATATTCCGATCCCCTGTCATCTATTACAAAACATCCCTTTTCCAAAAGCCTTGATGCCAGAGGGATATCGTGGGTAATGCAAAGTGATTTAGGCTTTGCGCCTTGAACAATATGGTCATCAGCGCTGTCACTTCCGCTCTGCACAACAACCATCCTGATCCGGGATCTCACAGCCTTGATCGCCTCCGGATCACAGACACCCTCTCCCCTTGCTTTCTGCCTCAGGGCGAATGTGTCGTCGGCGATGTACTGCACCACATCGGGCAGTGATCTGTCTGCGACAAAAGAGCATGAAAGCCCCAGCCTTGCCGCTGCCCTGAGGATAATTGTCCTGAGTCCTTTCGGGACCGAGTCTGCATCAACCCAGATCTCAAATAACATATCCCTATTCTAACACATTACAGGCCAAGTTATTGAACAAATTTCATGTAGAAAGTACACTTGAAACAGATGCATTTTTTGCAGAATCCAGAATAATCCAGGAGGACTAAATGAAAGTCTCCGCTCTTCAGAAAGCAAGATATTCCTACATCCCGAAGCTTCCGCTGATCCTCAGAGAGGACATCAGGAAGATCAAGCCCGTTTACGGCAATCCCACACAGTCTGTAAGCGACCAGGAGAAGCTCAAGAAGCTGTTCCCCAACACATACGGGCTTCCGAAGGTCTCATTCGAGAAAGGCCAGAACAATGACATCGGCAAGAAGATGAACGTCGGCGTCATCCTCTCCGGCGGACAGGCACCTGGCGGACACAACGTCATCTGCGGCCTTTATGACGCACTCAAGAAGGCAAACCCGGAAAGCCAGCTCTACGGATTCATGGGCGGCCCCAGCGGAATCCTTGATGACAAGTACATGATCATGACAGATGACCTGATCAACGCCTACCGCAACACAGGCGGATTCGACATCATCGGATCAGGCAGGACCAAGCTCGAGACAAAAGAGCAGTTCGAGATCTGCACAAAGGTCTGCCACAAGCATGACATCAACGCCATTGTCATCATCGGCGGAGATGACTCCAACACAAACGCAGCTGTCCTTGCCGAGTATTTCAGGGCCCAGGGAGAGAGCATCTGCGTCGTAGGATGCCCGAAGACAATCGACGGTGACCTCAAGAATGAGAGCATCGAGGCCAGCTTCGGATTCGACACAGCCACAAAGACCTACTCCGAGCTGATCGGAAACATCGAGCGCGACGCCAACTCAGCCCGCAAGTACTGGCACTTCATCAGGCTCATGGGAAGAAGCGCAAGCCATATCGCACTTGAGTGTGCCCTTCAGACACAGCCGAACATCTGCCTCATCGGTGAGGAGGTCGAGGCCAAGAACCAGAGCATCGAGCAGATCACTAATTACATAGCAGACATCGTTGCCAAACGTTCCGAGAACGGAAATGATTTCGGTGTCATCCTTGTTCCGGAAGGACTGATTGAGTTCGTCCCCTCCCTCAAGGTTCTTATCAGAGAGATCAACGATCTCCTTGCCAGGACAGAAAAAGAGTTCAATGCGATTGAGACTGTGGCCGATAAGATCACATTTGTCGAGGCAAGACTCTCAGCAGAGTCAAAGAAAGTCTTTGACAGCCTTCCGGAGGAGATCAAGGGACAGCTTCTCGCCGACCGTGATCCTCACGGAAACGTCCAGGTCTCAAGGATCGAGACCGAGAAGCTTCTGATCCAGACAGTCACAAAGAGGCTCAAGGAGATGAAGGCCGAAGGTAAGTTCAAGGGCAAGTTCAGCACGCAGAACCACTTCTTCGGGTATGAGGGACGCTGTGCGTTCCCGTCCAACTTCGACTCCGATTACTGCTACAGCCTCGGTTACAATGCCGTAATGCTTCTCTCGGCGAACCTCACAGGCTATCTGTCAAGCGTCACCCAGCTCTCAAAGAGCGCGGACCAGTGGCAGGCAGGCGGAATCCCAATCACAATGATGATGAACCTCGAGCAGCGCCACGGCGAGCAGAAGCCTGTCATCAAGAAGGCACTTGTCGAGCTAGACGGTGAGCCGTTCAAGTACTTTGCTGCCAACAGGGATGAATGGGCAATCGAGACATGCTTCACCTTCCCCGGTGCAATCCAGTACTACGGACCTGCAGAGGTCTGTGACCAGAGCACCATGACACTCAAGCTCGAGCACAAGAACTGATTTTAAAGAATCCTTCAAGAGGGCGTCTCCTTCATCGGAAGCGCCCTCTTTTTTTTCTTTCAGTTGAAAATTAAAAGAATTATATATAATCTTGTTGTATATGATGTGGCAATGCATCGAGAGGAAGAAATGAGAAAGCGGGAATTCTTTTCTGACATATACAAGAAATTCAAGACAGACGGAATAACACTGGAGGCTGCAACAACCAAGAACCTGGATGTCGCAGGAGACTTCATCATAAGACAGAACACATTCATCATGGCCATACTCGCCCTGCTTATGCTGGCAGTGGACACGTTCTGGCTGGTGCTGAGTCTTTTCATTCACTTTGAGTTTTTCAACTTTCCCTACTCCATCGGATATGTGATCGGCATTGCAGTGCCGCTTGCCATCATCTTCTTTGTGCGGTACGGAAAAATGGATGCAAAGCGCCAGCGGGTGCTTACCTTACTGTTCCATTCGGGCATCATATTAAGTGTGCTTCTGTTCAATCCCGTATGGAGAAGCAGCGTGATGGATGCCCACGGAATCGGGATTCCGGTCTTATGGCTTATTGCATGCGCATTCATAACCCTGCCCTCCATTACAGACAGCTTCGTGATGATGTCACTGCTTGTGATCTCCACGATAATCCCGAAGTTCGTCGCTCCGAACAGCGGCTACTCTCTTATCGGAAACCTTGTCATAGCCATCTGCGCCGTGACCGCATATTTCGGATTCAGGGCCAACACCTTCCGTTGCGCCCGCCTTGTCGGACGCCTTGCAGACACCTCATATCTGGACTTCCAGACAAAGGTCCTGAACAGAAAGGCCCTGAATGAGTATCTCACATCCATCGGAAACCGTGAGATCAGCAACATCGGTGTCATGATGTACGACATCGATGACTTCAAGAAGTACAATGACGAGTACTCACACAAGAAAGGCGATGAGATTCTCTCAACCATAGCCGAGGCCGCATCAGGCTTCCTCTCAGATGAGAATGCCAAGGTCTTCAGATATAACGGCGGTGAATTTGTGGCCATCATGGAGAATGTGACCGAGGAGAGACTTCTCAAGACCGCCATCAAGGTCAAGGATATCGTGGAGAACCTCCATATCGAACGCAAGGATGACTCCATCAGGCCATATGTCACCATCACAATCGGCTGTACCCTGGCAGACAAGGAGAATGCCATAAACGGAGATGTCATCGGAGAAGCCGATACCCAGCTGTTCATCGGAAAGCGCGGAGCCAAGAACTGTGTCGTCTTCAAGGGCCGCATCTTTGTGGCTGAAGGTGAGATCTCAATGGCCCAGCAGCCCACTCATTACACTGAATGCGTAGCTAAGGCAATCAGCGAGGCGATCTCAAAGAAAGAGCTCAGGGCATTCTATCAGCCTCTGTTTGAGACAACCACACACAGGCTTGTCGGAGCCGAGGCCCTCTCCAGATGGGTCAAGCAGGACGGCACGGTCATTCTCCCTGCGGAGTTCATCCCGGAGCTTGAGAAGGACAGCTCGATCCTTGCAATTGACTGGTACATGTTCGAGGAAGTCTGCCAGATGCTCAAGCGTCAGAAGACCATGGGAGTCCCGCAGGTACGCATCTCAGTCAACTTCTCAAGGATGCACGTTCTGTATGAGAGAAGCATTGAGAAGCGCCTGTGTGAGATCGCAGACTCATACGGTGTGCCTCATGACCTGATTGAGATAGAGATCACCGAGTCCGCGTACATCCATCTTCCCAACATAATCGAGCCGTTTGTGCGCAACATCAGGGCCCAGGGCTTTGCCATTGCCGTAGATGATTTCGGAAGCGGAGCATCATCGCTTGAGTTCATCAAGAGCGTCGATGTGGATACGCTGAAGATCGACAAGTCACTCATCAACTCCAACTGCACGGATGAGAAAGAGCGCGTACTGCTCGAGTCAGTCGTTTTCCTGGCACACAGGCTTCAGCTCAACTCTGTCGCCGAGGGTGTTGAGACCATGGAGCAGATGGGATTCCTCAAGACACTCGGAGTCAACCAGATCCAGGGATTCCTCTTCTCCATGCCGCTCTCTGAGGATGATTTCATAGCAGCCTGCGGAAAAGAGGCCGGAATCCTGACCGAGGCCCCATCAAACGAGAATCTCTCTAGACCTTCGACAGTCCAGATGCTCATGGATACGGTCTTCAAGGAGTATCCTGTTGTCCTGATGTCAAATCTCACCAGAAACAGCTACTACACGATGACTTATGAGAGTTTCACGGACTTCAACTACACACGTGCCGGTGCCCTGACCGATCTCATGGATGAGATTTGCTCAACCCTTGATCCTGCCGAGATTGAGTCCTTCAGGTCCACATTCGACCTGGCGAACCAGTTCAAGTGCTATGAGCGCGGTGATGAGAAGATCAGCTTCACCTGCAGGATCCACGGGAAGGATGACACCAATTACAAGAAAATCGATACCACAAGCTATTTCATCAAAGAGAAAGGAAATGATGATCTTCTGGTCATAACACTCTGCTCAGGCAGACTGATGTGATTGAATCAGAACTCCGCAGTGTAGATCGGGCTCGGCTCTTCCAGATGTGAGCCGTTCATGATGTTGTAGTCAAGGTTCTTGAAGAGGTTGTCCCTCTTCTCTGCCTTGACCAGCCACTCTGTGTTCACGGCGTTCTTGCACATATTGTCATACACGAGATTCACGTTCTGGATATGACCCTCAAGACGCTTCACGGCATATTCGGCATTTGTCTGGTTGTGGATTATGAAAGGCCAGTCACTTGCCATCAGGAGCAATGTCTCCCTTGCGGCCTGATTGAGGAATCTCTGCTTCAGGCTCTTCTGTGCAGGGAAACGCTCGGCAAGCTCGGTCATCCTCTCGATTGCCTTGAAGATGTGCCTGTAATACTTTGCGTTGGTTGATCCGTCCACCCACACCGCTGAATAGCCTCCCACTCCCCAGCTTGAGAGTGCAGGACGCAGGGTCTGCACATCAGTCTTGGCGCTTATGAAGTCAATTGGTGTCAGCAGCTCGAACTCATCATCTGCGGCTACCATGCGGATAAGGTTGTCAAGCCATTTGACGCCCTCAAACCACCAGTGGCCGAAAAGCTCGGCATCGAAACTGACAGTGTAGACAGGCTCCATGTCCAGCACATCAAGCATGCTGCGTGTCCTGCAGCTTACGTTGTACAGGAAGTTTCTTGCATGGGCCATAGCCTTGGCCTCTGCCTTGGCCCTGTCATAGACGTTCTTCTCCGCTGTCTTTCCTGTGACCGCACAGTACTTGTAGCCGGTGAATGAGCGGACCTCGGGCTCATGCACATATGGCCTGATGTAATCCATGGGAAGGTCAAAGCCGATGTCACGGTAGAAATCGCGGTAATCGGTGTCTGTCGGATATCCTTCTGTGTCTGACCACACAAGGCTGCAGAATCTCTCGTCCCTGATGAAGCAGTACAGGCCGTTCGGGCATCTTACAGGGCTGTAGGCCCCACGCTCAGGCCTGTCCAGAGACAGTGCCAGCGCATGAGATGCAAGGCTGACCCACCTGATGTTATGGCGCTTGAGATAATTCTCCAGCCCCGGATAATAACCGCACTCAGGAAGCCAGAAACCCTCTGACATCTTGTCGAAGTTCCTGCTGTGCTCAAGCACACCTGTCTCAATCTGTGCGTTGACAGCGATAGGATAATCCTTGAAGACAGGAAGATATGAGTGTGTGGCTGTTGTTGTGATCAGCTCAAGATAACCGTCATTTGAAAGCTCATTGAAGGCATTCAGGATCCTGCCATGGCAGTACTCGTTGTAGAAAGTCCTGTTTGCAATCAGCTCATCCCTGTAATAGGTTGCAAGGGCACATCTCTGGCTGTCACCTGAAAGCCTTGCTATCTCCTTGTCTCCAAGCTCGATATGCTCGTCCAGATAAGTGCAGAAACGCTCGTTGAGAAGATCATCGGAGAGCATTGAGCACAGAGTCGGACTGAGTGAGAATGTGAGCCTGAACGGGACTTTGTCATCCTTGAGCTTGAACATCATCCTCAGAAGAGGAAGATAGGACTCGTTCATGACCTCATAAAGCCAGTCCTCCTCAAGGAATTTCGGATACTCCGGATGCCTGACAAAAGGCATATGTGCATTGAAAATGAAATTGATCCTGCTCTTCATCATGCATCTGCCTCCTGACTCTGACCTTTGTGCAGCCTCTCGACTATATCAATCAGCTGTCTGTTGGGGATGACTGTACCGTCCTTCATGATGAGGGATGAGAACACGGCCCTGAAGACAGGATCCTTCTCAAGCTCCTCAGGATGGGTGGAGAACCAGCTCTCCGAGGTCTCAAGGCATGTGCTTGTGCAGATAACAGACTCTTTCTCGTCAACAACAGAGACAAGTGAGACCTTGTACTTGAACCCCGGATATGGGAGCTCGACCGTCCAGCTTGTGTCTGAGAGAGATACGTCAATGTCATACTCGGCGACTTTCCTGTCATCCGCTGAGAGACGTGTGTTGCGCAGGATAAGATATGCCCCGCTCTCCTCAAGCTCTGAGAGCTGCTGAGGTGAGAGACTCCAGAAAACATACGCCCAGTTGAAATCCTTCAGGATCAAATGGATGGAGGTGTCATTATATGACTCCGGCAGGCTCTCCACTCCAGGCAGAGAAAGAACATTGTCAGACTGCACGTCTGTCAGTGTGTTCACGAACTTCTTCTTGGAGCTTCCGGTAATACCGTCAAGCGTCCTGTCATCATCCTCGTCATATAGGTGCTCGAGCCCTTCTATGAGCTCTTCCCTTGAAAGTCTGTCCCAATCCTCAAGATCTTCCTGCTGGGCGATGTTGCGCAGCTCGGTATCTGAGAGGCTTTCAATGCTTATAAGTACCATCTCTTCCCTCTATATGTGGAAGTATAGAGAAACGGAGGCTTTTAATCAATGATTCGGGGGACCGGTACCACTCCGGAACGGTTAATTCAGGATACTCAGGAGTGCATCAGGAGGGTTCTTGCATGGGAGAGCGACACCTCACTCTCCTCTCCGCTCAGCATCCTGGCGATCTCATGTACCCTGTCCTCTCCCGAGACTTCCCTCAGATGTGTGAATGTCCGTCCGTCAGAGACAGTCTTGCTGACAACCATCTGGGTGTCCGCAATGCTGGCGATGCTGGCCAGATGGGTTATGGCTATGACCTGTTTTGTCTTTGACAGGTCGCTGATGCACCTGGCGAGGCTGAGCGCAACAGAGCCTCCTATGCCGGAGTCAACCTCATCGAACACCTGTGTCTGGATGCTGTCAGCCTTTGAGAGTACAGTCTTCAGGGCAAGCATGACACGGCTGAGCTCACCGCCTGAGGCGATCTCCTTGATCGGCTTGACCGGCTCTCCAGGGTTGGCGCTGATCATGAACGAGACAAGGTCCGAGCCATGGGATCCGGCCTTTGCCTCAGAGATCTCTATGTTGAAGGTGGCATTGGGCATTCCAAGCGTTCTGAGAACCTCTTCGATGCTCTTTTCCAAGATAAGAGCATTCTTTTTTCTAGCATTACTGAGTTTTTGAGCAATCATTTCATAATCATGGATTGCCTTGTCAAGAGCCTTCTGGCACTTGTTGAGATGTTCTTCGAAGTTCTGTGTGACATCAAGAGTCTCTCTGGCCTTCTCGGCGAATGTCAGAACATCATTGAGTGTCGGACCGTATTTCCTCTTAAGCTTCTGCAGTGCTGCAAGCCTGTCCTGCATTCCGTTGACAGCGTCCTCAGAGTATTCCACGGATGAGAGGTATTCCTTAAGTCCCGAGGCAATGTCCTCGGTCTCTATCCGCGCACTCTCAAGCCTTGCAGTGAAATCCGACAGGGCTGAATCGACCTTTGAGGCCTTTGAAACCGATGAGAGGGCATCATAGATTCCTGTACGGACATCCCGTAACCTGTCAGTGCATAGGGTCACGTTCTCATAGATGGACTCGAACTGGCCAAGGACCCTGACCCGCTCCTTGAGCTCCTCATCCTCTCCGGGGACAGGTTTCGCATTCTCTATCTCCTCAAGGGCGAACTGCAGATAGTCCTGCTGCCTTCTGCCCTCCTCAAGTCTGCGCTCCAGATCCTCCTTGTCATGGGAAAGCGTTCCGATCAGCCTGAACGCATCGGCACATTCGGAAAGAAGAGCCTCGTTGTGGGAATAAGA
>JAEEGH010026951.1_pt1 | contig 11412 bp, 9 predicted proteins | sample 9134181 | NCBI WGS metagenome assembly JAEEGH01 (sample SAMN16246544, study PRJNA631951) | gut metagenome | biome: gut microbiome; feature: rumen; material: DP-attached | host: Bos | place: Iran: Karaj | collected 2018-10 | reverse complement strand
TGGATGACTTTGTATGTACATTCCAGACTCATACAACAAATATCCGGATAGTAACAGAAGAGGACAGAGGAAAAGGCCCTGCAAGACTTCGTGACTACACGGATATAGACGGTCTGATAACCAACGTTCCGGGTATAATACTTGGAAGCTTTCATGCCGATTGTCCGCCGGTATATATAATTGATCCTGTTAAAAGAGCTATCGGCCTTGTCCACTCCGGTTGGAAAGGCACAAAAGGCAAAATATCAGCCGGGGCTATTGAGAAAATGAAGGAAAACTACGGCTCAGATGCAAAAGACCTTATCTGTGCGATCGGACCCTCAATCTGCGGACCGTGTTATGAGATAGGAAGCGATGTGGCAGAAGAGTTTTCATGTTCTTTCACCGAAAAAGAACTAGAAGATTATGGAATACTTATTCCATATCCTGAAGGCAAGTACCGCTTGTATCTATGGAACGCGATAAAGCTAACGCTTATGCAAAGCGGTGTAAGTGAAGAGAATATTCTTGTAACAGATATATGTACAAGATGTAATCCTGAACTTCTGTTTTCGCACAGAATACACCATGAAAACAGGGGTAATTTATGTGCGTTTCTATCAATCAAAAATTAATTATCGTATATTCGTCTATTTCTTAAGAAATCTTAAGAAATTTCGACGGTAAATCTTAAGAATTTAATGATTTAATAGATATTAAGTAAAAAATGTGAGGATGCTATGGAGAATATTTTAGTTTGTGATGACGACAGAGAAATAGTTGATGCCATTGAGATCTATCTTGAACAGGAAGGCTTCAAGGTTTACAAAGCCTACGACGGAGAAGAGGGATTGAATGTTCTTAGGCATGAAGAGATACATCTTGCCATCATTGATATCATGATGCCCAAGCTTGACGGTATACATCTGGTCAAGGAGCTGAGAGAATTCAGTACGATTCCGGTTATATTCCTGTCTGCCAAATCCGAAGATTCAGACAAGATACTTGGTCTTAATATCGGGGCTGATGATTATGTAACCAAGCCTTTTAATCCACTTGAACTTGTTGCAAGGGTCAAATCAAACGTCAGAAGGTATACATCCCTTGGAAAAGTAATAGAAAGAGCCAATGTATATACCTCAGGTGGACTTGTGGTTGATGATAATGCCAAAAAGGTAACGGTTTACGGCGAAGATATCCGTCTTACCCCCATCGAATACAAGATTCTTGCTTTCCTTGCCAAGAACAAAGGAAAGGTATATTCCATTGACCAGATTTATGAAAATATCTGGGGTGACATCTCCGTCAGGACCGATAATACCATAGCAGTTCACATTAGACACATTAGAGAAAAAATAGAAGTAGACCCTCGCGAACCCAAATTTCTTAAGGTTGTATGGGGCGTAGGCTACAAGATTGAGGATGACAGAAGATGAAAAGTGCTACAGGTAAACTACGTTTGATCAGATGGGGTCAGCATTTTATTGCTGCTTTTATTGCCTTTGTGATCGCATATTCGGTTGCAGGAAGCAATATTATGATCCAGGGAATAAACGGATCATATTCCTACAATTTGTATGAATCAGATAAAAACAGAAATTATGAGGATTCATATCTTTTCAATAATATCTTAGGAAACAACATTTCTGATGTACTCAGACATGTTGCCGTTAAAACCCAGATGGAAACGAACGGGCAATATGACAGCCAGAAAAAAGTTGATGTTACTGCTTATGTAAACAGGGGTGCCAGCCTTTCAACCGATTATGTAACAGCTGTATATTACCTCTCAGACCTTTTGAAGTGGGCACAGTACGGTTTTAAGTATGAGACAAGGAATTTTACCGAGGAAGAGAGCGCCGGGTTCCTTAGTCCCACTACTACATATACACATCTTAAAAGCAACGGTTATTCAGGCGGAATGAATGCTTACCTGAATTCTCAGATAGAAGGAAACAGTATAACCTTTACTCTATCAGGTAATTCCACTCCCAAAGAGGGCGGAGAACACACTTACCTGATTCCGCGCTATCAGACTGTTGACGGTAAGAATATTGAGAACATTGTTTCTACATGGGAAGAGTATAACCTTGTAAGCACATATGTTGAAGATGCTGCCAACGACCTTCTGACTAATTATGAAGAATATACCAGAGCAGAAGATTACTACGACTATTCAAATACAAATCTGAGATATTATATTGTCAGAACCATAGACGGTAAAACCGATGTATATACAAATATTTCGGAATTAAAGGGTGAGACTACAGGCAAGAATATCAAGTCCATATTTCAGGATTATGGAAAATACATTTACTATTGTCCGTATGAGCTCAGCTATGAAACCAATACATTGATAAAGGAAAGCGTTCTTAGAAATATCGTTAAATCTTTCAGCTATGCATATCCTGATCAGATCAAGATGTATATTGCTGTAGACACAGAAAACTACCCGGCTTCAGATTCATTTACTTCAGGCAAAGACAGCTTTAGCAGATTCATGCCATACAAGTCCCAGTTGTATATACTCGGAGTAGTTGCAGGCATCATATATATCATCCTGTTTGTCCTTTATATCGCTATCATGAACAAACAGCTTTTGTTATCAGATGATACAGGTAAATCAACAGAAAGACATGGTATTTATACTGAAGGATATTTCCTGATCGGCCTTTTGATCATGGCAATTCCCATTCTTGGATTTTTAATCTACAGGTTATTAAACGGAGATCTGTGGAATCTTATAAGAATGGTTTCATTCCCTTATATCTGCGCTTTTGCGGGATTTGTCATCAGTATAGGATTTCTTTTTGCAGTATACGGTCTTATCAGAAAGGGAAAGGGTAAAGTTGCTTACAAGGACAGTTTCTTAAAAGCTCTTATCCTTGCCACCAAGAATCTGATCACCAATACGACTGATAATGCCAATGTAATCATAAGAACCTGGATTCCATTTCTGTTCTTTGTAGCAATGAATATCCTTTTGACACGTATAGGGATTGCAGGAATAGTAATTGCCATTCTTCTTGATATTCTTGTAGGTATTTACCTCTACAGACAAAATCTCGACAGAGATAAGATAATAGCCGTTATTAACGCTATTAAGGATGGTAATGTCAAATCAAAGGTTGATATAAAAGAGCTTCATTCTGACAATATAGCACTTGCTGAAGCAGTGAACTCAATCGGTGAGGGTATTGATGAAGCGGTAAATACAAGCATGAAGGATGAGAAGCTAAAAGCCGATCTCATAACCAACGTATCTCATGATATAAAAACGCCTCTGACATCGATCATAAACTATGTCGACCTTATCAAAAGAGAAGATATTGATAATGAGAGAATACGAGAATATGTTGAAGTGCTTGACCAGAAATCGCAGAAGCTCAAACAGCTGACAGAAGACCTGGTAGAAGCTTCCAAGATAAGTTCAGGAAATATCAGCATTCAGCTATCAAAGATCAATTTCGTGGAGCTGGTAAATCAGACCATCGGAGAATTCTACGAGAAATTAGAAGCCGGAAGTCTTCAGGTTATATTCAAGCCACAGGATCAGAACATGTCTATAATGGCTGATTCAAGGCACCTTTGGAGAGTAATTGAGAATCTGCTTAACAACGTATGCAAATATGCTCTTTCAGGCACCAGAGTATATCTTGATATGCATTACGAAATGATAGAGAACGTACAAAAAGTCATTTTCTCAATTAAGAATATCTCTGCAAAAGAGCTAAATATTGATGCATCTGAACTTGCAGAGAGATTTATAAGAGGAGATGAATCCAGAACGACAGAAGGAAGCGGCCTTGGCCTTTCAATTGCCAAGAACCTGACAATTGCTCAGGGCGGAACCTTCGATATAAGGCTGGACGGTGATCTGTTCAAAGTAATTATCAGCTTTAATGCATGTGAATAAGCAAAATAAAAAAGCTTCCGGAAATTTCAAATCCGGAAGCTTTCATTTTACTCGTAAAGCTCAGGTGCTATGAGACCTTTATTGTATTTATCAACAATCTCATGAATCTTGTCAGTCGGCATATTAACAGTAGACATTGATGCGTCGTGATTTAAGAAATCAATGATAGTAGCAAGGAACTTGCCCATATCTGCAATAAATATGTATTCTCTTGATTTCACATCATCGTTCATATAAGTCAGGTTAGTAGTGATGACTGCATCAAAGTAGCCCTCTTTATAACCCTCGTCGAATTTCTTCATTCCGTCAGTGAAAAGGCCAAAGGTAGTACAGATGAACACCCTCTTGGCACCCATGCTTTTAAGCTGGCGCGCTGTGTCTATCATGCTGGATCCGGAAGATATCATATCATCGATGATGATAACATCTCGTCCCTTAATATCTGAACCCAAAAACTCATGTGCAACAATAGGATTTGAACCGTTTACGATGTGTGCATAGTCACGTCTCTTATAGAACATACCTGTGTCTGCACCGATAACATTTGCAAAGTACACAGCTCTGTCCAAAGCTCCTTCATCCGGGCTTATAACCGTAAGATGGTCCTTATCAACTGTAAGATCGCTGATATGAGACAGAAGTGCTTTCATAAACTGATATGAAGCAAGGAAATTATCAAAACCTCCAAGAGGCTTAGCATTTGAAATCCTCGGGTCATGTGCATCAAAAGTTATGAAGTTTGAAATACCCATGTCATGGAGCTCTTTAAACATCTGAGCCGCGTCAAGGGATTCCATTCCGGTTCTCTTGTGCTGACGTCCTTCATAAAGGAAGGGCATGATAACATTTATTCTTTTGGCCTTACCGGTTATGGCGCCGATTACTCTTTTTAAATCCTGATAATGATCATCGGGAGATTTGTGGTTCTCGTAGTTGTACATCTTATATGTGATGCTGTAGTTGCATACATCGGTAAGAATGTAAACATCGTGGCCACGTACAGACTCATTGATTGTTGCCTTGGCTTCGCCGCTTCCGAATCTGTCTAAAGTGTAAGCAATCTGATAGCTGTCCTTGGCATATCCGTGGAAAGCAGGATCTCCTTCCGGCATTTGATGTAGATTTCTTCTGAATTCTGCGATATACTTGTCAACGCTCTCACCCAGTTCTCTGGCTGATTCCATTACTATGAGATTAAGTGGTGCTACCGGAATGAGAGATTCTAGCTGCTGAAAATCTGGCATGTTTTATCCTTCCTTGTATCTTGTGTGATGCTACATATCTGTTTTACCATCCATATTACTGACACGTCAAGGAAATTCGGGTATAATATGTTGATAAAGGAAAACTATGAAAAAACACAGTATACATATAATTAAATCAATAATTCCGGGCAGTATCGCCGAGGAAATGGGCATCGAAGCCGGAGATCAGCTTCTTAAGATAAACGACAACGATATAGAGGATATTTTTGACTATCAGTATCTTGTACAGGACGATCATCTTGATATCCTTATTAAAAAAGCTGATGGTGAAGAGTGGCTGCTTGATATCGACAAGGATTTTGACGAGGATCTTGGTATAGAGTTTGAGAACGGACTCATGGACGACTACAGATCCTGCAGCAATAAGTGTATCTTTTGCTTTATCGATCAGATGCCAAAGGGTATGAGACCAACTCTTTATTTTAAGGACGATGATTCAAGGCTTTCTTTTTTACAAGGAAACTACGTCACTCTGACTAATATGTCTGATGCTGATATAGACAGGATTCTTAAATATCATCTTTCTCCCATAAACGTATCTTTTCAGACTACAAATCCCGAGCTTCGCTGCAAAATGCTGGGAAACAGGTTTGCGGGTGAAGCATTGAAAAAAGTGGACAGACTCTGTGCAGAAGGTTCAGGAATAGAGCTTAACGGTCAGATTGTGCTCTGTAAGGGAGTTAATGACGGTGATGAGCTTGAAAGGTCAATCAGTGACCTTACCAAGTATCTGCCTAATCTTCAGAGCGTATCTGTAGTACCTGTCGGACTGTCCAAATACAGGGAAGGTCTGTATCCTCTAGAGCCTTTTGATTCAGCGGATGCAGAAAAAGTTATAGATACCATAGAGACCTGGCAGAAAAAAGTCTATAATGAGTATGGTATGCATTTCATCCATGCAAGCGATGAATGGTATTTCCTTGCAGGAAGAGACTTTCCCGAAGCCGATAGATATGATGGTTATCTTCAGCTTGAAAACGGCGTTGGAATGATGAGACTTCTCATAGATGAATTTGATGAAGCCTTTGAAGATGTTCTTGAGCATCACTCTGAAGAATTGGAGAGCATAAACAGATCAATATCTCTCGCAACAGGAAGACTTGTATATCCATGCATTCGTGATATGGCTAAAAGAGCTATGGACATATGCCCGGGACTTGATGTTAAGGTATATGAGATAGTTAATGAATTCTTTGGAGAGAGGATTACGGTATCAGGTCTTTTGACAGGACAGGATATAATAAAACAGCTAAAGGGCAAGGATCTGGGGTCAATGCTGTATCTTCCGGAAAACCTTCTCAGAAGCGGAGAAGACTATCTTCTCGATGATATTACCGTATCAGATATAGAAAGAGAACTTGGAATTTCTGTGGGAATCGCCAAGTGTGGCGGAAGAGATCTCGTAAGTGAGCTCTTTGGATTTGAAATTTAAGACTGGATAAAGGAAACAGAATGAGTAAGAAAAACATAGTAGCGGTTGTAGGACGACCGAATGTAGGAAAATCAACACTTTTTAACGCACTGGCAGGTAGCAGGATTGCGATTGTCCAGGATACGCCCGGTGTTACAAGAGACAGGATCTATCAGGATGTGGAGTGGCTTAATCATAGCTTTACTCTGATCGATACCGGTGGTATTGAGCCTGATTCAAAAGACATTATCCTGTCCCAGATGAGAGAGCAGGCGCAGATAGCAATAGATACAGCGGATGTCATTATCTTTATGGTAGATGTCAAGCAGGGCCTGGTTGATGCGGATGCCAAGGTGGCTGATATGCTCAGGCGTTCAGGTAAGCCTATTGTGCTTTGTGTTAACAAGGTTGATAATTTTAAACGCGATGAGATGGACATCTATGAGTTCTATAATCTCGGAATCGGAGAGCCTTTCCCAATTTCAGCTGCAGGCAAGCAGGGCATCGGTGATCTTCTTGAGGAGGTTGTAAGCCACTTTAAGAAGGACTCAACTGCTGAAGAAGAGGATGATTCCATCAAAGTTGCCATCATCGGTAAGCCCAATGTAGGTAAAAGCTCAATAATCAATAAGCTAATTGGTGAAAACAGGCTAATTGTATCGGACATTGCAGGTACAACCAGAGATGCCATAGATACAGAAGTCAAACATAACGGCAAGAAATACGTATTTATCGATACCGCCGGTCTGAGGCGTAAGAACAAGGTCAAGGATGCGCTCGAACACTACATGATAGTGAGAACTGTCGGGGCAGTTGAGCGCGCTGATATAGCTGTTCTTGTAATAAATGCAGAAGACGGGGTGACAGAACAGGATGCCAAGATAGCCGGAATAGCTCATGAGAGCGGCAAAGCTGTTATTATAGCTGTCAATAAATGGGATCTTATCGAAAAAGACAATCATTCCGTTAAGGAGTTTACCAAGAACATCAGAAATACCCTTGCCTTCATGAATTATGCAGAAATAATGTTTATTTCAGCAGAGACAGGACAGCGACTTATAAAGCTTTATGACATGATCGACATGGTAAGCGAGAATCATGCTCTCAGAGTTTCAACAGGTGTTCTTAACGAGATCATGACTCAGGCAGTTGTAATGCAGCAGCCTCCGAGTGACAAGGGCAAGATCTTAAAGCTCTTTTACATTACTCAGGCATCCGTCAAACCGCCGACATTTGTAATATTCGTCAACGACAAGAATTTGATGCACTTTAGCTATACAAGATATATCGAGAATCAGATACGTGAAGCCTTTGGATTTAAGGGAACACCGCTCAGATTCATAATAAGGGAGAGAAAAGAGGATAAATAGTATGTTGGAGAGAATAATCTGTTTACTTGTTGGCTACGCTTTCGGTCATATTCAGACCGCGGTAATGTATGGCAAACTTAAAGGTATCGATATCAGGAAGGTGGGAAGCGGAAACGCAGGAACCACCAATACACTCAGAGTAATGGGCGCAAAAGCCGGACTTATAGTACTTCTCGGAGATATGCTTAAATGCATGGCTGCAATTCTGATAACATATTTCCTTTTTGGAAGAAGTAATCCAAACCTTCAGATCCTTTACATGACATATACCGCAGCAGGTGCTGTACTCGGACATGATTTTCCTCTTCATCTAAAATTTAAAGGCGGAAAAGGTATTGCCTGCACTGCAGGATATACTATACATCTCGGAATAGTGTTCCATTGGAGCTTTATTCTCATGGGCGTTATTGCGTTTTTCCTGCCTCTTAACATCTGTCATATTGTTTCTGTCTGCAGTCTTTGCTATTACACATGCCTTCTGATAATGGTGATCGTATGCGGACAAAATGGCATATTCCTTGATAAATTCGGTGCAGTTCCTCAAGGGGCTCTTATTGAAGTTTACATTATACTGGCTCTTTTAACGGCTCTTGCTTATTACCAGCACAGAGGCAATATCAAAAAGCTCCTTGCCGGTAACGAGAGAAAGACATATATTTTCAAAAAGAATAAAATAGACTAAATATTGGGAGGAAATATTTGAGTACACAGATTGGCGTCATAGGCGCCGGAAGTTTTGGCATTGCCCTTGCATTTCTGCTCTCAAACAATGGGCATGATGTGACTGTTTGGTCAAGAAGTGAAGCTTCTGTTGCCAAACTCCGTGAGTATCACGGCAATGAGGATAAACTTCCCGGCGTAATCTTAGATGACAGTGTTAAATTTACAAGCAGTATACAGCAGGCAGTTTCGGGAAAAGACATTTTGGTTCTTGTTGTTCCTTCTGCACATATGAGAGAAACAGTTAAGCTGATTGCTCCATTTATTAGTTCAGAACCAGATGAGCAGCCTATTATCGTTAACTGTACCAAAGGTATTGAGGAATCTACACTTATGGTCATGAGCGATGTTATTTTGGATGAACTCCCGGGAGCAAGAGTTTGTGTCCTGTCCGGTCCGTCTCATGCGGAGGAAGTAGGCAAGAAGCTTCCGACAACTATAGTTGTCGGTGCATTTGATAAGGAAACAGCCAAAGAAGTTCAGAACATCTTTATGAACGATGTGTTCAGAGTTTATATAAGTCCGGATATGCTTGGAATAGAGATTGGAGCAGCGCTTAAGAACGTAATTGCTCTCGCAGCCGGAATGGCCGATGGTTATGGTCTTGGCGATAATGCCAAGGCAGCTCTTGTAACCAGAGGAATTGCAGAAATTTCAAGACTTGGAATGGCAATGGGTGGCAAGTTTGAGAGTTTTGCAGGTCTTTCCGGAATTGGCGACCTTGTAGTAACCTGTGCGTCAATGCATTCCAGAAACAGAAGAGCAGGAATCCTTATCGGACAGGGCAAATCCATGCAGGAAGCAATGGATGAAGTCAAAATGGTAGTCGAAGGTGTTTACAGTGCCAAGGCAGCACTTGCACTTGCCAGGCAGTATGATGTCGATATGCCAATAGTTCAGGGAGTTAATGAGATACTCTTTGAAGGTAAGAGTGTAGAAGAAGGAATAACAGATCTTATGGTCAGGGAGAGAAGAATCGAGAACTCTTCATTGGATTGGTAAATAGGAATAAATATTAAAGAAACCATTAAATTTTAGAGTATATAAATTTAATGGTTTTATTATTTACTCTTAATTGACTCTCATATTTCATATGTATACATTATTGTTACATCTGAAATAAATATTTTTCGAAAGGAGAGTTTATGAAGAAGAGGATATTTTCAGCGTTAGTTGCTCTTACGATAATCATTACAGCCTTTCTTAGGGCACAGACTGTATATGCGGCCGGAGCTTCTGAAAGTGGAACGCCTTATTTAGAGGCAAAAGGCGTGAATTTTACAACAATCAGCAGTGTAGATGGTTATCATTTTTTTACATTCGTCAGCCAACAGGAAGATGGTGCTCACAGATTGGTGGATCCTGCTTATAAAATTCTTGACAAGTCCAGCCGATTCACAATAACCGGTATCAATACAAGAAACACAGGTGATGGTTTTAAAGAATATGTTATTACAACTACCTGTGAAGCTCCGCTTAAAGTATCATATCCTGCAGAAAATGGAGCATTATGGTATACAGGAGTAACTGGCTTGGATTTTTGTGACTATTATACCGGTCTGATACTAAACACAGGTTCTACGCAAATGGATATTAATCAGACAAATAACAACGGTAGCGCCGTAAACAAAGTATCCTGGGACGGAGTAGAATACACTATAACAATTAAAACTGAAAAAAATACAAGCAATAGAAATGGCGCTGGGGACTGGAACGTGGTGGATGGAATCGGAACTTTTAGTAGAACCGACACCAGCAATTGCACCTATGTCGTTCGCTGTCCTGAAGGATATGATGGTTTATGCTTATGCGTACAGGGGGCTGCACAGTTACCTGCAAATACTGAAGAAAAATATTGGAATGCACACTTTAATTCAAATGGTAAGTATATATTTGATTACGCTGCATATTATAGTCAGGTAAGATACATGTTTAAGTCTCCTGATATATCCGGAATTGTATTTTCTCCAAATAATTACCTGATAATGAGGGTAACTGGATAAGCTGAAGTTAATAATATTAAGAAAAAGCGAACCTTAAACGGTTCGCTTTTTAAATTTTATACTAAGAGCAGGCTTGATAACCTTATTTACAACAGGTAATAATATCATAAGAATGATGACATCAGCAGGAAGTTTACCTGCATTGGCCGCTATTCTTGGAACCATGATCGCTTTAAAAGCATTTCCTGTAGTCATCATAACCCAGAGAGTATTAAGCCCGAGATTGCAGAAAACCTTGACACAAGCTTCTGCAGCAATAACTCTCCAGAGCTTAACAGGTCTTTTGTAGAGAAACAGGCCGTAGATTATACCGGCTACAATAGCAGTAAGAGTGTACCCGGGGAAAAATTCACCTGTCGGATTGATGAAGAACTTGATGATATCCATGGCTCCGCCGAATATTGCACCTACCCATGGGCCAAAGAGATATGCAATTATCTGGTTTGGAATACTTGAAAAGCCGATTCTTAAGAAATCGCCGACTTTGATGGTAGCAACAGTGCCAAGAACTATGGCAACAGCGCCCATTACGCCGCAAAAGCACAGTACCTGAATCTTTTTCAGTTCATTAACTGAATTAAAACTGAGCCTTTCGCTGTTTTTGAGAGTTAATTCGTTATCTTTTTCAGACATAAAAACACCTCCTTTGCAGTTTCCTTTAACCACATCGGAGGGCACAATTCGCTATCGATGCAGCAGCGGGATGCGACATTAAAACCGCGGATAAATCCTTCGTCCTGATGACAAC
>JAEEGH010026948.1_pt1 | contig 11412 bp, 7 predicted proteins | sample 9134181 | NCBI WGS metagenome assembly JAEEGH01 (sample SAMN16246544, study PRJNA631951) | gut metagenome | biome: gut microbiome; feature: rumen; material: DP-attached | host: Bos | place: Iran: Karaj | collected 2018-10 | reverse complement strand
ATCATCACAGCTATAACAGCCACAATTACAACCACCATAGCGACCGTGCCACCAGCGGTACGTTCAGCGGAGGAGGAACATCAAGTGGTAGCGGAACGTCAAGGCCCAGCGGCTCTTACGAGGGAGGGTCCTCAAGAGGCAGCGGCTCGTTTGGCGGTGGTTCCTCAAGAGGCAGCAGTCCTTCAAGACCCACTGGCTCGTTCAGCGGAACACCTAGACCCAGCAGTTCGCTAAGCGGAACATCAAGACCCAGCAGCTCAATCAATGGCACTTATTCAAGAGCCAGTAGCTCGTTCAACGGCAGCAGTTCACGGGCCAGCGGATCATTCAGCGGCAGCAGTTCACGGGCCAGCGGGTCGTTCGGCGGCGGCAGCTCAAGGAGCAGTGGTTCATTCGGCGGCAGCTCAAGAGGTAGCGGTTCATTCGGCGGAGGCCACAGTAGTGCCGGAGGAAGCCATGGGGGTAGCAGTCGTGGCAGCGGTTCCTTCCGCCGTTAAGATGCGAACCTCGGCATTCATCATCCGCTGCACCTCTCGCATCGTGCAGCCGGCATAGACTGCCAAGATGGCTTTGTTGATGATGCCATGACCTACAGCCACCACCCGTTTACCAGGGTAGGTGGCTGTTATATATATAAGAAAGGAACGGGCGCGAAGGAGCAAAGCCTCCTCTGACTCAATATCGTCAGGCCACTTCACGCCTTTCAGGTCTGGAATATAGCGCCCCGTAAAGCCACCCCAGTCACGTTCACGAAGCAAAGGGGTGGTCAACACGGGTAAACCGTGTTGCGCGGCAATGATTTCAGCCGTCTGGACGGCACGGTGCAGGTCGCTGGCCACGACGGCATCTATCTGTTCCGATGCCAGCCGTTGTGCCACGGTCTCAGCCTGTTCCCTACCCCGCTCGTTCAGCTCACCCTGCGTCTGGCCTTGCATGATCTGGCGGGCGTTGTCCACCGTCTCGCCATGCCGCACCAGCAGGATGGTCGTCTCCTTCGCTGCGTCCATCGGGTCAACCAATGGTGATGGTGTATTTCGACATGAACGATGCGCCTGGCAGCAGGTGGTTCATCAGCGGCTTGTCCTTGAATTCACCCTTCCAGCCACGCGGATCGCCCAGGCCGTACCAAGGTTCGATACATACAAAGGGTGCGTGCTTGTCGTACGGACTCCAGAAGGCGATTACCGGCGTCTTGTAGTCCACCGTCACGGCTGGTTCGCCATTGGTGTCCATCAGCATTGCACGGTGGGTCTGACACTTGTGGATCTTCACCGAGTCGTTGCGGAAGAAGTCGTTGGTAAGTTCCATGATACCCATGTCGGCCTCCAGCGCCACTTCCACCATGTCGTTTGAACCGTCGGCATAGCTGCGCAGGGAATCCATCGGTTCCTCGTTGTCGAGCTTGATCATGCCCTCCATCTTGCCGCTGGGCAGGTTGAATGCCGGATGGCCGCCAATCTGGAAGTGTATCTCGCGGTTGTCGGTGTTCTCCACGTGCCAGATGACATGCACGCGGTTGCCTTCCAGCCGGTAGGTGATGGCCAGATTGAAGCAGAAGGGATACACCTTCAGCGTCTCCTCCGACTCGTGCAATGCCAGCGTCACCTTATCCTCCGTCTGGCTGACGACGGTGAATTCCGTATCGCGCGCAAAACCGTGTCGCGGCAGGTGGTATTCCTTGCCGTCAACGACATACGTGTCGTCGTTTACACTACACACGATGGGGAACAGTATCGGTGAATGTCTCGGCCATTCAGCCCCTGCCTGCCACATATACTCTCTGCCTTTGCAGTCTTTCACACTCTGGAGCTCGGCTCCCTTCTCGGCTACCTTGACGGTCAGCTCGTCGTTCTTCAGTTCTACCATATTTTTCTGTTAGTTTTTAAGTATCGTCTGCAAAGGTAATACAAATCTGACGAAAAACCAAATATATTTGCGCCCTCTAAACAAAAAAATGCACGAAAAGAGAGAATTTTCAATTTTTATTCGTATATTTGCAGCGGTAAAATGCTAAAACTATACATCATATGAACGTAAACGAGAAATTTGTCATTACAGTTAACCGTGAACTCGGTAGTGGCGGACGTACAGTCGGCCGGAAGCTGGCAGAGAAGTTAGGTGTGGAATACTACGACAAGGCGCTCATCAAGGGCCTGCAGGAAAAGTACCACCTCAGTGTAGAGGCAATTGAAAAGCTGAAAGGCCAGGAACAAGGCTGGTGGGCTGATTTCAAGCGTAAGATGACGGACTCCTTCGTATATTCCAACTATTACATTCCAAAGCCAGGCGACGAGCCGGAACTGCTGGAAACCGACGAGGTGTTCAAGACGGAAACAGAGATCCTGAAAGGCATTGCCGCAGATGAATCATGCGTTGTGGCCGGCCGTAGCGGTTTCTACGTGTTCCGCGATCACCCCAATCACATGAGCATCCTCATCCAAGCCTCCATGGACTTCCGCGTAGAGCGCGTCTCGCGCAAGCAGGGGATGTCGCCTGAGGAAGCCCGCAAGGTCATTGACAACGTGGACAAGATGCGTGAGAACTATGTGAACAGGTACACGAAATCGTCACGCTACGACACCCGCAACTACGACCTCGTCATCTCGGCAGACGGAAAGACTGAGGACGAGATTGTTGAGTTCATCCTGCAGTATATGGGCAAATAGCACTGATTGCATACGAATAAAGAAAAGGGACGGTTCAGCGACCGTCCCTTACTTTATTTGTTTTCGTTCATATATTCACGTGGCGACATGCCATAGAATTTCTTGAAGATGGTAGAGAACGAGGCAGCGTTGTTAAACCCGCAGGCGTACATCACTTCAGTAATATTCATGTTGTGGGTAGCCAGTAGGTGGGCGGCCTGCTTGAGGCGAATATTACGAATGAAGTCGTGGGGTGTCTGACCGGTGAGTTCCTTCATCTTACGATGCAGGTGGACACGGCTGATACCGACTTCCTCGGCAATGCTATCGACGCTGAGGTCGCTATTGCCAATGTTGCGGTTGATGACCTTCATAACGCGGTCAAGGAGCTGCTCATCGGGCGACTTCATCTTCACATCCTCGACTTGTTCCTCCAATTGATCGTTGCGACCATACTTTAAGCGCAGCATCTGATGGCTATGGATGAGATTAATGATGGTGCGTCGCAGAATGTCCATATTGAAGGGTTTCATGATGTAGGCGTCGGCTCCCATCTCGAGACCTTCCAACTGGTCCTCATCACGGCTCTTGGCAGTGAGCAAGATGACGGGGATGTGGTTGGTAGCGGGATTGCCCTTGATTTTCTGACACATGGTGGTGCCGTCCATCTCGGGCATCATGATATCTGAGATGACGAGGTCGGGCAAAGTCTTCAACACAGTGGTAAGACCGGCCTTACCGTTCTCACAAGTGGTTATATCATAGTCCGGCGACAGTTCAGTCTGGAGGAATTCGAGGATTTCCGAATCGTCCTCGACAAGTACAATATGATGGCGGCGGCTGGCCTTGGGCAACTCAGCAGCGGCCTCGGGGGCGCTGTCAGCGGTTTCTGCTTCTTCGATGAGGGTAGCAGGCTCAGTAGCTACGGGCGGAACGTCTTCGTCGATGATTTCCTCGGGTTTGAGGTGGGCATAGCCCAGCGGTATGGTGACGATGAACTCAGCGCCTTTTTGACCATCGTTGTTCCGGGCTATGATGGTGCCGTGGTGAAGTTCGACGAGCGAGCGTGTCAGGTCGAGCCCAATACCCGTACCAGTATTGCGGTCGTTGGCATGAGTGGGTGTCTGATAGAAGCGTTCGAAAATGCGCTCGAGCTTGTCGGCAGGGATGCCCTCACCGGTATCACGAATGCCAATGCGGACATTCTGCTGGTCGTGAGTCAACGCGATATTTACCTTTCCGCCAGCAGGGGTGAACTTGAAGGCATTGGAGAGGAGGTTGACGATGACCTTGTCGAAATTGTCGCGGTCAATCCATACGGGCAGCTCATCGGTATCATGATCGAAGGTGAGCTGGATATTCTTTGCCTTAGCCTGTTGCGAGAAGAGGGTATAGATATCACCCACGAAGGATACGAGTTCAGTCTCACACATGTGCATCTGCATCTGACCTTTGTCTATCTTACGCAGGTCCATCATCTGGTTGATGAGTCCGAGAATACGTTCGGCATTACGGCGGATGGTCTCATAGACGCTGCGGCGATGGACGTCGTCATCCTGCTTGATGAGCGACATCAGGGGTGTAACGATCAGCGTCATAGGCGTGCGAATCTCGTGCGAGATATTCATAAAGAACTTCAACTTGGCATCGGCCATTTCCTCAGCATGGATGTGCTCTTGCAAGCGCAAGCGAACCTGTTCCTTGCGGTGACGCTGGTAGCGGTAGCGCAGGAAGAGGATGACGAGTGCGAGGATGTAGCAGGCATAGGCAAAGGGCGTGCGATACCATGGTGCATGAATGACCACACGGAAGCAACGCTCTGGGGTGGAAATGCCGTTTTGTTCGGCAACGACACAGAAGTCGTAGTTGCCCGGAGAAAGGTGAGAGAAAGTCATCTCGTTGACGCCTGGCTGCAGACGTACCCACTCCTCCTTATTGATGCGATAACGGTAGACGATATGCTCAGGATTGTCGTAGGTTAGCGTAGAGAGCTCAATGCCAAAGGTGTTGTCGCTGGAACTGAGCACAAACTGGTCGGCATTGATGACGGGAGTATTGACAACACGCCAGAAGCCGGACATGGTGGAGGGGGTGACGGGCTCGCCATTTACTGTAAAGCCTGTCAGCTTGATTTCAGCTTTCCACTCCTGTTGCTGGATGTCGTTAGGGTCGAACCACGTGATACCTGCCAGTCCGCCGAAAAACATACGACCATGGGGGGCTTTCCATGAGGCACCATCACTAAACTCGTTGGACTGCAGACCATTGTCGACGAAATAGCTGTTGGTCTTGCCTGTCTTGGGGTCGAGACAGCACAGACCGTGATCGGTACTGATCCACAGACGGCCCTTGTTGTCCTGCTCGATGGAGGCTATGCCGTTATCAGCGAGTCCACTCTCGAGGTCCCTAAGTTCCATTTTGTGGGTCTTGGGGTCGTAACATTGCAATCCGTCGTTGGTGCCGATATAAAGGATACCGCCAAACTCACGGGCGATACGTGTGGGGGTACCATAGTTCAGACAGTTTTCGCCAAATGTCGATAACCAGTTCTCGGTCTTGATCTCCATTGCACAGAGTCCCATCGATGTGGCGCAATAGATGCGCTTCCCGTCGGGTGAGATGGATATCTGCGAGATATAGTCGTTGGCAATACTGTTTATTTTATGGTTTTCCTGGGCGTTCTCCTTCTGGTTGTAGACCTTTATTTCTCCCGTCTCAATATTAAGGCGCAACAGGCCATTACCCATAGTACCCAACCAGACGTGACCCTCGCGGTCGGACTCCAAATCGAAGATGCTGGTCGTGGGACCCTGTGGCAAGGGGTAAGGATGAAAAGTCATGCTTTTTACGTCGATAAATCCCAAACCCTCTTTATAGGTGCCCAGCCAGATACGTCCCTTCAAGTCTTCGCAGAGACTCAGTACGGTAGCTGGGAAATTGTCCTTGAAATGTTTCACCACCTTGTTCTGACTGTCCAGACAGTAGAGTCCGTCGCGGTCGGTACCTATCCAACGGTAACTGTTGGAACCGCCCATCACACTGGTAACGCAAGCCGTTCCAATGATATTACGCGAGCCGAGCTTATAGCCCATATAGCCGAAGCCCATGGTATGGCCAGGCTGCATGTAGATACCCTTCTGCAACAGTCCGAGCCACACGTTGCCATTACGGTCCTCACAAATGGAATAGACCTTCGCTGCGCTCAAGTCGACATCACGACTGAAATAGGGATTGTCGAGCAGATAGTTGTTCTTGGGGTCGTAAATGGCCAGTCCTGAACCGTCGTAACCCAGCATGATGTGCTGGCGTCGGTTGACATACAACGTGGAGATATGTTTGTTGCCTGTGGCCTCAATATGGACGGGCGTATCGCCATCGAGGCGGAAGAGGCCGTGATTGGTGGTACCGACATAGAATTTGCCATTGCTGTCCTCACAGATGTCGGAAATAGCGTGCTGGTGCTCGCCGTCCTGAAAATAGCGCTTGACATGGTTGCCGTCCCAACGCCACAGTCCCTGGTCGTCGGAGATGATCCACAGATTGCCGTGGCTGTCTTCCATCAGGCGATGGACGGACTCGGCCTCGCGCAGGCGCTTGTCCATCTCGCGAGCTTCCTGTTGACCGTTCATCTTCAGAACGCCATGGCCTGACGTACCTACCAGTATGTCACCATTGCGGCGTTCAAGCAGAGAGGTGACATAACAGGGAACGGGATTGCCTTCAGCACCATAGGTCACGACACTCTGAAAACGCTCACCGTCGTACGTCTGCAGGGCACCGTACATGCCCACATAGAAGAGCCCGTTGTGGTCCTGCATCATGCAATTGACATAGTTGCTGGCCATGCCGAGGTCCTTACGCGACTCTTTCTTCAAGATGCGGAATTGGTAACCATCGTAACGGTTGAGACCATTACGGGTGGCCACCCAGATGAATCCATCGCGGTCGAGGTATATCTGTGTCGTAAAACTACTTGACATTTGCTTGTCAGCGTCAAATAATTTTCCCATCTGGGCGTGTATGCTCAGTGGCAATAGAATAAACAGAGAAATAAGAACTTTACACTTCATGTTGTAATATTAAGTTAGTCGGTTTTGTAAAACACGGTGCAAAGATAAACAATTTGACAGAAAGCACCAAAAAAAAAGCAAACTTTATCTCACGTAACACCGAAAAACGGGTTACGTGAGACAAAAAACGAGTACGAATAGTGCAGTTTTAACTATTTTTCAGTAACGTTGTAGTCGAAACTGTCAACGTCAATCCAACCGCCAAGACGCTTAGTAGCGTAGTTAAAGATGCCGAACTTGGTACCCATGAAGAAACGCTGCCAGTCAAAACGCATGTGGTATTCACCACCCTTCTGCGTCCATTCGTTGCCATCGGTGCTGTAGAAGAATGTAGCCTTATCGCCTTTACCCGGACGGAAATCTGCATCAATTCGCAACCATACGATGGGAGATTTCAATTCTACACAATCAACAATCTTCTCGTCGAAACCTTCCACAGCCTTCTCACGCTGTGTCAGTTTTACTTCCCACTCATCAAGTTCCAGCACCCATTTGCGTCCTTGTTTCTTGATGGCCCAAGCACAAGTTCTATCGTTGAAAGCAGCAAAACCAGCAACGTCACCATCCTTCATCTTCGACAAGTCCAGTTTAACGATACCACTGCACGTAGGGCCTTCCATACGCTGTGTCAGCGTGTTGGGAGCCAGATAAATATTAGGAACCACACGATTGGTCTTCAGGCGCAACCATCCCGGACGTGCGGAAAGACTCCATGCATCATCTACGGGGTTGTGGTTCCATTGCCAATGGAGGCCTAATTTGTCACTATTGAAATCATCGGGGCATACGATATGCTTTTCCGGCTCGCCACTCTTGAGTGCACGGACGTGCTCAGGTACGATTCCCTGTTCGTCGCCAAGCATGGGCCAGCCGTCAATCCAACGGCAGGGCATCAACGTTAGCACACGGCCTACACCACCACGGTCCTGGAAGATAATACCATACCAGTCGCCCCATTCGGTATCGACAATAGTACCTTGTGCAAGGTAAGAGAAACCACCAAAGGGAGACTGCAGGATCGTCTTCTTCTCGTAAGGTCCGTGGATATCGTCAGCACGGTAACATACTTCACGGCGATGACGCCCTGGAGCATAGACGTGCGATATCATGAGCAAATAGTACTTGCCATTATGCTTGATGACACGCGAACCCTCGAGGAGTCCGGTCTCATCAGCCTCGCGCTGGAAGATATGCTGGTGAGTACCCTCGATAACATCGCTGAGGTCAGGCTTAAGCTCCATCAGTTCACCAGTGCCATAAACAACATACACGCGATTGTCGTCATCGAAGAAAAGCGAGCAGTCGTGGAAATGGCGCATACGTGAGAGCAGCGTCCACGGGCCTTCGGCTTTCTCGGCCGTAAAGATATAGGTATCACCCATAGCACCAGCCTCGTTGGGGGCTAAAAGGGCATAGAAACGACCATTGTGGTATTTCAACGAGGTAGCCCACTGTCCACGGCCGTAGGCTGTACCTTCCTTCAAATCATATTTGGGAGAGTCTGTGAGTTTGTCAAAGATGTAACTAACTGTTTCCCAGTTCTTGAGGTCCTTCGACCGCATGACAGGAGCACCTGGCATCAGATGCATCGTGGTACTGACCAAATAATAGGTATCACCCACGCGTATGACATCTGGATCGGGTACATCCGCCCACAACATCGGGTTAGTTACATAGTCCTTAATGAGCAGTTCGTCTGTATTAAACCCATCAGGGCTGCTGGAACGCTTTCCAGCAGCTTCTGAGGTTACAAAACAAACTACTAATGATAATATTACTAAAACAAATCTCTTATTTCTCATGCCTGTTATATGCGGTTTTAGTTTTTTGACGCTGCAAAGATAAATACTATTTTTTAATTATACATTATTATATTGTTTCACAAACTTTATTATTTGTATCATCATGTTTCCACTTTACAAAAAATAAAAAACTCCCATCCTTCTGATAAAGAAAGATGGGAGGAAATCATTTGTCTTTTAATGAGTTAGAAGATAAAAGTCTTTTCGAGCCAGTAGGTTAGGATACCTGCCAGATAGCCAACAAAAGCTATCCACGTAATCTTCTTCATATACCAACCAAAGGTAATTTTCTCAAGTCCCATGACCACCACACCAGCAGCAGAACCGATGATGAGCATCGAACCACCGACGCCGGCACAGTAGGCTAACAGTTGCCAGAAAATGCCGTCGACGGCCATAGCGCTAGCAGGATCAGCAACGACAGGATACATGCCCATGCAGCCTGCTACCAGAGGCACATTGTCGACAATAGACGACAGTACTCCGATAATACCAGTGATGAGGTAGTAGTTGCCATCAAAAGCCGTATTGAGGCCTTCGCCCAGCATGGTCAGTACACCAATAGTCTCCAAACAGCCTACAGCCATCAGGATACCTAGGAAGAAGAGAATGGTATCCATATCAATGCGCGACAGCATCTTCGACACACGCTTCTGCGTACAGGTATTGTTGGCGGTGTCCTCACTCTCCTGATGGATGCGGACATAGAATATCTCCGTCACCGTCCAGAGCACACCCAGTACGAGCAGGATGCCTACGAACGGAGGCAGGTGGGTGATGGTCTTGAAAATGGGAACGAAGATGAGTCCACCCACGCCGAGGAAGAATATCATCTTGCGCTGACCTGCCGTCAGGCAGTCGTTCTCCTCTGTCACCACGGTATCTTTCTGCGGCACCAGCTCACCCTTCAGCGACAGGCTGAGGATGTATGCGGGAATAACCATCGAAACCAACGACGGGATGAAAATCTCACTGATGACACCAGCGGCAGTGATGACGCCCTTATTCCACAGCATGATGGTGGTCACGTCGCCAATGGGTGAGAAAGCACCACCCGAGTTAGCAGCAATGATGACCAGTGCAGCATAGATGATGCGGTCCTTCTTGTCGCTCACCAACTTGCGCAGAATCATAATCATCACGATGCTGGTGGTGAGATTGTCAAGGATGGCCGACAGGATGAACGTCATGAAGGCGATGCGCCATAAAAGCGAACGCTTCGACTTGGTCTGCAGCGTGTCACGAACAAAGTTGAAGCCACCGTTTTGGTCGACCAGTTCAACGATGGTCATGGCACCCAGCAGGAAGAATAGCGTGGTGCCCGTAGAGCCTAAGTGGTGCTCAATGACCTCGGCAACGGCAGAAGCCTTCATGTCGCCCACGGCAGCTGCAATATAGCTGGCTGGATCAATCATGAAAAGTGTCCAGGTTCCCACGAACATCAGCAGCGCAATGGCTGCCTTATTGATTTTCGTCACGGCTTCAATGGCTATGCAGAAATAGCCGATACAGAAGAGGATGACGATGCAAATCGTTAATGTTGACATTGTAATTGTCTTTTTTCGTTATCAAATATTACAACATTACATAATCACTTCCACCACATGCTTGCCAGGAGCATAGGGGATAACCGTGCCGTCAATGGGAGAACCATCGAGCACGATGTTCTTCACACCTTTCTGGGCACCGTTCGGGTGGATAGTAATCTCGTAGTCGGCATCGCGGAACCTACGGTTCACGGTGTAGTCGGTGGCAGTCTCAGGCAGACATGGGTCTATGCGGATACCATCATAGTCGGGCTTGATACCCAAGATAAACTCTGATACGGTGTACCACATCCAAGCAGCCGTACCTGTAAGCCATGAGTTCTTACCCTCACCGGGCTTGAAAGCATCCTTACCAGCAACCATCTGGCAGTTTACGTAGGGCTCCACCTTATGCAACGTCTGGTATTTCTCCTCGACGTAAGAGGGCAGAATCTTGGCATAGTGGCTCCAGGCATCGTTACCACGACCAGCGAGACACTCACCAATAATCACCCAAGGATTGTTGTGGCAGAAGATACCTGCGTTCTCCTTGTAGCCCTCGGGATAGCTCGAAATTTCACCATATTCGTAGATGTACTTCGAGAAAGCGGGGTTGTTGAGTACCATTCCGTGCTCGCACTCGAGGTACTTCTTACATGAATCGAGCGATTTTGCCACCATACCGTCCTCAGCACCGATTTCGGCCATGGTGCACCATCCCTGACTCTCGATGAAGATCTTAGCCTCGTCGTTCTCGTTAGAGCCAATCTTGCGACCATAGAAATCGTAAGCGCGCAGATACCATTCACCATCCCAACCATGCTTCTTCACAGCGTCAATCATCTCATCAACAGCCTGCTGCATACGGGCAGCCTCGTCGACCTTTCCAATCTTTTTGCAGAGGGCGACATAATCTTTACCCGTTACTACGAAGAGACCTGCAATCATAAGACTCTCGGCCTTAGTGCCTTCAGAAACGTTCTCAGTAGTCTGGAAACTCTCGTTAGGATCCCAAGAGAAGCAGTTGAGGTTCAAGCAGTCGTTCCAGTCGGCACGTCCAATCAACGGCAACATGTGCGGACCAAGGTTCTTGACAACATGGTCCATCGAGATCTTCAGGTGTTCAAACAGCGTTACCTCAGAACCGGGCTGATTGTCGAAGGGCACCATCTCGTCAAGGATTGAGAAGTCGCCAGTTTCCTTGATATACGCCACGGTACCGAATATCAACCAGCATGGGTCATCGTTGAAGCCACCACCGATGTCGTTGTTACCACGCTTGGTGAGAGGCTGATACTGGTGATAGCAACCACCATCGGGGAACTGCTTCGATGCGATATCGATGATGCGCTGACGAGCGCGAGGGGGA
>JAEEGH010026946.1_pt1 | contig 11413 bp, 7 predicted proteins | sample 9134181 | NCBI WGS metagenome assembly JAEEGH01 (sample SAMN16246544, study PRJNA631951) | gut metagenome | biome: gut microbiome; feature: rumen; material: DP-attached | host: Bos | place: Iran: Karaj | collected 2018-10 | reverse complement strand
CATCTATATTTGGACCCGTCGATGCTTCATAGCTCAGTTGGTAGAGCCCGCGACTGTTAATCGCGTTGTCCTTGGTTCGAGTCCAAGTGAAGCAGCTCAAAACCCTCGATCGAAAGATCGGGGGTTTTGTGTTTTGGGCTTATATCATGCCTGTCGCTGGCATCGGTTATAAAAAATCCCGGGCGGTGGAACCGTCCGGGATGAATTGTTTGAATTTGGCGAGTTGCGCGATTTACCTGCTGTATGCAGTCCAGCGCTTCTTGAATCTGGGCTCGTCGATGACTTTACCCCAGATGAATCCGCGTCGGACGCTTTCTCTGCTTATCGAGCGCACAGCGGTGCGCTTGGTGAGCGATTCTGCAATCTCGGCCGGGTCGCCGGTGTAGCCGTTTTCGAGGTCGCTCCTGCGGGCGGCTTCGTCTGCTTCTTCGCGAGCCTTGCGGGCGCGTTCTTCAAGGATTTTCAGCTGGCTCTGCTTGTCGCTTGCTGCAGGCGAGGTGAACTGTTCGGACTTGGCTGCTGATGTTTGGGCAACAGTTTCCGCCTTCTGTTCGTGTGACAGCAAGTTGTTGAGTTCATCGATGTCTTGCACGAGAACGTCGTAAGCGCCATCTCCCATATCGCGGCCAATAATGCGGTGTTGCTGGAGCTCGTTGATGAGCTCGATAGCACGGGCTTCGGACACTTCGAATTCGATCTTGAGGTAGTCGATATCGACAAAGCCTTGCTGAACGATGTCCTCTGCGACTTCACGCATTGTCACTTGGTCGCCCAGGCGATGGTAATTCTCGGGAATGGGCGGCGGCATAGGCGATTCCATCGTTCCCTGGGCCGCTTCCCGCTGCGCTTCTTCAAACTGCTTGATGTATTCCTGCAGCTTGCGGTTGGCAGACGGTGACGGCTCGAGAGACGGCTGCTCGTTTTCGTCGAATTCCTCGTTTGCAGAGCTGTCGTAATCCTCTTCATTGCGCTGCTTGTCCTGGAGAGCTTTCTTTTTGGCACTAGCTCTCTTGATTAGCGCGTCAATGACGAAAATTGCGATGAATATGAGTAATGATTCCATGGGCTAAACCCCTTGGGATAGATTACTTGGTGGCTTCCGGAGCGGTTCCGATTTCTTTACGCATCTGCGTGTCGGCTTCGATGTTCTTGAGGTTGTAGTAGTCCATCACGCCGAGCTTGCCGTCGCGAAGGGCCGATGCCATAGCCATCGGAATCTGGGCTTCGGCTTCCACGAGCTTCGCCTTCATTTCCATGACCTTTGCCTTCATTTCCTGTTCGGCGGCGTATGCCATGGCGCGGCGTTCTTCTGCCTTGGCCTGTGCAATCTTCTTGTCGGCTTCGGCACGGTCGGTTTCGAGGATGGCACCAATGTTCTGGCCCACATCCACGTCGGCGATGTCGATCGAAAGAATTTCGAAGGCGGTACCGGCGTCGAGACCGGAAGCGAGCACCTTCTTTGAAATCATGTTCGGATTTTCGAGTACGTCCTTGTGGCTCTTTGCAGAACCGATGGAAGAAACGATGCCTTCGCCCACGCGGGCGACCACGGTGTCTTCACCGGCGCCACCGACCAGCTTCTGGATGCTGGCACGCACGGTAATACGGGTCACGGCATGCAGCTGAATACCGTCGAGAGCCACGGCAGAAACCTTCGGGGTTTCAATCACCTTCGGGTTCACGGACATCTGCACGGCTTCGAGCACGTTACGGCCGGCAAGGTCGATAGCGGCGGCTTCCTTGAAGTCCAGCTTGATGTTTGCCTTGTTGGCAGCAATCAAAGCCTGAATCACGCGGAGCACGTTACCGCGGCTAAGGTAGTGGGCTTCGAGCAGGTTCGTGTCGACCGGGAGGCCGGCCTTGCAGCTGAGAATGCGGGCTTCTACGATGACCTGTGGCGGAACCTTACGCAGGCGCATACCGATGAGCTGGAAAATGCTCACGTTTGCCTTGGAGAACAAGGCCTGCAGCCACAGGCTGAAGAACTTGCCGATAAAGGCGAGTAAAACGATAACGGCAATCGCCGCGACGATGATTCCAATGATAAGGAGTGTATCCATTTAGTTTTCTCCGTTTTTTGTTTTAAAATTTAACCTTCCATTTCGGATTTAGCGACGGTCACCCAGATATGGCCTTCCTGTACGGCGGTCACTTCAATGCGGGTGCTGGCTTCGATGATTTCGCCGTGGGTTTGCACATCAAACAACTTGCCGTTGATGAGTGCTTGGCCGACAGGGCGCAGGAATGTCTTGGCGAGTCCTTTGTCACCGACGGCGACTTCTTGCACGGCCTCGGTGGGCGAGGCTGCGGTTTCCAAATCGGTCTTGAGCATGGGCGTCCAGCCTTCGGGCAGGAGCGGAATCAGGTACTTGCTTGCCGCAATCGGGAACACGAGTGCGATGCCTGCGCAGCAGAGCATGTAAAGGAGCCCGAGTAGCCAGGGCGTGGCGTCAAAAGTCGTCTCGATGGTTTCGGGAACATATTCGGGCATTTCCGAGGGCTCGAACGAAAGTGCGAGTGCTAGGATCATGCACACGATGCCGCCGATGCCGAACAGGAATGTTCCCGGCATCACGAAGATTTCAACCAGGAACAGCACCACGCCTGCCACGAGCAGGATGGCGGGAATGTAACCGTCGAGTTGCGGGGCGAACTGTCCGAGGAATACGATGCCGATGAGGATGATGCCGAGGATTCCGAACAGGCCAAATCCTGGCGTCTTGAATTCAATGTAGAGGGCTCCGAATCCGAGAATCAGGAGAATGCCCGAAACTGCTGCGATGGCAGATGCGATGTCTTCGCCGAGGGTGGTTTCGACTTCGCTCCTGCTTTCGATGGCGAGCTTGGTTTCAAATTCGTCGCGGTTCTTGAAGGTGCCCTGCGAGAATCCGAGTTCTTCGGCTTCCTTGTCGGTCATGGTCAGGAGCTCGCCTTCTTTCACGAGAATTTTCGGGGTGCCCCAGAATGCCTTGGTGGTGCTGTCGAGAACGGCGTACTTTTCACCTTCGATAATGAGCACGGTGTCGCGTTCGGTCTTTTTGCCCTTGTCAAGCTTTGCGGTAAGTTCGAGGACTTCGAGTTCCGGCGTCACGAATGCGGAACTCAACAGTTCTGGGTAACCGTTACGCTGGGCGAGGTTCCTGAATTTGGCGCGGAGCGGGGACTGGATTTTTTCGCCGACGATTTGCGGTGTGCCGTCGCCGCCCTGCACGATGGGGGCGCAGTCGCCGATAGTCGTTGCTTCGAGCATATAGAGCTTTTGGCAGGCGAGTGCGATGAGGCTACCTGCGCTGATTGCCTTCTTTTTCACGAGTGCGATGGTGGTCGGACCCTTGACGGCCATGATGGTGTCGACCAGGTCGAAGGCTGCGTCGAGTCGGCCGCCGAAGGTGTTGATTTCGAAGACGATGTAGTCGGGGTTTTCCTGAAGCGCGTCGTCGATGGCGCGGGCACAGAATTCGTACATCGACGGTTCCACGTCGCCTTCCAGCTTAATCCAGACTGCATGCTTTTTGCTTTCGGCTGTTTTAGCGGCGGTGTCGCGACCGGCGGAATCCGTGGCGGTTTTAATCGCTGAATCTGTGGCGGTGATGGCGCTTGCCGAGGTGTCGGCCGTTGCAGTCAGCTGTGTTGTGCCGGCGAATCCGAATGCGGCCAGCAGCATAAGAACAGAAAAAACTCTAGTCAGTAACTTCATGGCCTTAATATATGAAGTTTTGGGGGCGAAAAGTGCGGTTTTTGGTGAAATTTCGGGGTTTTAGGGGTGCCCCCTAGGCGAGGGGGTGGAGAGCGACGAAGTGCGAACCAGGGGGAGACTTCCCCCTTTAGTGTGATTGAGATGTGATTTTTGAGAACAATTTTTAATGTAAAATCTTTAAAAATATGAAATAAATACGGATTTGCCTATTGCTTTTTGGAAAATTTGAATATATATTTTGAGAAAGAATTTGAGAACATTTGTTTGGTGTTCTGAGGATGGATGTATGACTAAAATTTCGGGAACAGTTTCGAAGGATATCTCCAAGGTGGCGCTCGGTGTGGCGCTGCTTGGTTTTGCCGGGGCGTATGCCCAGGTGACGGTGAACAAGGCCGAAGGCTGGCTGGAATCCGCCTATGCGGAATGGGCTCCTGTTTCGGGGGCGACCAGCTACAATGTCTATTGCGACGGCAACAAGATTGACAATCAGCTGATCCGTAGCTACGGTAGCTATATGCGTGCCGATGTGCTCGGAATCAAGGGTGGCTCGCATACCTTGAAGATTGCGCCGGTGGTGAACGGTGTCGAAGGCACTGCCGTGACCAAGTCGGTGACGGTGCTTCCGCATGACCGCACGGGTTTTGCTTTCAGTAACGGGCGAGTTCCCGGTGCCTACAATGCCGACGGTACGCTGAAAAGCGGTGCCGCGGTGCTTTACATTTCCGAGAACACCAAGAATACAGTGACGATGGACGTGACGACAAACGCCAAGGGCACGAAGACGACCTGCAAGAGCTTCCAGGGCATTCTGAACTGCTACAAGAAGGGCTACGAGACGACGCCTCTGGACTTGCGCTTTATCGGTAACGTGACGGATTCCGATTCGCTACAGCAGGGCGACATGATGATTGATCTCGGCAGTTCCGAAAAGTCCTACGTGACGGTCGAAGGTGTCGGTAACGATGCCGTGGCGAATGGTTGGGGCATCCGTATCAAGAATGCGCAGAATGTGGAAGTCCGCAACCTGGGCATCATGAACGTGAACAGCAACGAAGGCGACAATATCGGCCTGCAGCAGAACGACCAGTACGTCTGGGTGCATAACAATGACTTCTTCTACGGCGATGCGGGTTCCGATGCCGACCAGGCGAAGGGCGACGGTGCGCTGGACTGCAAGAAGTCCACTTACATTACCTTCAGCTACAACCACTTCTGGGATAACGGTAAGTCGAACCTGCTCGGTCTTTCTGAAGGAACTACCGAAGGTTACTATATCACTTATCACCACAACTGGTACGACCATTCCGATAGCCGCCATCCGCGCGTGCGTTACTATAGCGCCCACGTGTACAACAACTACTACGATGGCAACGCAAAGTACGGAATCGGCTCGACGCTTGGCTCGTCGGTGTTTGCCGAAGGGAACTACTTCCGTAACTGTAAGTACCCGATGCTGACCTCGATGCAGGGGAGTGACCTTTATGCCGGTACGACGACTGCCTCTACGGATAACGCGACTTTCAGCAAGGAAGCGGGCGGCTCGATCAAGGCCTTCAACAACTATATGGAAGGTGCGGTGACCTTTATCCCGTATGGCGCAAACAAGTACACCCTGAAGGGGGCTGAAACCTCGGTGGGGTCCATCAATACCAAGACGGATTTCGATGCTTACGTGGTAACGAGCCGTTCGGCGCAGATGCCTTCTTCGGTTGCGTCTAAGTCCGGTGCCAATACCTACAACAACTTTGACCTGAACAGCTCGATTATGTATTCGTATACGGCAGATGAACCGGCCGTGGCGAAGGCGACCGTGATGATTTATGCAGGACGTGTGCAGGGCGGCGATTTCAAGTGGACCTTCGACAATTCTGTGGACGATGCTGCGTATGCCGTAAATCAGCCGCTCAAGAATGCTCTTGTGGCGTACAAGGGCTCCGTGCAATCCATCCAGGGGGAAGGCAACTTGCCGGTGTATGTGCCGACGTCCTCCTCGTCAGCTGGGAAAGTTTCTTCTTCGTCGTCTAAAAACGAAAATGCAAAGTCTAGTTCCAGCTCTGTTTCGTCCAGTTCCTCTGCGAAGTCTTCAAGTAGCGTAGGCGCAAACGAAGACCCCGTGGAAGATGATGACTTGACGTTGCCTATCGATAAGGATCTTGTCCACAACTTTACCGAAGAGGCGACATCGAGTGATTACTTTGAATTCTTCGGAAACCTCTCGACGGAGAAGGGTTCGATAGAATATAACGGTGAATCTCTGGCCCGTTGCCTCAAGATGGAATCGGCAACCTTGATTGAATTTATTTTGTCTAAAAAGGCGACGGTGACACTCGTTTTCAATGCGGATTTTGAAAAGAAAGTGAAAGTGGATGGTGAAAAGGAAACCGCGAAGGCCGGAATCGTGACGGTTGAACTTGCCGCAGGTACGCACAAGATTACCAAGGGCGATGTTGCAAATCTGTACCTGATCGTGGTCGATGTCGATGAATCGTCTGTGGAATCTAGCGGCTCTCTTGAAACGTCTAGCAGTTCCGAGGCTGGCGAAACGACCGCTTTGGTGCCGACGCTAAATTACGGTGTTCATCCGATGCGTTACGTCGCTCACGATTCGCATCTGGAAATTTTTGCAGAGAATGTCCGTAGGCTCGATATTGTTAGCGTGACGGGGCATGTGTTTATGAACTCTACCGAGGTGAGCTCGAATGTGGACCTGAGAGGTCTTAAGCCGGGCGTATATCTGGTGCGTCTTGTTGCGGGTGAAAGGACTTATCTGCAAAAAATTGTAAAACGATAATGCTGTTCTGAGCGCTTTCGACGAATTCGTTAACCGTGTAAGGTCCTTGAGCACGGTTGGTGAGCCTGCCGAAACGAGTCGAAGGATCTAAAAGCCGCTTAGTTCTTGTCGCAATTTTCTGAGGTGTTTGGGGTTGCGATAGAACTTTGTGTGGAGTGGCTCCCGGATGTTTCATCCGGGAACTTTTCATTATTTTATGTTGAAAATAGATAAAGAAATATGTAAATTACACATAAAAAGATAAGCCTTTTATGCGTCCCTCGTTTTTTTTCCATAAGTTTGTTGGCTCTTTAGCGTTTTCGGTCGTTCTTCTTTTCATTGCTTGCGGTGAAGAGTCGACTCGAGTTGTTCATGATCCCTTGTCTGTGGTCGAAACTTTCGCTGAACTCGATTCATGCTCCGATGAAAATACGGGGGACCGCGCTCTTGTAAAAGCGGATTCGACGATTTATGTGTGTGTCGATGCCAAGTGGGTGGCGACCGTAGAACGTTCCGACGAAGAGGCTATTTCACTTGATACCTTGTCGGGCTATATCCAGAAAGGTCCGTTTCTGAAAGGCTCCACGGTGTACCTTTACGAACTTTCCGATGGGTACACGTTAAAGCAGACGAATGGCAACTTTATGAGCGTCATCACGGGAGATGATGGCCGTTACAGGTTTTCTTCGCGCGACCTCAAGAGCCAATACGCGATGCTTGTCGTAGAAGGAAAATACCGTAATGAAGTGACGGGGGAGCCTACCACCACGCCGATTCAGCTGCAGGCCTATACCAACATGCTGATGCGCAAGTCGGCAAATGTGAATCTGCTGACGCATTTGGAAAAGGAACGTGTGTATTACCTGGTGACGCACGAAAAATTGAGCGTCCGTGGTGCCAAGAAACAAGCCCAGGCCGAAATCCTGAGTCAATTCTATATCGATACGCTCTCCTTTAAGGCGGAATCCGAAGACCTTGATGTGTTTGGTAAGAACGATGCCGATGCGGCCCTCCTTGCGGTATCCATTCTTTTGCAGGGCGATTCGAACGAAACGGCCCTTTCGGTTCTTTTGACTGAAATCGTGGCGGATATGGCCGAGGATGGTGAATGGAACGGAGCTAACGCAAATGCGACCAAGACGCGTATTGCAGATTGGGCTATGGCGGCGGATACTTCCGGTAGGCTTGCGACATTCCGCAAGAATGTGAAAAGTTGGGGCTTGAGCGATACGGTGCCCGAATTTGAAAAGCATGTGCGTCGCTATTGGACAAAACAGTACGGTTTTGAAGATTGCGATAAGAAAAGCGAAGGTGAAGTGGTTGCCACGGAGAATGAACTAAGTGATTCTTATGGAACAAAAACCCGCTTTGTCTGCAAGGATGGTGCTTGGAAAACCGCCTCGGATTTAGAAAAGGATACCTACCAATGGAAGCAGGGCGCAAAGGATGGTGAATCCAGACTAGGGGACGTGACTAGAAGGACCTATTTCTATGACAAGGAAAAGGAGGCTTGGCATAAGGCGTCCAATGTAGAAATTGCGCTTGGATTCTGTTCTAAAAATATCGAAACGGACAAGTCGAAAAGATATGGCAAGGTGGATAGTTCCTGGTATCTTTGCAAAAACCGCGAGTGGAGTGGCGTTGACGAATTTATGCTTGATACGCTTGACGCTAAATGTTCTTCAAAAACGTTGGGTAAAAAGATTGACGGTGCTGTTGTTAAGAAAAATCAGTATTACTGTACGGCGAAAGGTTGGGTGAACTTGATGGATTGGAATTGGGATGTTCCTAAGGAAGCTCGCTTTAATCCTGATATCAAGTATGATTCCATGATAGACCCGCGAGACAATAAGGTCTATAAAATTGTGACGATCGGAACGGGTGAAAAGGCGCAAACCTGGATGGCTGAAAACTTGAATTATGCCGACAGTGTCGCAACGCCCAGTCTTAAGGGACGTAATTGGTGCTTTGACAATGTAGAGGCGCGTTGTGATGTCGGAGGACGCTTGTACAGTTGGTCTGCTGCGATTGATTCCGTAAGACTTGCTACTGACGAAAATCATCCGATGCGCTGTGGTGAATTGAACGTTTGTAATCTTTCGGGGCGTGTGCAGGGCATTTGCCCTGAAGGTTGGCATTTGCCTCGTTATGCGGAAGTCGTTGCGATGACGGAGCTTGTTGGCGATGTCGAGTTGGGTTCTGCTTATATTACGCAGACAGGCTGGAATGGTGGTAAAGGTGGAACAGATATTGTCGGCCTTTCGATGCTGCCCACAGGCTTTTACCATTCAGCCGGGAAATTTGGCTTAGACGGTGTATTGGCTTCGGTCTGGATGTCTACGGAAGATGACGAAAACGATGCGTTCCTGATATCCATAAGTGCTAACTCAACAGACGAAGGTGTGTCGTTTGTAAATATGTATTATAGCAAAAGTTGTGGGATGAGTGTTCGCTGCATTCAAGACAGAGATTAAGTGAGAAAGAAAATGAAAAAGTTTGTACTTCAATGTCTTTTGACTACGGTGTTTTTCTTTGCTGCGTGTAGCGAAGACTCGACTGAGGTTGTCGTAGAAAAAATGAATGTGGTGGAAAGTGAAACGGATCTTCCTGAGTGCGAAAGCGAAAACGAAGGCGAACAGGCGATGGTAAAGGGCAAATCCTCCATTCTCGTGTGTGTCGATGGCGACTGGTTTGTGACTGCAGGAGAAAAAACGGAAACGGTGCTCGGAGATAGTGTTGAGGAAACGGTACAGATTGATTCCTTGGTGGGCTATTCGCAGAAAGGCCCCTTCCTCAAAGGTTCGATGGTCTATCTTTACGAACTTTCGGATGGACGCACCTTAAAGCAGACGAACGGCAACTTTACAAGCAACATCACAAGCGATGATGGTCGCTACAAGTTTACGTCGCGAAACCTCGTGAGCCAGTATGCGCTAGTCGTTGTAAATGGCAAGTATCGTAATGAAGTGACTGGAAAACCTACCACGACGGCAATTCAGCTGCAGGCGTATACGAATGTGTTGATGCGTCGGTCGGCAAACGTGAATTTGCTTACGCACCTAGAACATAACCGCGTCTATAATCTGGTTGTGAAAGAAAAGCTGAATATGAGACAGGCAAAGCGACAGGCTCAGGCCGAAATTATGAGCGAATTCTATATCGACACGGCTGGATTCGTGGGCTCTTCCGAAGACTGGGATGTGTTCGGGAGTACCGATGCTGATGCCGCTCTTCTTGCGATATCTATTCTATTGCAGGGGGATTCGAACGAAACCGCTCTTTCGGTGCTGCTTACGGAAATATCGGATGATATCGCGGCAGATGGCTTGTGGAATGCTGCGGGGGCTGATTCTGTAAAGGCGCGCATTGCCGACTGGGCCATGGCGGCGGACAGTGCCGGACGATACGCCAAGTTCCGTAAGAATGTAGAGGGCTGGAAACTGAGCAAGACCGTGCCGGATTTTGAAAAATACATGCGTCATTTCTGGGCGACGACCTACGGCATTGGTGATTGTACGAAAAAGCGTGAAGGCGAAATTGTCGCTACAGAGAATGAAAATAGTGCCGTCTATGGAACGACAACGCGCTTTATCTGTAAGAGCGGAGCCTGGAAGGTTGCCGAAGATATTGTGGTGGATACAAGGAGCTGGAAAGACGGCTCCGATGGAAAACTGAAAAAAGGAGATGTTACGGATCGATTCTACAAGTTTGACAAAAAACTGGGAAAGTGGCTTTATGCGACTGAAAACGATTCGACGACCGGCTTGAAGGGATGCACCACCAAATTGGAAGGCTCCATTGGCAGAAGCCCTGAGGATGATCGTTTCTATACTTGTGAAAACCTTGATTGGGTTGAAGTGACTGAGACGATTGCTTATGACACCCTTGGCTTGGTCTGTTCGAAATCTGTATTGAACACTATTGTTAGCGGTGTTGTCAATGATTTGAACAAGTATTATTGTTCGACTCAGGGTTGGACAAGTTTGATGGATTGGGATTGGACTGTGCCTAAGGAATTTCGCCTTAATCCAGAAATCAAGTACGGTTCTATGACTGACCCGCGTGACAACAAGGTTTACAAGACAGTTGTCATTGGAAAGGGCGAAATGGCTCAGACATGGATGGCGGAAAACCTCAATTATGCCGATAGCGTTGCAACGCCTAGCCTTAAAGGACGTAACTGGTGCTATGATGACGTTGAGTCGAATTGTGATGTCGGGGGGCGCTTGTATAATTGGGCTGCGGCTATAGACTCTGTAAAGTATGCTACGGACAAAGAAAATCCGATGACTTGTGGCTTCGCGGGTTTCTGTGAGTTTTCCGGTGATGTGCAGGGTGTTTGTCCGCCGGGGTGGCACTTGCCTAGTATAGAGGAATTTTACGATTTTACGGCCATCATAGATGCCGATTCCTTGGGCAAAGTTCTTAAGGCTCAGTCGGGGTGGGGTTATTTTGAAAATACTGGGAAAATGGAATCGGGTAGTGGTTCGGATGATGTTGGATTTACGGGGCTTCCTGCTGGAATGAGGCCTTTTACGGGAGATTATGTTGATGGCGGTAGTTTCACTGGTTTTTGGTTGTCTACCAATAAAACATCATTGGAAGGGTACTTTTTTGGAATGCTTAACGAAGAATCCGGTTTTGAACTCCTGAATTATCTTGAAAAAAACTTTGCGTTGAGTGTCCGTTGCATTAAGGATAAGGTATCAGATAAGGAATAGTCATTTTTGTTGCTATAAAAATTTTTTAGCAATAAACCTGTTGCGTTTTTTTTGAATTAGTGCTATATTTGTTGTAACAGCGTAGGGACCTCGGGTCGAGCGCTGCGAAAATCCATTGTCACCTCCGGCAGTGGATTTTTCTTTTGGGGCAAGGCTCTTGCCAAACACGACCGCACGAGCTGCAAATAAGTCGGTTCTTCCCACTGGCTCGTGCTCTCGCCACCA
>JAEEGH010026944.1_pt1 | contig 11413 bp, 10 predicted proteins | sample 9134181 | NCBI WGS metagenome assembly JAEEGH01 (sample SAMN16246544, study PRJNA631951) | gut metagenome | biome: gut microbiome; feature: rumen; material: DP-attached | host: Bos | place: Iran: Karaj | collected 2018-10 | reverse complement strand
TTGGCAACAGCAGTCTTATCAGGACTATAGCCAGATGTACCAGCAGGCCTATCGCCAACGTCAGCAACAAGGCAATCGCAACAGCTTCCTGTTTTCGCTACTGGTGCTCTCTTCTTATATTATCAAGGCCGATGGCAAGGCCATGCATTCTGAGATGGAGCTGGTTCGCCAGATGCTCCGTCAGAACTTTGGTGCCAATGCCGTTAATCAGGGTAATGAGATTCTGAACAAACTCTTCGATGAGCAGAAACGCGAGGGTTGGACACAGTTTAAGTCCACTGTTCGCGATTGCTGTTCGCAGATTAATCGTCAGATGGATTATTCTCAGCGACTCCAGTTGCTGAACTACCTTGTGATGGTGGCTAAGGCCGATGGTAATGTGCCCCAGAGCGAGATTACAGCCCTGAAGGAGTGTGCTCAGTGGATGGGACTTCGCAGTAGCGAGGTCGATTCCATGCTCCATCTCGAAGGCAATACCCTTGAGGATGCTTATAAGGTGCTGGGTGTGAGTCCGGATGCCTCTGACGATGAGGTGAAGAAAGCCTATCGCAAGCTCGCCCTCGAACACCATCCCGATAAGGTGGCTGCCCTTGGTGAGGATGTTCGCAAGGCGGCAGAGAAGAAGTTCCAGGAGATTAATGCTGCGAAGGATCGTATCTGGAAAGCCAGAGGACTGTAATAATTGAAAATTGAAGATTGAAAATTGAAAAGACCGGCGATTGTTGTACCAGAGGATTTAGAGGGCAGGGTTTTGCTGCATGCTTGTTGCGCGCCTTGTTCATCAGCCATTGTAGAGTGGTTGGTACAGCATGATATTCGTCCTACGATATTCTATTACAATCCTAATATCTTTCCTCGTGAGGAATATGAGATCCGTAAGAACGAGAGCAAGCGCCATGCAGAGAGTCTTGGTCTGACTTGGATTGATGGTGACTATAATCATGAACAGTGGCGTCAGGATGTATGTGGCTTAGAAGGTGAACCAGAGCGGGGTTGTCGATGCGAACAGTGCTTTACGCTCCGTCTGACGGTAGCTGCGCGAAAGGCAAAGGAATTAGGGATTAAGTATTTTACTACCACACTGGCCTCCTCCCGTTGGAAGAGCCTCGAGCAGATAGAACGTGCTGGTCATTTGGCTGAACAGACTGTGGGAGGTACTGCCTTCTGGACACAGAACTGGCGCAAAGGTGGACTCTACGAACGTCGCAACCAATTGTTGAAAGAATTCAACTTCTATAATCAGCAGTATTGTGGCTGTGAGTTTAGTCAACGTACTAAAATAGATAAAAACGAGGCTCAAAGTTTGTGAGTCTCGTTTTTTTTCTTTAATTTTGCACCCCAAAATATATAAGGTATTATGTTTGAGAATTTAAGTGATAGACTAGAAAGATCGTTTAAGATACTGAAAGGTGAAGGCAAAATCACCGAGATCAATGTTGCTGAGACTTTGAAGGATGTTCGTCGTGCCCTGTTGGATGCCGACGTTAACTATAAGGTAGCCAAGACCTTTACTGATACAGTAAAGCAGAAGGCTATGGGTATGAATGTACTCACAGCCGTAAAGCCCAGTCAGTTGATGGTGAAGATTGTTCACGACGAACTGGCAGAACTCATGGGTGGTAAGGCAGCTGAGCTGAAGGTCGATGGTCGTCCTGGTGCTCCTGCCATTATCCTGATGTCTGGTCTTCAGGGTTCTGGTAAGACCACTTTCAGCGGAAAACTCGCTAACATGCTTAAAAACCGCAACCACAAGAAACCCCTTCTGGTGGCTTGCGACGTGTATCGTCCTGCTGCTATCCAGCAGTTGCATGTAGTGGGAGAGAGTGTTGGAGTGCCTGTTTATTCTGAGCCCGATAACAAGAACGTCATCGAAATTGCCAACCACGCCATTCAGGAGGCTAAGGCCAAGGCGAATGATGTGGTTATCATCGATACTGCTGGTCGTCTGGCTGTCGATGAGGAGATGATGAACGAGATTGAGTCGCTGAAGAATGCTGTTAACCCCAGCGAGACCCTCTTCGTGGTCGACTCGATGACTGGTCAGGATGCTGTGAATACAGCCAAGGAGTTCAATGATCGTCTCGACTTCGATGGTGTAGTACTTACCAAGCTCGATGGTGATACTCGTGGTGGTGCTGCCCTCAGTATTCGTACTGTGGTTACCAAACCCATTAAGTTCGTAGGTACTGGCGAGAAGATGGATGCCATCGATGTGTTCCATCCTGATCGTATGGCCGATCGTATTCTGGGTATGGGTGATATCGTTTCTCTGGTAGAGCGTGCCCAGCAGCAGTACGATGAGGAAGAGGCCAAGCGTCTGGAGAAGAAGATCCGTAAGAACAAGTTCGACTTCGATGACTTCATGGGTCAGATTCAGCAGATCAAGAAGATGGGTAATGTGAAGGACTTGGCTGCTATGATTCCTGGTGTGGGCAAGCAGATTAAGGACCTCGACATCGACGATAACGCCTTCAAGGGCATCGAGGCTATCATCAACTCGATGACTCCTAAAGAGCGTGCCAATCCTGATATCATCAACCAGAGCCGTCGTCGTCGTATCGCAGCAGGTTCTGGTACGAAACTCGAGGATGTGAATCGCCTCATGAAGCAGTTCGACCAGACTCGTAAGGTCATGAAGATGGTTACAGGCATGGGATCGTCTAAGATGGCTCAGATGGCTAACGCCATGAAGGCTATGAAGGGTGGAATGCCCAAGTTTTAATGAACAATTAATCAAAGAATAATTGAATAACTATGGCACTTGGAAAATGGATTAGCAACCTGAAGGGACTCTTCGAGGAAGGTCCGATGAAGGAATTAACAGAGCATGTGGCAGAAGAGCCACAGGTAAAGTTGTCTGCAGAGAATGTAGTGATCTCAGACGAGTTCCGAACCACCTTTAATGTGAACAGTCCTGTTCGCGAGAACCTTCGCAACAGTTTCCTGTTCTCCATGCTGGTAATGGCCTCTCACATTGTCATTGCCGATGGTAAGGTAGAGCCTGAGGAGTATGAGTTCCTGGGCAAGTTCCTGGGCGATACCTTTGGCGAAGAGGCTAAGGTTGAGGGCATGGATGTCGTGAAGAAACTGGTGGCTAAGCACCAGGAGCTTGAGGCTCGCAAGCCCATGGCGTTCCTCCAGATGATTGGCGATTGCGGAAGCCAGATAGCCAACTCGCTCAGCGAGGATCTGCGCTATCAGATGCTGTCGATGCTTGCCCTCATTGTAAAGAGCGATGAAAACATCACGTCCAAAGAGGTTGAGACACTCAAGGAGGTAGCCGTTTACATTGGCATGAAGGCTACTGATGTCGATGCCCTGATGAACCTTGATCCCCAGAAGGCCAAGGACGAGTGGCAGTGGATAAAGGAATAATTAAATTTATATATGCAGTTAATTGACGGAAAAGCAACAGCAGCAGCCATTAAGGCTGAAATTGCTGAAGAGGTAAAAGAGATTGTTTCGAAGGGTGGCAAACAGCCCCATCTGGCAGCAGTACTCGTTGGCCACGATGGTGGTTCAGAGACTTATGTAAAGAATAAGGTACTGGCCTGTGAGGCTTGTGGCTTCAAGTCTACGCTCATCCGCTTCGAGGAGGATGTAACAGAAGAGGAGCTTCTGGCTTGTGTCGACAACCTGAACAAGAATGGTGATGTCGATGGATTCATCGTACAGCTCCCCTTGCCCAAGCACATTGATGAGCAGAAGATTATCGAGGCTATCGATTATCGTAAGGATGTGGATGGATTCCACCCCATCAACGTAGGCCGTATGGCTATTGGTCTGCCTTGTTTCATCTCAGCAACTCCGCTGGGTATCATCACCCTGCTGAAGCGTTACGGCATCGAGACCAGTGGTAAGAAGTGTGTTATTCTTGGTCGCTCCAACATTGTTGGCAAGCCCATGGCTCAGCTCATGATGCAGAAGCAGTATGGCGATGCCACAGTTACTGTATGTCACTCTCGTTCAAAGACCCTGAAAGAGGAGTGTCGTGCTGCTGACATCATCATCGCAGCCATTGGTCAGCCCGATTTCGTAACAGCCGATATGGTGAAGGAGGGTGCTGTGATTGTCGATGTAGGTACCACTCGTGTGCCCGATGCTACTCGTAAGAGCGGTTTCCGCCTGAATGGCGATGTGAAGTTCGACGAGGTAGCCCCCAAGTGCTCATTCATCACGCCAGTTCCTGGTGGAGTAGGGCCCATGACCATCTGCTCGCTGATGAAGAATACCCTCGCCGCAGGCAAAAAGGAATATTATAAATGACTGCACAAGAGTTCTACGAACTTGGAAACGAGGCTCGCAAACGCGGCCAATGGCATGAAGCCATCAACAACTATATTCGCGCTATAGAGCTTGACCCCGACAGCCCAGCTGTCGAGGCCAAGCGCATGCTCGACGACATCATGGCCTTTTACTGCAAGGACATGTATAATCCCTAAACCTTCAGATTAATTCCAGTTTTTACACTACAAAGTTCGATTTTGTGTAAGTTTGATACACTTTTCCGAACTTTGTAGTGTATTTGCTCGAATTTAATAAACGTCCTTATCTTTCTCGAAAGTGATGTCCTTGTAGAGTGCTGGACTGCCGTTTTCGCTTTCTGGGATGAAGTGGAGTCGTACACCACGAATGTGCTTCTTGGCTTTAAAGTCCTTGAGATTATCCACCTTCTCGCTCTCAATTTCGAGCTTCAAAAGACCAAAATCCTTCAGACGAACCCTGTCGCCATTACGCAAATGGCGAATAACAGTCTCTGATACACTCAGCATCAGGGCCTCGAGCACACCACCGCTAATACTACTGTTTCTGGCAGCTTCCTCATACAACTGACTACTCTCAATCGTCTGATAATGAACTGCTACTGCCTTATATTTGCCAAAAGTTGGCAATGTTGGTTTTGTTTCTTTCTTAATTCTGTATTTCATATTTTTCAAATTTGACATCAAAGTTACAACATTATTTGAGAAATCAGTCTCGTTCTACAAGTTTGTAGTAGTGACCTGAGGTCTTGCGCTCCGTCTCGAAATCGAAGCTCTGGTCGCTCAGAGCCCTGCCAAGTTTCTGGAAGGTGGTCTTGGGATCGTAGTTGCCATAGCGACTCTTCAGCAGCTCGTGTATTTCCTGCAGCCCCCACCATCTGCCTTCCTCACCCTTGGGCTTGCGGAAGGTCTCGCCAATCATCTCCACCAGATCGTTCAACTTCTGATAGGGTTCGTTCTCGCTGATCAGCGTGGCTATCTCCTCATTGTTCAGCCAGAAACGCTCCTTATTATTAAAGAGGTATAACGCCTGGGCGAAGAGCTGACGATGGTTCAGATTGTCCTCGAAATCAATGTTTCCAGTTACTCCAACGCACACGAAACGACGAGAACCAGTAGGATCCACCAATGGTTTCTGCTGATTCGTAGTACCAATGAACGAGGTATAACGGCGGAACTGCTTGATGGTCTTGCCGTATGGCGGACGGAACTTCACTTCGGCCGATGACAGCAGATATTTCAGCACAATCTGCTGCGACGAGGTGGTCTTGTCAAACTCATCGATGTTGATCATCGCAAACATGGTGAGCGCGATGTTCAGGTCGAACTCGTTCTTGAAGTTAATCTTATCGTTGTAGTATTCACGCAGTTCTGGGGGCAGAATGATCTTGCAGAAACGTGTCTTTCCGCATCCCTGCCTTCCAATCAACAGTGGCGTTAAAGCATTGCCAGTCAGCTGTTTATCACTCTCGCGCCATTGGGCCACCATACCGATGAACCACATTTTGAGATACTTCTCCCAATGGGGTTGATTGGTGGGCACGCGAGCTGCCAGTTCCTTGATTCGGTCTTGTCCATCCCACTCAGGCAACTTGTCGAGCCAGGCATTCACAGGGTCATACTGCTCAATGCGAGTGGAGTCGATAAAGCGATTCACATCCCTGTCCCACGACTTCAGTCCCAGCTCCGTAGCTCGCATGGTCATATCGTTGCGTACCTCTTCCGTCAGCGGCTTAAATGTCTGATCGTCAGCATATTTCTCGCGATATTCAGCTACTCCCGTCATCAGATTCTTGCGCATCTCGAAGTTCTCGTTCAGGAAGATCTCTGTCTTCATCATCTGCAGCGTATCGTTGGGAATGGCCTGCAGTGGCTTTATCTTGTGCTTCTTCATGTAGTCCTCCTGCTGAGTCACGGCATAAACGGTCTGGAATGTTTTCTTCACCAGCAGTTTGTCTGTATTCAACACCGGATGCTCCATCGTCATGCCCTGAGCATGCGCCATGGGGATGCCTTGTTTCAGGCAAAGCGTGGCTACTTGCATCAGCATCGACTCCAGTCGCTCCTCGTCAGGCAATTCGAAATAACGGCCCAGAACGTTGTCAACGATAAAGAGCCATTCCAATCGATAAGTTCGCTTCAGCGTTCGTCCAGGCATCAGATGGGCACTCTCTTCTGAAATGCTAACTGGCTGAGGCTCATCATGTTCCGACGTGTCGGCATAGAACGGACGAGCCTCAGGATTGAAGCCCATCTCAGGGTCGGCACTCACATAAACCGTTCTGTCGAGTCGAGGCTCCAAGTACTCGATATCAAACCCGAACTGGTTCATATACGCCCTCCTCGCTGTCTGATACACATTCTTATGGAATTGCAGGATGGTCTGATCATCTTCAGGCAAACCACCATCAAACAACTCCCCACGACACACAATCTTCACACTCTTACCTGATCCACCCAGAAAACACATCAGCGTCTCAGGCATTTTCTTCGCTGCATTCCTAATCTCCGCAGCCTTCTCGTAAGTAGGCAGATTATTCACCTCTAATACCACTAACCCGTTGTATCCCAGCGTTCTACGCTCGCCTTTATACATATCCATGTCAGTAGCAAAGCAGATGCGCTCCAGTTTGATGCCACCTTTCCAGTTAACATCTATCCGTCCGTCTTCCTGTCTTTGTTTAGTCATCAGATGGTACACCTCACGAAGGTTCTTCACCCCCGTTTCGCAGATTCCTTGCTGAATAATCTGTGCTACTTCCTTAATGGTATAACGTGTTATGATTTCCTTTTTACCTTTCTTTCTAATAAATGCTATTTTCATTTTACTTTTTGTGTCTTTGCTTTTTCGAGGTGCAAAGGTAGTAAAAATCGAGCGAAATGCCAAATAAATCTCGATTAATTTGCCTTTTCGAGTTGCCGCTTACCTTCTGGCCATTAATGGCTCAAGGAAACTACAATTTTGACTAAGAATTATTTGTATTGATACAATTTTCTTAAGTCTTAATGACATATGACATAATATTTAATATAACATATTGAATATTAGGTAAATATTATATTTTAAATATTCAATATAATGACATGGAAACGACATATATCAGACATATTAATGACATACGTCTAAACCTCACTTTCCGATAATCCTTTCCAGAACCTTAAACTATCATTTCTGCTAAATTCTCTAGAGAATTGAAGACTTTAGATAGTCTAAACCCAGGCTTTGGATAGTCCAAACCTCTGAATTCTCTAGAGAATTGCAAAGCTTATAAGTAGTATCGCTGAGCTTTACTTAGTCTAATGGATAACTTTACTATGTCCTCCGTTTCACTCTATTACCCCCTCACTAAGTCATATAATCATAGATTTATGCCATATTTATGTCGTTATTATGTTATTAGTATGCCGTTTTTATGTCATTAATATGCTATTTTATAGTTTCTAAATATCTGATATTTAATGAAATACAAATACTATATGTCATATGCCATTAGGTTTACAACTTCAACTAATCTAAATAGGCACCAGAGGGAGCTCTTTATAAAAAAGTAGCAAAAAACTTGTTTATTTCATTGATTTTTAGTAAATTTGCACGCAGAAGATGATGCATATATTATAAAACTAAATTATTTTCAGTTATAAAGCAACTATTAAAGTAAAGTTATGAAAACAAGTAAATTATTTCTGATTGGGTGCTTCGCTCTGTTAGGCGTAGCTTTTATGTCGTGTTCAAAGACTGATTTATATGACAGCAATGCGGAATACGAACTGCAGAAGAGTACTTACACCTCGAATTTTGTCAAGAAATACGGCGAAATTGACTCTAACCAGTCATGGGATTTCTGTACCATGGCTACCTCTTACAGTTTGGAATCTAGCAATCATGCATTGACACGTGACGGTTCCAGTTCTTTTAATGCTAATGCTACTGAAGGCGAGATTCTTATCGAAAAGACTACCATTGATTGGATGAGCACAAACTTGAAGGCAGGTACTAATAACGTTAAGAAAGGTAAGCCTTTCTTCCTTCAGGTTCCTCAGAACTCTTTTACCATCGTTCCTATCTTCCAGGGTAACGCCACTTATTACTGGCAGTTGTGGATGCATGTAGATGGCATCGAAGAAGATAAGCTGATCTGGTCGAAGGGCGATATCCAATATATCACGTCTCAGGGTTCTACTGAATGGGTTTCTCCTGGTACAGGCAATGCTGGTATGAAAAATGCCTTTGAGGTGATGGCTCCTACGTATACATTCGAAAATTTGCCTGTCAATGCCGACATGTATTTCTATCTGAAGGTTTGGGATGATTACGATGCCTTTACGAGTAATGCGAAGAACCCCAGAGAACTCACTTCTTTGCAGCAGATGATGCTTGCCCTGATCGATTGCCCACGACCTGTTAATGTGCCTGAGAATAATATGGTATCTATTATCGGTTGTGAGGACAAAAAGACTGGTGACTTCGACTATGAGGATCTGGTATTCATGATGTACGGTAATCCTGCTCCTCCAATCCAGCATGTTGACGAGGTCATTGCAGGTACTCCAAAGCGTTATATGTTGGAAGACCTGGGTACCACAGACGACTTCGATTTCAATGATATCGTTGTTGATGTGATTTCTGGTAGAGTCAAGAAGAAGATTTTCTACGATATCGATGCGAATGGTGGCTGGACATTAAATCACGAAGAGGTTATAGAAAACCTGCCTGATCAGGCTATCGTACGCGCTGCCGGTGGTACGCTCGACTTTACGCTGACAATTGGCACTACTACATGGACCAAGAGTAAAAAGTTCCCCAATTATCAGGAGATGCTTAACACTGGCAGGAATGGTAGCATCAGCTATGCTAAAGAGCTTGATAAGTTCACTGTAGAGGGGTATAATGCTTCAGCCAATAATGTATCAGTTTCTGTTGTTGGCAGAGGTAATAGCGGAGAAGTGATGACCATAACATTCCCGAAGAAGGGTGAGGCGCCTATGATCATTGCCGTTGATGCTACCACCAAATGGATGGATGAGAAAGTTTCTGTTCCTACAGGTTGGTTCTTCACTACAGAGTAATATCATTATTACATATTTCATTTCAAAGGCCCGTTCCTATCAGGAGCGGGCCTTTTTGCCAACATTTTCTTTCGAAAGTTTGCAACGTTAGGCTTTTTTGTGTACCTTTGCAGCGCCTTGACCATAAACAGGGCAATCTGAGATGACTCAGTGGCGAGGCCATTCGCGCGTTCCTTTATATTACAGATGCTATTTTGGGTATGTTCACCATCCTTTTTCATGGTGAGCCAGCTATGGCTTATAATCTGGCCAATGAGACAGAGCCGATCAGTATTAGGGACTTAGCAAAGCTTTTATCTTCTGAAAATAATAAAGGGTATTGCAATTATAAACGAGTGGCTCTGGACACATCTGAGATTGAAAAAATTGGGCTGGAAGCCGATGGTTTCGCTTGAAGAGGGAGTGAAACGTACATATTTATGCAGTATTATTAATAAGGTATAAAGAAAAACCACTTTTCTTTTGGTTATTCGCCCAATAATTACTAATTTTGCAGCCAATTTAGTTAGTAATAATGCATTTAACAACTATATTATGGCAAAATTGAAAGGCGCCATCGTGGTGGATACTGAGAGATGTAAGGGATGCCAGCTGTGCATCATCGCATGTCCTCAGAAGGTCATCGCACTGGCCAACAAAGTGAATCTGCATGGTTATCCGTATGTGGAGGCTGTCAACGAAGAGGCCTGCGTAGGCTGTGCTTCGTGTGGCATCGTCTGCCCTGACGGATGTATTACCGTGTATCGTAAAAAAGTGGAGGAATAAGCTATGGCTGAAGAGAAGAAAGAAGTTGTATTGATGAAAGGCAACGAGGCTATTGCCCACGCTGCTATTCGTTGCGGATGCGACGGCTATTTCGGCTATCCTATTACTCCGCAGAGTGAAGTGATTGAGACGCTGGCTGAGCTGAAGCCTTGGGAGACCACTGGTATGCAGGTGGTTCAGGCTGAGAGTGAGCTGGCTTCGATTTACATGGTCTATGGCGCTGCTGGTGCTGGTAAGCGTGCGATGACTTCATCGTCATCTCCTGGTATCGCACTGATGCAGGAAGGTATTACTTACATGGCTGGTGCTGAGGTGCCTGGTGTGTTTGTAAACGTTCAGCGTGGTGGTCCTGGTCTGGGAACTATCCAGCCTTCGCAGGGTGACTATTTTCAGGCTACCCGTGGTGGTGGTAATGGCGACTATAAGGTGATTGTTCTGGCTCCATCGTCTGTTCAGGAGATGGCTGATTTCGTAGATCTCGCCTTTGAGTTGGCTTTCAAGTATCGCAACCCCGCTATGATTCTGAGCGATGGTGTGATCGGTCAGATGATGGAGAAGGTGGTGCTGCCTCCGTTCAAGCCTCGTCGTACGGATGAGGAGGTGATCAAGCAGTGTCCTTGGGCTTCTACTGGTAAGCCTAAGAATCGCGAGCGTGTGGTCATCACTTCTCTGGAGCTGAAGCCTGAGATCATGGAGCAGCGTAACATCGCCCTCCAGGAGAAGTATCGTAAGATTCAGGAGAACGAGGTTCGCTATGAGGAGCAGCTGATGGACGATGCAGAGTATGCTATCGTAGCCTTCGGTTCTGCTGCCCGTATCGCAGAGAAGAGTGTAGAGATTGCCCGTGAGCAGGGTATCAAGGTCGGCTTGTTCCGTCCTATCACCTTGTTCCCCTTCCCAGAGAAGCAGATTGCTGCGTTGTCGAAGAAGGTAAAGGGTATCCTCGTAGCTGAGATCAATGCCGGACAGATGGTACAGGATGTTCGCCTCGCTGTGAACGGAGCTGTGCCCGTAGAGCAGTTCGGACGTCTGGGTGGTATCGTGCCTGATCCAGAGGAAATAGTAGAGGCTTTGAAGAAATTGATAAAATAAACACAGAGTTACAGAGGTACAGAGATAAAAAATCTTTCTCTGTGTCTTTGTGTTGAAAACAGATTATCATTATGGATAGAAATCAAATAGTTCAACCAGAGAACATCGTCTGCAAAAAGCCGACGCTGATGAACGACAACAATATGCACTACTGCCCAGGCTGTAGTCATGGTGTGGTGCATAAGCTCATTGCCGAAGTCATCGAAGAGATGGGTATGGAAGACAAG
>JAEEGH010026939.1_pt1 | contig 11415 bp, 10 predicted proteins | sample 9134181 | NCBI WGS metagenome assembly JAEEGH01 (sample SAMN16246544, study PRJNA631951) | gut metagenome | biome: gut microbiome; feature: rumen; material: DP-attached | host: Bos | place: Iran: Karaj | collected 2018-10 | reverse complement strand
GGGAGGTAATGACTAATATAATTAATAGTTGGAAGAAGGAATATATTAAGCTTTGTAAAATATAATTCGGGAGAGTCTAAATGGGTTTATTTACAAATCGTAAAAAGAAAAAGGAACTTAAGGCGGCCAAAATCGATGATGCTTTCAGCAGAGTCTATTCTCAAATTGAAGGTATTGATACCTGGAATCCTAAAAAACTTGAGCACTATATTTTGGATTCCTGTGAGCAGATTATTGCCTCCACCAAAGAATTAGAGAAGCAAAAGACAGAGTATAGAATTGTCACTCAGTATCTTAACGACATCAAAGCTATCGAGAATATGCCTAAAGAAGAGGCAAAGATACTTAGGAACACAGCTTCTAAAATCTGCGAGCTTGAGGAAAGCATTCTCAGTTCAAAGGGTGTTTCTCGAAACATTACCGAGGAACAATTCGAGGTGATTTCCAGCGATGAAAAGGATATGCCGGAGATTATTAATCGATATATAGATAACGAGATTTATCAGGCTAAAATCAAGCGAAGCCTTTCATATATGGAGGGGGAGAAGAGCCGTTGGGAAATCGAAAGAGAAGAGCTTAGAGAGCAGAAAAAGCTATTTAAGAAAATGGCCTCTATCATTATGGTTAGTTTTATGGCGCTTTTAATGCTGCTTTATGTTATGTACAATGCAGCTCAGAGCTCTGCCAAGGCAGATATTTATATATGGGTGTATATTGTATTATTTATATGCGCTACCAGCGGTTTTATTGTATTCCTTAGACAAAATTCAATTGTCAAAGGTAATCATCAAGCGATAGTTCATCTCAATCAGGCAATAAGCGTATTGAATGTTGAGAGAATGAAGTACGTTAATGTCACCAATGGCATTGAGTACATAAAAGACAAATATCACGTTTCTTCAGCCGCTGAACTACAGTATGTTTGGGAACAGTATCAGGACAAGATTCGAGATCAAAAGAGATATATTCAAAATAATTATGATCTTGAGTTTTACAACGATAAGCTTGAGAGAATTCTTTCTGAGATAGGTCTTGCTGATGACAAAATTTGGCTTAATCAGGTAAATGCTTTGATTAACCGTCAGGATATGTCAGAGTGTCGTCATAGACTTGTTATGAGACGCAAGAAAATCAGAGATAGAATAGAAAATCATAGAAGAATTGTCCAAGAAGAAAGAGATGAAATAGATAGGCTCATGACTGAGCATGAGCACTATCTTCCTGAAATTCAGGAAATCATCAAATCTGTTGATAAGCTATGTGGAACTAGCCCTAAGGCTAGCCAAGCTTAACTATTTCAAAATGAAGTCCATGTAGACTGGATTGTGGTCTGAGTATTTAAACTCAGCATTTAAAACATTTGCATCAACGAGTTCTACGTTTGATGAGATGATAAATCCGTCTACAGTTAGCACAAATGTATTTTCAGTATATGGTGTATCTGCGTTACGGCAGGATGGAGCTGGATTGTTTTCATCAATTGGACCTACTATTTCAAATGAATCAGGTAAGAGCTCTGTTGGGAATGTTTTTGCCCAAGGATGGCTTTCCTTATCGCCTCCGAAATATTCAGAGGAATCACCTAATAGGTCCTTATTCATGTCGCCACCTACTATTACGTAGTTGCCAGCATCATATTCAGCTTGCATATCTTCTATAAGCATTTTGATTTGATTTAAAGCCGTACTTGGGTCGGTTGTATATGCAGAAAGATGTACGTTGAAAAGGACTAGTTGTTTGCCGTTATCTACGTCTATATAGTTTTTTACGTAGCAGCGATCTAAATCTAAGAATTTAGAGAATCCAGTTTCAATAGGAAGCTGTCGGCGAACAGAATCATTTATTGTGACGCTGCTCACTGTTAAAAGTCCTGATTTTGACTTGCCATGTGGTTGAGTCAGTGGATACATTAAAAATGGACTATCGTAGTTTACAGCAAATGTACAGCTTGTATCTTTTGTATTTTCAGATATTACCTGTGTGAGAAGTGCTGCTTCATCTACATGGTACGAGCGAGTGGAATCAATATCCACTTCCTGAAAGAGATAAAAGTCAGGTTGTAAAGACTGACAGAGTTTAGCTTCATTTGTGATATTGTTGTTTACTGCCTCTTTTGAGAAGGCCCATGACTCTGTGCCTCCGTCCATGAAAAATGAAAAGTCATCGGAGTAGGCACCAAATCCTACATTTGCAGAGGATATTCTATAGGTTTGACCGACATTGATTTTATCTGTTGGATTGCCACTGTATGAAATATCAAGAGATAGATTGTCATCTATCCTGTGGTATGCAATAAATAAGTAAGCAAAATAACCTAATACAATCAATATAAGTGAGAGTAATAGAATTAGTAACGATTTGATTGTTTTTTTAATCATAAGTAATAATTTGTGTTCCTTTCTAAAATTGATTGTTACATTCTATCACATTATAGACATATAGTGAATTTTTGATATATTTCTACAGATTTATTATAATGAAATAAAAGGAGAGTTAATATTATGCTAGAAAGATTAAAGACATCAAATGACTTCCGATTGAATTTCCAGTATTTTTTATTACAGGGATTTTATTGGATGATAGTGTGCTGCGCTATTAGTTTAGGCTCAGCTTACCTTTCGGACAGAGGGTATTCTACTGCGGGAATAGGAATACTTTTTGCACTTGCTTTTGCAATGGCTGCTATTTTACAGCCAATTATATCAATCAATACAGATAATTCTAGTCGCTATACAGTAGTGGATGTACTTACAGTTCTTGGTATTATTGTTACTATTGATATGCTTCTTGCTTGCACCACAACAGGAAAGTCTATAGCTACAGGGCTTACATTTTTTGTTGGTGTTATGTTTGCTCAGCTTGTACAGCCATTCCTCAATGCTCTTAATTTCTTCATCGAAGATCGTGGCGTTGAGATGAATTATGGTGTTGCTAGAGCAAACGGTTCTTTGTTTTTCTTTGTCATTAGTTTGGTGGCAGGAAATTTAATGAAGGCTTCTTCAGAGCGTGTTCTTCCAATACTTGGATTTATTGCTTCAATTGGATTTATGTCTATACTCTTTTGGCTTAGATATACTCTTAGTAAATCATCTAAGTCTTTCGCAAAAGAATACGATCCATTTGAGAGGAGACAGGCTGGAGAAGAAATCACTGTTAAGACAGTGAAGAAATTTATTTCAGATAACATGGCTTTCTTTGTAATCATGATTGGTGTTACTTGCTTTTTCTTTGGACATGTTTTAATCAATAACTTTGTTTATCAGATTACAAATCATGTAGGCGGAGATGAGGCTGATACAGGTGGAATCTTAGCACTTGCTGCTTTGGTTGAACTTCCTGCTATGATTTTATTTAATAAGATAAAATATAGATATAGCACTAAGCTTTTATTTGGAATTTCAGCATTTTTCTTCTTCGTTAAGATTTTATTTACTGCACTGGCTTCGACAGTTGGCATGCTTTACTTTAGTATGATTTTCCAGGCCCTTGCTTTTGCACTTTTCATTCCAGCATCTGTACATTTTGTAGATGAGTTTATGCCTGCTAAGGATTCAGTTAAGGGACAGGCATTCCTTGTAGTTGCCATGACTCTTGCTAATGCTCTTGCAAGTTTTGTTGGAGGCGGCTGCATGTATACCTTCGGTGTTACCTTCTCATTGTGGTTCAGTACAGTGATTACATTGGCTGGAGTAGTGGTTTGTATTTGCGGACTTTTCAGAATAAATGCAAAAAAATAAAGATATTGATAGATTTTTTTGTCTATAATTGCTAATATATTAATATAATCATTTTCAGGTAAAAGATATGGCAAAATATAATATAGGTGGATATATCTTTAACGATGAGGAAAGCGCAAAGAAGGCAGCTAAGGAGCTTAAGACTGTAGAGTATATTCTTGGTCAGATAAAAGAAGCTGACGAGAAGACAGTTCTTCAGATTTACAACAAGCTTCTTAAACAGCGCTTGTTTTCAACTGAAATTGGATTGGGGTTTTTATCTCAACTTCGGCAGAATTTATTAGCTTCAGGGATGTTTGCTGAAGATGAGGTTGAAGATGTATATACGATAGGGGAACAAGAGTTACAGTCAGAATCTGATAATCAGGGTGAGGATTCTGATACTCAAGAAAAAAATAGGGTGCTTTCTAAATCTGATAATGGCCCAGAGCTAAAACAGATTAGAAAGTTAAAAATCATTAATAGCGTACTTATAGTTGTTTCGCTTACACTTCTGTTATGTGTCATAGGTATGTTTTATGTGAGTAGCACAATTAACAGTCCTACGATACTTAATTACGAAGAGACTATTACTGATCAGTATTCTACTTGGAAGCAGGAGCTTGATGAAAGGGAAGCCGAGTTAAAAGCTCGTGAGAAGGCTCTTGAAGAAAGGGAAAACTCTTCAGTTCAATAGAGGAACAAATAATTATTCAAGGATGGGGTTGGTGTTATGTCGAAGAACAAAATTCTTGTGGCTGATGATGAGAGCCGAATGAGAAAGCTCATCAAGGATTATTTAGTAAGAGAGGATTACGAGGTAGTAGAGGCTGAAAATGGAGAACAAGCTCTTGATATCTTCTACATGGATAGTGACATTTCACTTATCATATTAGATGTCATGATGCCGAAAGTTGATGGCTTTGCTGTACTCAAGGAAATCAGAGAGACGTCTTCAATTCCTGTTTTAATGCTTACAGCCAAGGGCGAGGAAAATGATGTCCTTAATGGATTTGAGCTTGGTGCAGACGAGTACATTAACAAGCCATTTTCTCCAAAGATTCTTATGGCACGTGTTAATGCAGTGCTTAGAAGAAGCGCAGATGAGTCTGTAGGTAAGAAGGTTGTTGAAGCAGGTGGTATTCAGCTTGATGTGGATGCACATGTAGCTACTAATGATGGAGCTCCAGTTGAGCTTTCTGTTAAGGAGTTCGAGCTTCTTTATTACTTCATCAACAATGAAGGCATTGCTCTTTCCAGAGAGAAAATCCTCAATCATGTATGGGATTATGATTACTTTGGAGATGCAAGAACTATCGATACACACGTTAAAAAGCTTCGCAGCAAACTAGACGACAAAGGAAATTATATTAAGACTATTTGGGGCATGGGGTATAAGTTTGAAGTCGATGCAAAGGTCTAATAAAATTAATCGCCAAATTGTAGGATTGATAGCAACTATATTTCTAGGAACACTAGTATTAATTAGTCTGCTAACAGCCTACTTTTTAGGCGATTATTATTTGCGCCAAAAAAAGAAGGATATGCGCTCAGTTTTTAATGAGCTTAAGGTAATGCAAGAGGATGGCAATCTATATGAAGAGGATAATCAGATACCTCTGACTGCATTATTTGATAGATATTCTGTTTGCGTAATCATATTAGGACCTGACGGTGAATCTCTCGTAAAATCTAATTCTGATTCTGAGGTGCTTAGCCAGCAACTCAGCTTTTCTATGTATTCAAAAGATGATTCTGTCAAGATTCTTCAGACCACAGATGAATATCAGATTTTTACCTGTAAATTTCCAGGAGCAGATGATAGGTATTTAGCTTTTAGAGGATGCCTACCTGATGGAAATATTGTATTTATGCGCACTTCTTACGCTGGAATATCTCGTACATTACACATCACTAATAGATTTTTCTTATTCATGGTTGTGGTTGCTCTTGGTATTTCCACTGTAATTAGTCATTACGTAATTAAGAGCTTTTCAAAGCCTCTTTATGGGATTATTGATATTACTAAAAGAATTTCCAACTTTGATTTTCAAGCTAGATACTATCCGCAAAGGGTCTACAATGAGCTTGATGATTTGGGCGAGCATATAAATGAAATGTCCACAACCCTTAAGCGTGCTATTGAGCAACTTAGGGATGCCAATGAAAGCTTAAAGCATGATTTGGAAGTTAGAGAAGAGACAGAGAATATGCGTAAGGAATTTGTCTCAAATGTTTCCCATGAGCTTAAGACTCCAATAGCATTGATTCAAGGTTATGCTGAGGGCCTCCAGGAAGGTATTATGGAGGATGAAAATAGCCGTCAGATTTATCTTGATATCATTATCGACGAAGCCAACAAGATGAATAGACTTGTTCGAGAGATGCTTATTTTGAATCAGCTTGAAGCTGGACAGATGAATATCGACTATGTTGATTTCAACCTTACTGAGATGATCGATAGCGTAGTGGATAGCAACAAGATTAATTTTGAAGCTCAGAATATTACCTATTCATTTATTAATAAGGAAGAGTGCTATGTCCATGCTGACGAGTTCTTGGTAGAGCAGGTTATTACCAACTTTATCAGCAATGCCATTCACTATGTTTTGAATGAGAATGTTATAAATGTTAAGTACGAATTTGTAAAAAAAGGAAAAGTTCGAATTAGTGTATTCAATTCAGGCAATAATATTTCAAAGAAAGATATTAAACATATTTGGGAGAAGTTTTACAAGGCTGACAAGGCCAGAAGCCGTGAATATGGCGGAAGTGGTATAGGTTTGTCAGTTGTAAAAGCCACTATGGATTTGCTACACGAAAAATATGGTGTGGATAATCTGGAAAATGGTGTGGAATTTTGGTTCGAATTATCTCTTGCAAAAGATACAAAAACCACCAAAAATTCATAGAATTTTCTGATTTTTCATGTTGAACAATACACATTTTAATGCTAACATACCATTAATGATTAGTTTATTATTGGGAGTATGGCATGAAAATTAAAAGATGTATGCTTTTGATTTGTGTAAGTTGCATTTCTCTTTTAGCAACAGGCTGCGGTGAGCCTCTTTATACTATGACAGCGGAAGAGGAATCAATTATTACCCTATATGCATCTAAAACTGTTTCGAAATTTAACAAGAATCAGACTACTGGTATCTGTAATGCAAGAGTTAAGGCTGGAGAGCTTGAAGAGGGGTACGAGGCAGCGGTAGACGAGGAAAATCCTTCTGAAGAACAGCCTGTAGATGAAGAAAATGTACAGATTGATCCAGAGACTGGTGAGCCTATAGAGATACCTAATGACACTGAATCATCCTCTTCTGAAGATGGGGGTTCAGATGCCGGTTTATCATTTACCGATGCAGTAGATATCGAAGGAGTTACATTTGATTGTTCATCCTTTGATGTGGCTACCGAATTTAAGCCTTCACAGAGTTTTGTGCTCACTGAGGTAAATGGCAAGAAATACGTTATTTTATACGTAACTGCAACTAATACAACTGATTCGGCAGTAGATTTTTCAAATTATACAGATAGGGAATACAGCCTATCCATAAATGGAGGAGAAAAGGTTTCCACCCAATTTACTCCAGTATCTAATGATTTAGCTAGATTTGATGGTTCTCTGGCGGCTGGTGCATCAAAAGATATGATTTTGGTGTTCTCATTCAGCAATTCGTCAGTAGAAGATATATCATCACTTGAGCTTTATGTTACAAGCGATGGCACAACAAGAGGGACAACAATATAAATCTTTTTGATTTATAAATGAGAGGAGATTTGCATGGATACTAATATTTTATTGGAATCAGGCACTAATGAGCTGGAGGTTCTCGAGTTCAAAGTTGGCAAGAATTTCTACGGAATTAACGTTGCCAAGATCAGGGAGATTTTGTTATATCAACAGGTTACGCCGTTGCCAAACGCGCACCCTTGTATTGAAGGAATCTTCATGCCTAGAGATATTATGATTTCTGTCATTTCTCTTCGCAAATGTTTAAATATTACTGATGAAGCTCCTAATGATGGATTATTCATCATTACTAACTTCAACAGTTTAAACACTGCTTTCCATGTTGATGAGGTTCTTGGAATTCATCGTGTATCATGGGAAGACATCATTAAGCCAGACGCAACTATTAGCTCTGATGAATCTGGAGTTTCTACAGGTGTTATTAAGCTTGAGGATAGACTTGTTGTTATCCTTGACTTCGAGAAGATTGTTACAGACATCAATCCAGAGACTGGTCTTAAGGTTTCTGAGATGGATGATTATGAGACTCGTGATAGAAGTAAATCACCTATCTTACTTTGCGAGGATTCACCACTTCTTTCAAAGCTTATTGTTGAGTGCTTAAAGAAGGCTGGTTATACCAATCTTATTGTCAACATGAATGGTCAAGAGGGTTGGGATAAGCTAGTTGAATACCATCAGAGAGGTACAGTTCTTGATGATGTCCACCTTATTATTACTGATATTGAAATGCCCCTTATGGACGGTCACAGACTTTGCAAGCTTGTAAAGGAAAATGACACATTAAAGAATATACCAGTTATCATTTTCTCATCTCTTATCAATGATGAGATTAGAAGAAAAGGTGAAAGTCTTGGTGCTGATGCGCAGCTTACAAAGCCTGAAATTGGAAAATTGATTGCAGTTGTAGATGAGCTTGTTGCTAAGTACGAGGATGCTCGAAAGGGCAAATAATTTAATTTCTCAGGGGTATGCCAAGCATACCCCTTATTTTAAATAAACAAAATCCTTGTTTTGGGAGGATATATTATGTCTCAGTCAGAAGACTACCTTGATGGACTATTAAATTCAATAAATAAAGCAAAGACTGATGCAGATGAGGTGCAAGAGAGAGTTACAAGCACTAACCAAAAGATTTTGGAAAGCCGTAAAGCTGTTGCGCCAGAGGAGGATTTCTTTACTGCTACGGGAATAGATGCCAGTGCCCTTGAGGACATGAAGCCTAAGAATTCCCATCCTTACCTCAGAAAAGTATTATCTGAGGAGGATTTTTTGCGCCAATTTGAGGAAGAATTAGGTGTTGATGATGCCGATTCATTTATAAGTGATTTCGAACAGGAAATAGATGAGGAGGAGCGTATTTTCCAGGAGACAGGACAGATACCTGAATCGGAAAATGTGGTTGGAGCACTCCTTGATAATATAAGCACAGTCGTATCAGATGCCCATAAGCAGATGGATGAAGATGATGCTGCATCTAATGATGACACAATAGCAGAAGAAACTGAGTCTTCATCAGCGGATGATTCTACTGATGAGAGTGCTGATGATTCTATGATTGGCGGATTTGATTTAGAGGCACTTATGAATGCAGATGACTCTGAGGAACCGGATGATTCGGATAATGGTTCAGAGGCTGAAGAGGGCTCTTTAGACGGAGTAGATTTAGCTGGAGACGAGCCAATTAAATTAGCAGATGATGACGAAATAGACTTGTCAGAGTTTATGACTGAGGATTCGACAGATGAGGAATCTGATTTAGGTGGTCTTGAGCTAGAATCTGAGGAATCTTCTGACGAAGATGACTTTGGATTTTCCCTTGATGATGCTACCTCAGATGTTGAGGAGGAGCCTCTTGATGATTCCCTTAAGGAGTTTTTACCAGATGAGATGGATGCTCTAGATGAGGCTCTTTATGGAGACGGAGAGGAGCCTAATCTTTCTGGCGAAGATGATATGGATTTGGAGAATCTTCTAGATGGAGATGACGAAGATCTCCTTGATATTCAATCCCTTTTAAGTGGCGACGAAGAAGGTGCTGCTGAGGGTGCTGAGATTGATGAATCGGCAGAAGCATCTGCGGATGAACCTGCTAATAATGGCGGTAAAAAAGGCAAAAAAGATAAGAAGAAAAAAGAGAAAAAGAAAAAAGGTGAGAAAACACCAAATCCATTTTTGCAGAAGTTAGCACTTCTTATTTTTGGAGCTCCAGATGAGGATGAAATAGCAGAGATGGAGGCCGCTGCAGCTACTTCCTCTACTGTTGAGATTACCTATGATGAAGATGGTAATCCTATAATTCCTGAGGGTGGCGCAGAGGACCCTAAGGCCAAAAAGAAGCGAGAAAAGGAAGAAAAGAAAAAGGCTAAGGAAGCTGCTAAAAAGGAAAAAGCTAAGGAAAAGGGCGACAAAAAAGAAAAACCTAAGAAAGAGCCAAAGCCTAAAAAAGAGAAAAAGCCAAAGGAACCAGATAATTCTCCTAAAATTCCTATTTCCATTATTGCAACATTTTTGGTATTATCTATATCAATAATTAGTGTAGTAATGGTCGGAATGACTTTTACAGGTTTGAAACGCCATATGGCAGAGGCCAAAGATGACTTTGCTGCTGGCAATTATATTTCAGCATACGAAAAGCTTAATGGTTTCCCTATGGATGACGAAGAAGTTGTCCTCATGAGAAATCAAGCGCGTACTCTTGCTGATTTACAGCAGTGTCAGGATGAATTCGATACATTTATTATGTACAAGCAGTACAACTACGCGTTGGATTCACTTATAAAGGGCGTTGGTCGTTATGACAAGTACAAGGATAATGCTGTTGAATATGGCATTTCCGAGCAGTACGATGCATACGGAGAAAAACTTATTCAGGAGCTTGCAGACAATTTTGGATTGACTGCTGAACAGGCCCTTGAGATTTATAAACAGCCTAACAGACATTACTATACTATAGAACTTAGAAAGGTGCTGAGAGGCTTAGGGTTACCGGATTTATGATAGCAATACTAGATTATGATGCAGGAAATATTAAAAGTGTAGAAAAAGCATTTAAAATCCTTGGTGAGGAAACTATCCTCACCAGGGATTTTAGTGTAATTGAAAGAGCTGACAGACTGGTTCTTCCAGGGGTTGGCTCTTTTGCTGATGCTATGGGACATTTAAAGAAATATGAGCTTGATAAGGCTATTAGAGAGTTTGTTGCTAGTGGCAAGCCATTTATAGGTATTTGCCTTGGCCTTCAGCTTTTATTTGATTCCTCAGAGGAGTCACCTGGTGTAGAGGGACTTCATCTCTTGGATGGCGTGGTTAAAAGAATCCCTGATGGAGAGGGAATCAAGGTTCCTCACATTGGCTGGAATTCTCTTGATTTTCCAAATGAAGGCCGTCTCTTTAAGGGGATTGATGAGGGTTCATTTGTTTATTTCGTTCATTCATATTATTTGGAGGCTGCTGACCCTTCTATAGTTAAGGCTACAACTGAGTACGGCTGTCATATACATGCTTCAGTTGAAAAAGACAATGTCTTTGCTTGTCAGTTCCATCCAGAAAAGTCCTCAGCTGTTGGACTTCAGATACTTAAGAATTTTGCCAATGTTTAAAGGTTGAGGTGTTAAAATGTTTACAAAAAGAATTATCCCATGTTTGGATGTAAAAGATGGGCGCGTTGTAAAGGGCGTTAATTTTGTTGATTTAAGAGATGCAGGTGATCCTGTTGAAATTGCTGCAGCTTACGATAAGGCTGGAGCAGATGAGGTAGTATTTCTTGATATTACTGCATCTTCTGACCACAGAAATACAGTTGTAGATATGGTTCGTCGTGTGGCTGAGCAGGTATTTATTCCATTTACTGTTGGTGGCGGAATTCGCACTGTTGATGATTTCAAGGCTCTTCTCAGAGAGGGAGCTGACAAGATTTCAGTTAACTCAGCAGCTATA
>JAEEGH010026935.1_pt1 | contig 11416 bp, 6 predicted proteins | sample 9134181 | NCBI WGS metagenome assembly JAEEGH01 (sample SAMN16246544, study PRJNA631951) | gut metagenome | biome: gut microbiome; feature: rumen; material: DP-attached | host: Bos | place: Iran: Karaj | collected 2018-10 | reverse complement strand
CGCCTTTGCCCTCTCCAGGCAGGGTATGGGAATCACCGTATATCCGGAGCTCTTTTTGCACACGCTTCATTTGTCGGCTTTTGAAAAGGATTCTCCCCTGGCGCTGTATCCCCTGCCGGGACCGGAGACCGTCGGCGGGCTCGCAATCGCCATTATGGAAAATGGCTACCATTCCCCCGCGGTTCTCGATTTTGTCTCTCTGTGCAAGCGGCAGGCCGCGTCCTGGCAGAATCCGGTATAGCCGTTTCGCTTTTCGGCTATCACCGCCGCACCATTCGTATAACAACACAGGCGCTGTGCCGCTGCGGGCGGCACAGGCCGGAAACAGAGGTATGCCATGCGCTATGAATTTGGCTTCGGCCACACGACACAAAGTGTGGATATTGATCCCGCGGTGGTTCGGGATGTCCTGCTGTCAAATCCTGTCCCGCGGGATCTGACCGGGGAAGCGGAGGTGCGCCGCGCCTTGAGCGCGCCCATCGGCAGCGCACCGCTGCGCGAGCTGGTGAAGCCGGGAGAGAAGATCGCCATTGTCACCAGTGACATCAGCCGTCCCATGCCCAGCTGGAAGGCCCTCCCGCCGGTGCTGGATGAGCTGTATGCCGCCGGGGCCCGGGCAGAGGACATCACCCTCGTCTTTGCGCTGGGCAGCCACCGGAATCACACGGCGGAAGAGCGCCGCCATCTGGCCGGCGAGCGGGCCTGGGCGGAGATCCGCTGCGTGGACTCCGACCCCGCCGACTGCGTACATCTGGGTGAGACCTCCCGGGGCACGCCGGTAGATATTTTCCGCCCGGTGGCGGAGGCCGATCAGGTTGTCTGTCTGGGCAACATCGAATATCACTACTTCGCCGGCTATTCCGGCGGGGCCAAAGCCATCATGCCCGGCGTATCCACCCCGGAGGCCATTCAAACCAACCATCGCAACATGGTCAGTCCGGACGCCTGCGCGGGGAAGCTGGAGGGCAATCCGGTGCGGGAGGATATCGAAGAGGCCGCCGCCATTTCCGGCATCGATTTTATCGTCAATGTCGTCCTGGATGAGCACAAAGAGATCATCCGCGCCTTCGCCGGCGATGTGACAAAGGCCCATCGGGCGGGCTGTGCCTTTCTGGACACGCTGTACAGCAAGCCGATCGCGGCGCCGGCGGACATTGTCCTGGTATCCCAGGGCGGTGCGCCCAAGGATCTGAATCTTTACCAGACGCAGAAGGCGCTGGACAACGCCAAGCATGCGGTGAAGGACGGCGGCGTGATCATCCTCATCGGCTCCTGCAAAGAGGGGCTCGGCGAACGCACGTTCGAGGAATGGATGACGACCGCACCCACGGCGCACAGTCTGATCGAACGGATCGGACGCGAATTCCGCTTGGGCGGACACAAGGCGGCGGCGATCGCGATGGTGCTGGAACGCGCGGAAGTGGACCTCGTTTCGGAGCTTCCGGACGATTTCGTGCGCTCGGTCTTTCTCGAGCCGTACAAAAACGCGCAGGAAGCGCTGGATCACGCGTTCGAAAAGCTCGGCCCGAACGCAAAGGTATTGGCAATGCCCTACGGCGGCTCTACCCTGCCGACCGTGGTAAAAGATTGAAATAAGGAGATAACGTTATGGCAATGTTCAACCCCGAAAAAGTGAAGCTCGGCATCGCGCCGATCGGCTGGTGCAACGACGATATGCCGGAGCTCGGCGCGGAAAACAACTTCCGTCAGACCGTCAGCGAGATGGCGCTTGCGGGCTTTACCGGCTGTGAAATCGGCAACAAGTATCCGAAGGATCCGAACGAACTCAAATGGGAGCTGGATCTAAGAGGCATGCGGATCGCAAGCCGCTGGTTCTCCTCCTTCCTTCTGACCAAACCGCTCGAGGAAAACGTCGCGGACTTTGAAAAGGAGCTTGACTTCCTCGCCGCCGTCGGCGCAAACCGCATCAACGTTTCCGAGCAGAGCTGGTCGATTCAGGGACAGATCGACACGCCGATTTTAACCGGCGATCACAAGCCCGTTATGAACGAAGCCGGCTGGGAGCGTTTCACGAAGGGTCTTGACGTGCTCGGAAAAATCGCGGCGGACCGCGGCTTCAAGCTGTGCTTCCACCACCACATGGGCACGGTGGTGCAGACCGCGGAGGAGGTCGACCGCATGATGGCGAACACCGATCCGCGCTATGTGTTCCTGTGCTACGACACCGGTCATTTCACCTTCGCGGGCGAGGATCCGCTTTCCATGCTGAAACAATACGTCAACCGCGTGGGACATGTGCACCTGAAGGACATGCGCCTTCCGGTCGTGGAACAGGCGCGCGAGAACAACTGGAGCTTTTTGACCGCGGTGCGCAACGGCGCGTTCACGGTCCCGGGCGACGGCGACGTCGACTTCGATCCCGTGTTCAAGGTGCTGTCCGACGCGAACTATCACGGCTGGCTGCTCGTGGAAGCGGAACAGGACCCCGCAAAGGCGAACCCGCTCGAGTACGCGATCAAGGGCCGCAGATACATTGCGGAGCACACCGGACTTTGAGGAGAACGCAATATGTATTTCAAAAAGGATGTGAAACGCGGCTATAACGCGTACATCGACGCAGACGTCGACGATCTCGGCATGCTGATGGACATCGGTCTTCTCGTGCTCGAGCCCGGCGACACATACGCGATCGAGGAACCCGAAAAGGAGACCGCCGTTCTGCTGTTTGAAGGCGATGTGACGATGCGCTGGGCAGGCAAAACCGTTGAGGCGAGCCGTCCGGACTGTTTCCGTCACGAGGCATACTGCCTCCTGTGCCCGCGCCGCGTGCGGATCGAACTCACGGCGAAGACGCACGCGGAGCTGTTCGTTCAGCAGACGGACAACGACCGCGATTACGAGCCGGTGCTCTACACGCCCGAAACGGTGCAGGTGCAGCATGCGGGCGCAAACGGCGAGCTGATGGGTTGTATGCGCCGCGAGATCAAGACGTTTTTCGACTATGAAAACGCGCCGTTCTCGAACATGGTGCTCGGCGAGGTGCTGAACTTCCCGGGACGCTGGTCGAGCTATCCGCCGCACCACCATCCGCAGCCGGAGGTGTACTTCTACCGTTTCGATCATCCGCAGGGCTTCGGCGCGGGATTCAGTAACGGCGAGATCTACAAAACCGAGCACAACGGAATGGCAACCATCAACCACGGCTTTCATTCGCAGGTCGCCGCCCCCGGCTATGCCATGTGCTATGCGTGGGCGATCCGGCACCTTCCCGGCGATCCGTGGGAAAAGACGCGCATCGACGATCCGGAGCATTCGTGGCTCTGGAAACCCGATGCGAACGAGCATATTTTTAAGGGATAAAATCTAACGCGCAGGAGGACATTATGAAAACCGTTCGATTGACAATGGCGCAGGCGCTGGTCCGCTTCCTCGAAAACCAGTACATCGCCTATGACGGAAAAGAACATCCGTTCGTGGAGGGCGTGATCATGCTGCCCGGGCACGGCAACGTGGTCGGTCTCGGACAGGCGCTCCGTCAGGAGACACGCCGTTTGAAGGTGTGGCAGGGCAAGAACGAGCAGGGCATGGCGCACACCGCCGTCGCCTTTGCAAAGCAGATGAAGCGCAAAAAGATCATTGCGGTGACCTCGTCCGTAGGTCCCGGCGCAGCCAACATGGTGACCGCCGCCGCAACGGCGACCGCGAACAACATTCCGGTCCTGATCCTGCCCGGCGACGTCTACGCCTGCCGTCAGCCCGATCCGGTGCTGCAGCAGATCGAGCAGGTCAACGATCTTTCGATCTCGACCAACGACGCGTTCCGCGCGGTCTGCCGCTACTGGGACCGCATCGTGCGTCCCGAACAGCTGATGAGCGCCATGATCTCCGCGTTCCGCGTGCTCACCGATCCCGCGAACACCGGCGCGGTCTGCATCGCGATCCCGCAGGACGTCGAGGGCGAAGCGTACGACTATCCGGAATCCTTCTTCGCAAAGCGCGTATGGCGTCTTGCGCGGCGCCTGCCAGAGGCGGAAGCGATCGCGGAGGCCGCAAAGGTCATCAAGGCGGCGAAGAAACCGCTTCTGATCTGCGGCGGCGGCGTGCGGTATTCGGAAGCGCACGCGGAGTTCAAAGCGTTCGCCGAGGCAACGGGCATTCCGTTCGGCGAGACGCAGGCGGGCAAAAGCGCGATCCCCTATGACCATGAATTGAACCTCGGCGGCATCGGCGTGACCGGCTGTTCCGCGGCGAACGAGATCGCAAAGGAAGCGGACGTGGTCATCGGCGTCGGCACGCGCTATACGGACTTCACGACCGCGTCGAAGTGGCTGTTCCGTGACGACGCAAAGTTTGTCAACATCAACGTCAGTGAGTTCCAGGCGTACAAGATGGACGCCGTTCCGGTCGTCGCCGACGCGAAGCGCGCGCTGCCCGTGCTGCTCGAAGCGCTGGACGGCTACAAGGCGCCGTATACGAACGAAGTCAGGGAAGCCCGCGCGCGGTGGTTCAAGGAGCTCGACCGGCTCATGCACACCGAATACGGCGAGGGCTATGTGCCCGAGGTGAACGACGCGAACGCCAAGAGCGCGGACCGCTTCGCAAAGGATATGGACGCGGTACTCACCCAGACCGCGGTACTCGGCGCGATCAACTTTGCGATCGATCCCGAGGACGTGGCGATCGGCTCTTCCGGCTCGCTGCCGGGCGATATGCAGCGCATGTGGTGCGCGCGCGCCGTCGATACCTATAACATGGAATACGGCTATTCCTGCATGGGATACGAGGTCTCCGGCGCGCTCGGCGTAAAGTACGCGATCGGCGAAAAGGACGTCTACGCAATGGTCGGCGACGGCAGCTTCGTCATGCTGCACAGCGAGCTGCTCACCGCCGTACAGGAGCATAAGAAGATCAACGTGTGCGTGTTCAACAACGCCTCGTTCGGCTGCATCAACAACCTGCAGGTCGGGCACGGCAACGACACGCTGTGCACGGAACTCCGCTTCCGCGGCGGGGACGGCGAGCATTCCGGCAGATTCATTCCGGTCGATTTTGCAAAGATCGCCGAGGGCTACGGCTGCAGGGCGTTCACGATCCGTTCGATCGACGAGATGAAAGCCGCGATCAAAGAGGCCAAGAAGATCGAGGGCGTTCCGGTGGTGTTCGACATCCGCGTGCTGCCGAAATCCATGACCGAGGGCTACGGATCCTGGTGGCGCGTGGGCGACACGGAGGTCAGCGAAAACCCGAGAAACCTGAAAGCGTACGAGGATCATCTTGCGCACGTCAAAGACGCAAGAAAGTATTGATCGAAATCAACAGACGCCCGGTCCGAAAGGATCGGGCGTTTTTTTGCGCATAAAAAAGGGAGACCGCCCGATTTGAGCGGTCCCCCGGCACAAGGAGGAGGAATTAAAGGAGATGCACAAGCGCGATGAGTCCCGAGAAGACGATGGAAACGGTCGCGCAGAGCTTGATCAGGATGTTGAGGGACGGACCGGAGGTGTCCTTGAACGGATCGCCGATCGTGTCGCCGACGACGGACGCCTTGTGCGGCTTCGATCCCTTGCCGCCGAAGTGACCTTCCTCGATGTATTTCTTGGCGTTGTCCCACGCGCCGCCCGCGTTGGACATGAAGACCGAGACCGCAAAGCCCGCAACGGAAACACCCGCAAGGAGACCCACGACGCCGGTCGGTCCGAGGATCAGACCCGCAACGATCGGAACGATGACCGCCATGCACGCCGGAACGACCATTTCCTTCAGCGCGCCCTTGGTGCAGATCGAAACGCACTTGGCGTATTCGGGCGTTGCCGTGCCCTCCAAAATCCCCGGGATCTCACGGAACTGCCGCCGCACCTCGATGACGACGGACTGCGCCGCGCGCTCGACGCCGTTCATGGTGACCGCAGAGAAGACGAACACGAGCATTGCACCGATGAACATTCCGATCAGCACCGTCGGGTTGATGATGGAGAAGTTCAAAACCGCATCGGTCTTTTCCTGGATGATATTGACGTAGGAAACGAGCAGCGCCAGCGAGGTCAGCGACGCGGAACCGATCGCAAAGCCCTTGCCGGTTGCCGCGGTGGTGTTGCCCAGGGAATCCAGCGCATCGGTGCGCTCACGCACGACCGGATCCATACCCGCCATCTGTGCGATACCGCCCGCGTTGTCCGCGACGGGGCCGTACGCGTCGGTCGCCAGCGTGATGCCGAGCGTAGACAGCATGCCGACGCCCGCGATGCCGATGCCGTAAAGACCGCGGTTAAACGACTGGAGGAAGTGTCCGTTCGCGTCGACGATCGCCGTCGTGCCGCCTGCCGCAAAGTAGCTCACGAGCACCGCGGTGCACACGATCAGGATCGAAGTCAGCGCGGATTCCATGCCCAGCGAGATGCCGCCGATGATGATCGTGGCATAGCCGGTCTGCGACGTCGCGGCGAGATCGCGCGTCGGACGATAGGACTCCGACGTGAAGAACTCGGTGAAGAAACCGACGAGACAGCCCGCGACGAGACCGGACAGGATCGCGAAATAGATGCCGAGCCAGTTCGCGCCTTCGACGTTGCGGAAGATGAAATACGTCAGCGGAAGCGCGGCAAGCGCCGACAGGATCGCCGCGGTATACGTGCCGGTGCGAAGCGTTCGCAGGAGCGTTTTCTGCGTGGCGTTTTCCTTGACGCGCACAAGCTGCGCGCCGATGATCGAACAGACGATGCCGGAAACCGCCAGCATCAGCGGGAGGAACATGCCCTGAAAACCGTACCCGCCGATGGCAGACAGCGCGAAGGTCGCAAGGATCGAGCCGACGTAGGACTCATACAGGTCCGCGCCCATGCCCGCAACGTCGCCCACGTTGTCGCCCACGTTGTCCGCGATCGTCGCGGGATTCCGGGGATCGTCCTCCGGGATCTTCTTCTCGACCTTGCCGACGAGGTCCGCGCCGACGTCAGCCGCTTTCGTGTAGATGCCGCCGCCCACGCGCGCGAACAGCGCCATGAACGAAGCGCCCATGCCGTTCATGACCATGATGTTGCCGATCTGCACCGCGTCGCGAACGCCGAACACGTAGTACAGGAGGAAATACCACAGCGTAACGTCAAGGATGCCGAGCGCGACGACCGTGAAGCCCATGACCGAGCCCGCCGAGAACGCAACGCGCAGTCCGCGATTCAGTCCCTCGCTTGCCGCCTGCGCGGTGCGCGAATTCGCGTGCGTCGCGATCTTCATGCCGATAAAGCCAGCCAGAAGCGACCAGACGCCGCCGGTCAAAAATGCAAACGGCGTAAAGTGCGACAGCAGACCGCCCTTCGTTGCAAACGCAAGGACCATCAGAACGACGAAGATGACGCCGAATACCGGCAGAACGGTCTTGTACTGCCGCCGCAGGTACGCGTTCGCGCCCTCGCGGATCGCGCTCGCAATCTTCTTCATCAGGTCAGTGCCTTCCGAGAAGGACAAAACCTTTTTGGTTTGCAAAAGCGCATAAAGCCCCGCGAGCGCAGCGCCGATGAAACCGATCCAGAACAATGTTTCCATAATGACCTCTCTTCTCTGTTATTTTTGATATGTTCATGCTGTTTTGAACAGCGTAAACGTTTACGAAACGGTTAGAAAAATTTTCGACGTCTGCCGTCTTGTCGGTCCGGCGGAAGCCGGAGGCGACAAACGTCGAAAGAAACCTGAATATCAGGCGGTCTTTTTCTTCCTGCGAAGAACGAATACGACCGTGCCGACGATCAGAACCGCCGCGACGGCGCCAAGCACGATCCAGAGCCCCGTAAGGTCCTTCTTCTCCACGGTCTGCGGTTCTTCCGCGGGCTGCACGGGTTGCACGGCTTCCGTCGGCTCCTCGGCTGCTTCCGCCTTTGCATGCGCGATCGTGAAGCGGTCGATCACCGTGTAATCGCCGCAGTTTTTGATGTTCGCATCGCCCGCTTCCGTCCGCTGATACGCGGTGACGGTAAGCCCGTCCGCCGTGACCTCGACACAGGTGATGTACTGCCGCTCGTCCTTCTGTCCGCCGGTCTGGAAGTCCAGAAGATCGTCGATCTCGCCGCCGTACTCGTCAAACTTCAGACCCATCGGGCTGGTCGTCACAAAGGTCGTTGCTGCCCCGACCTGCGCCTTTTCCCCGTTTCCGTCCGCGGTCGCGCGGAAATAGTTGTGGATATGTCCGTTGAAGAACAGATCGACGTCCAGCTCCTCGCACATCTTTTCAAGGAACGCCGTCGCCGCGTCGTCCTTCTGCACCAGTCCCGCGTGCGCGAGCACGATGCGATACGAACAGCCGGACGCATCGAACACTTCCTTTGCCCATGCCTTTTCCTTCTCGTAGAAGTTCAGCTTGTCCTGCGACGCGTCTGCACCGTCGATTCCCGTGTACGGTTCGGTGTTCAGAATGACGAAGCAGACATCGCCGACGACAAACGATGCCGTCGTTTCATGCAGGATTTCGTCGTCGATGCCGTTCGGCAGGTTCGTGCGGCCCTTGAAGTGCGAATAGACGACGTCGCCCTTGGACTCGTGATTGCCCGGAACAAACGCCGTCGGCGTCGACGCGAGCGTGTCGCCGAGCTGATCGAACAGGAACGACCATTGCTGCATCGTGTCGTCCTCGGTCAGATCGCCGAGATTCACGACAAAGTCCGGATGCAGGGTGTCGGTCAAAAACGCCTTTTGCGTATACAGCCACGGGAGGTACCCCTCCTCGTTCGTGGACTGCAGGTCGGAGATCAGAACAAACGAGAACGTTTCGCCCTCCGGCAGCGTACGGAACGCATGCACGTCGCTCCGGTAATCCGCCGCTCCGTCGTTCGTGACCGCCATATACTCATATGCCGTGCCCGGCTTGAGATCCTTGAGATCGACCGAGTAGCTTGTGAACGTGCCGTGATCGCCGCGCACGTTGACGCGCTCGATTTCCGTGACCGGAACGGACGTCCAGTCGGATTCGCCGGCAAGACGGATGCGCAGCTCGGCATTCAGCCCTTCCGCCGCAGTGATCCAGTTGAGATTCATTTCCGAAACGGTCGCGCCGGGCGTGAGTGTGATCTGCTCCGGAATGTAGCGGACCGTCTCCGAAACGACGTCCAGCCGCAGCGTACCCTCCGACGGGAAGGTACAGTTCGTTCCGTCAATGTTGAAAACACAATAGTAATAGTACGTGCCGACCTCGGGAGACAGCGCGGCAGAAAAACCCGCTTCGGTCGCGGTCATCGGAACGGCTTCCGTACACGCCGAGCGCTTCTTGCCCGTGCCGTATTTCACAAAAGCGTCGCTCACGGACCGTCCCTCGGGAAGCAGAACGAGCGCCTCGATCACCGCCGGATCGCCTGCGATCGCGCTGTTGGTCATCGGCTCGGCAAGCCGCACCACGGGCGCGTCGATTCGAAGGTCCGCTTCGATGCGCGCCTGCATATCGGTCGCGGTTTCAAACGCTTTGATCATCGGATAGCCGTTCTGCTCTTCGCCGACCCAGGTCCAGACCGTGTCGAAATCCCATCCGAGCCGTTCATACAGCGCTTTGCCCGCGATCTCTTCCGCAGGAACAACCGTGTACGCGGCTGCTTCCGGATGGCTGGCGGAAACGCCGCCCAGAAGGCGCGTGCCCGCAAAAACGGTATTGTCGTGGATGTGCGAACCGGAATCGCCGCTGTAGTTTCCGCAGAGATAGCCGATATTCTGGCTGTCGTCGCCGCCGTCGATCACCTTGAGCAACATGACGTTGTTGTCGATCGCCGTGCCGCCCTTCAGGTTGCCCACGATTCCGCCGACGCTGTCCGCATCCTCGCCGAGAACCTTGATCGAACCGCCTGCATAGCAGTTCACGACCTGTCCGCCGCCGGAGCAGGAAGCGGTGATCCCGCCCGCCGCGCCGTTCTCGTTGCCCTTGCCGCGCACCGTGATGTCACAGTACACGAAGCAGTTGCGCGCGATGCCGTAATAGCCGTTGTCGTTGCGCTTGATCTTGCCCGCAAGACCGCCCGCGTTCTTTTCCCGGCAGTCGATCGTGCCGGTGCAGACGACGTTGTCCGCGTCGCCGTACAAGCTGCCCGCAAGAATGCCGCAGGAAGCGCTGCCGACGATCTCCGCGTCGAGGATCGCGAGGTTTTTCACAAAGCCCTCGCCGAAATCATGTCCGATATTGCCGAACAGGCCGCAGTACTTTGCGCCCATGCGGACGACGCGCAGGTTTTTGATCGCGTGTCCCCGGCCGTCGAACGTGCCGAAGAACGCGCAGTGCACGCCCTCGTTTTCGTCCGCGTCGGCAAGCGCGCCGATCGGCGGGATATACCCCTTTGTTTCCGTGCCGGTTTTTTCCGTGAGGACCGCGCCGATCTTCTCGTTCAGCGGCGCCATATCAAGGTCCTGTGTAAGGACATAGGTCCCGCCGCAGGGCGCGTCGGGCGCGCCGTCGCCGTTCGTATCCTCCGGCTTCCACGTGCCGGTCATAAACAAAAGCTGTTCGGGTTTGGAAATCAGATAGAAGCCGGAATTGTTATCGAAGTCCGGCAGTTCGGCGCCGAGCGACAGAAGCGTGTCTGTGCTCCAGAGATCCTGTTCCCACCAGGATTCCTCTTCTGCCGCCGCGGGAACGGAAAACAGCCCGCAGATCAGAAAAGCTGCCAGAATCAGGGGCAAAAAACGTTTCATGTGCTTTCTCCTTTCTGCGTGCTGTCGTTTCGGGAATCCGCGAAGGCGGTCGCATGGACCGCCTCCGCATTGTCATTCGGATTATGCGATCGGATCAAACGTGACGCCGTCGGTGGATTCGCCCTTCGCCGCGACCGCATCCATTGCCGCGATGTCTTCCGCATCGTCGGCGACCTTCTGCTTGAAGCCGTCTACCGTATCCTTGATGGTGAACACGGTGTAGTCTTCAAGCGCCTTCAATTCGTATTCTTCCGTGGAATCGTCCGCATAGCGTACGATCAGCGTCATGGCGCCGAGCTTTTCGGTCTCGCGGAACACGTACGCAAACACCTCGTGCGGTTTGCCCTCGACGGTTTCATCCTCCGTCGGGATGTTGCCCTCGACAACGGCCTTAAAGATGTTCTTGCCCTTATCTTCGCCTTTCGGGAACAGATAGACCTTTGCAATCTCTCTGCCGGACTTGTTCTTAAGCATCAGATGCAGACCGGTATAGCCTGCGGGAACTTCCGCCGCGGGTGCGTCGCCTTCGGCAGGCTCTGCGGGTTCAGCGGGTTCTGCGGGTTCTTCGGGCGCGGGCATCGGGATCTTCGCAAGCTCCGCCTTTGCCGCCGCGACCGCTTCCGCATCGGCTTCGAACGTTCCGTAGGTCGGATACCACTGGTCGACCACGTAACCCTTTGCAAGGGATTCCGCAAGATAGTCGACCGGCTCGGGTACGCCGTCGTCATACTGGATCTTGATCTTGTCCACATCCTCACGCGGAGACTGCAGCGAGATCTCATTCGGCAGGTTGCCGTCT
>JAEEGH010026932.1_pt1 | contig 11417 bp, 9 predicted proteins | sample 9134181 | NCBI WGS metagenome assembly JAEEGH01 (sample SAMN16246544, study PRJNA631951) | gut metagenome | biome: gut microbiome; feature: rumen; material: DP-attached | host: Bos | place: Iran: Karaj | collected 2018-10 | reverse complement strand
CGTAACCGATGAGGCCGCTTACAGAGTGCTTGCCAAAGGTCTTGTCTGCCTTGAACATGTTGGTGGAGATTCCGCCGTAGCTATAGCTCATTGATTCTTCAATCTTGTCGCCGGCGTTCATATATTCAACCTCTGCGAACCTGTGATAATGGCTGTGCCAGAATCCTACGGAACCACGGTTCTGAGAAACGAATGAGAGCCAGGGGGTAATCTTAGCGGTAACAACGAAGTCGAGGTCGGTACCGAAGCCCTTGCTTTTACGTACGTCCTTGTCGCTGAGGAAGCCAATCATGGGGTTAACATCGTAACGGCCATAAAGCTTTGCGCCGTCCTTGAAAGAGCGCAGGTTGCCGTCCTCGTCGTAAGGAGAGTCGAAGGGGATGTTCTCGCCTACATAGTAAACCAGGTTGTCGTCAGGATTGTCGGACATATTGCCGCTGACGTCCAGGTTTGCGGTAAGGGTGAGCCACTTGGTCAGGTTAATAGTATTGTTGGAACGCACGTTGAACTGGGTGTAACCAGTGTTCTTGAGAGTTCCCTGCTCTTTGTAGTAAGAGAATGAGAGATAGCCTGAATACCAGTCGTTCCTTCCCATTACAGAGAAGTGATAGTTCTGCAGAAGGGCGTTCTGGGTGATGAGGCCTCTCCAGTCAGTGTCGTTTTCAAGGATGGAAGTGGGCAGGGCTGTCTTGAATGCGAGGTCGTCGATGAGATGAGTCTCAGGGTCGCGGAAGTACTCGCGATAGTAGGTATACAGCTGTTTGGTGTTCATGAGTCTCTGTCTTGAGAAGTCAGGAGAGATAACACCAACATTAGCCTTGAAGTTGAACTGGAGCTTATTGGTTTTAGCCTTCTTGGTGGTAACGACAATTACACCGCCGTTTGCCTGAGCACCGTACATACCGGTTGCACCTGCATCCTTAAGGACGGTTACTGACTCTACGTCGGCCGGGTCGTAAGAACCGCCGATGATACCGTCAACCACGTAAAGAGGCTCCTGGGAAGCATGGAGAGATGAAGTACCACGGATTCGGATAGACGGCTCCGCACCGGGACGGCCGCTGTCCTTGACTACGGTCACACCGGCAACTTTGCCCTGGAGCATATCGCCAATGTTGTTACTTACAACGTCGTTGAGCTTGTCTGCAGAAACGGTTGTTACGGCACTGGTAATCTCGCCCCTTGTCTTTGAGCTATAACCCATTACCACAACTTCGTCAATAAGCTGGGAGTCTACGTCAAGAGTAACGTCAATTACAGTTTTGCCTGCAACGGGCACTTCGGTTGTTTTGAAACCTACGGAAGAAAAGACCAGAACTGATTTGTTATTCTGAACCTTAATGGAATAATTTCCGTCAGGATCCGTTATAACGCCATTCAAAGTTCCTTTCTCAAATACACTTACACCTACCATTGGCAGGCCATCGTCTCCGGCTGTTACAACACCCTTTACCACGTTCTGTGCGGACATGGCAAGCGTCGTAAACATCAAAAGACCCAAAAGCAATACTTTTTTCATGGATGTTTGAATAATTGGTTGTTAACCTGAATATTGTTGTTATTTATGATGATCAGTCGTTAACCTCGCTAACCTCGACAAGAAGGCTACCGTTTATTTCCACATCAAGCACAGTGCTCTGCGATGCGGTTACCAGCCCAAGGTTGCGGTGATTGTAGTAGTCATCTACCCTGTAGGTCTTTCCGGCTTCGAGCCCGCGGAGCTCTACGGAATAAACCGGCTTGGAAGAAGTATAGAAGGCATAATAAAGATTGCCGTTCTGCCTGATGACATGGGTTTCGGGATAGTCGAAGCCGATATCGTACAGACCGGGAACATATTCACCCTTGGCAAGCTGCTTTTCCTCATAAATCTTGAGGGCGTTCTTCATGAGGGCCTCTTTTTCAGGGGTAAGCAGGTATGAGTGCTTTACGTACGGATTGTCCTTGGGCCAGGTGAACTTGGTGCCGAGGACGGCGCCGATGCCCAGCTGGGTCTGGTAGTCGTTTCCGCCATCCGACAGCTCGATATGGTCGCCGTAGTAGGCCGTGCGGGGCGCAAGGGCGCGGAGCACATAGCCTTTCGTACGGATCTGCCAGCTGCTTTCCGGATCCGAGGAGACGGTCTTGTTCACATAAGGAAGATGATAGACCGAGAAGCAGTCGCCGCAAGGGCAGAACTGCAGCACGGCGTGCGGTTTGATGTCACGGGCGGTCTGGTAGATCATCTTGAAGAAGTCGGGCAGCTCCCGGACGTCCTTTTCCGGATCGTCGGGATGATGCGCAGGATTGTAGTCCGGCGCCACGGCGTTCATGTGCTGGCCGTCCAGCTTGAGGCCGTCGAAGCCCCATTCTCCGATGAACTTGGCGACGAGGGCTTTCTGCTCCCGGATGACATCTTCATCGACCGGGGAGAGATACCAGCTGTCCCACCAGGTGATATCCTGCGGTTTGCCGTCCTTGTCCAGGATGACGGATGCAGGATACTTCTTGAGGAAAGAGGAACCCGGGTCGGCTGCCAGCGGAGCCCACCACAGTTCGGCCTTCAGGCCGTTGGCGTGGAACTGCTCCACCATATATTTCATATCTGCGTCGCCGTGCGGGAAACGCTCTTTCGTAAGTTCCCAGTCGCCTTCGGCGATCTGGTAACCGTCGTCGAGCGTCGCCCACTTGAAGCCCAGTTCCTTGACCTTGGGAAGCGTGCCCACGATCTCGTCGATCGTGAAGTGGCGCTCATAACCCCAGGCGCACCAGGCGGGCTCAAAGGCGTCAGGTTCACTCTGCGGCATGACTACGCCATTGCATTCCAGCAGCTTGGCATAGCCTCGCAGCGCGCTGAAGCAGTCGCCGGTAAAGACCGAGATGAACGATTCACAGGTTTCGAGCGATTCGCCCGGCTGCAGCAGCAGCGGGCTGTCGTATTCCTTGACGATGCCGATGGTGGCGAAGTCCTCGCCCGCCTGCTTGCGCACGGGAAGGCTGACCAGCACCGGGTTGGGCTCGAGATGACCGATCATCACGCCGGCATCCTTCCGCCACAGGCAGACGACCGGAATGCCGCCGCCATAGTCGGAATTGTTCATACCCATGTAGTTCTTCTGCCAGAATCCGTCGCCGACCGGAAGGAGCCAGTCGTCGCGTTCCTCCGTGGACTGGCCCTGGAAGGACCAGAAGCAGGGATCGTCGCCCGCCGCATTCACGCGCAGGCAGCACACGGACCAGCCGTCAACGGCAATCGCCGCGTCGGAATCATTCGTATAGACGGCGCGGACCACCAGGGTAGAAGGATAGTTGTCATACGCCGTCACGGATACCTCCCGGACCAGGCCATTCTGCGACGAACTCTCGAAAACCATGCTTCTCCCCTTCCCGAATGCGTCGGAGCACATCTGTCCGGACACCTGGGAAGGGCCGAATGCAACCTCCGCGCCGCCGGAGGTCAGGGTCGAGAGCGTCGCGGCCTCCTGGATCAGCGGTGTTTTCGCGGCAGCCGAAACCAGGTGCAGGCTGCCGGCCTTGTCGACCGACAGGGAGAGGTCGCCGCTTTCCAGGCCGCGGCCGCAAGCGACCGCCGCCAGCAGGAGAGCCAGGCTCAATGTCAAACGAAAGGCGTTTCTCATAATTCGATGGTTTGACCGAAATAACGTTGTGCGGCTTCCTTGACCGCTTCAATGGAAGAGAATGCGCCCGTGCCGCCGGCCGCAGTGGTGTTGACCGCTCCGGCCAGATTGCCCAGACGCTGGCACTCGGCCAGGTCTTTGCCGCGCACATAGGCGGAGATGAAACCGGCATCGAAGCTGTCTCCCGCACCGATGGCGTCGACGACCGATTTGTTCAGCATAGCCGGCATATGGAAGCGCTTCCCTCCGGAAATCACCAGGGATCCGCGGGTTCCCATCTTGACGACCGTCACATTCGCGTAAGGCAGGATGACGTCCACGGCTTCCTCGACGGTCGCTTTGCGGGTAATGGCCATCAGTTCCTGCTCGTTGGGCATGAAGACATCCACGAGGGGGAGGATCTTCCTGTAGTCGAATTCCCATTTCTCCTCCGGATCGAACTGGACGTCCATCGAGAGCGTGGCGCCGCAGTCCTTCACCATCCTGACGATCTCAAAGATCTCCTTGTGGAGCGTTTCCTGCAGGAAGATCGACGAGACGTGGACGTGCTTGGCTTCCCGGATGATTTCCGGGCGGATGTCCTTGACACCCATCAGGCTCATGGCGCCGGGATAGGTCACGTTGGCCCTGTCGTTGTCGTAATTGAGGATGGCGGTCAGACCGGTCGCCGCATTGTCCACCTCGATGAGGTTGGAGGTGTCCACGTGGCGCTGTTCCAGCGTCGACTTGACCACCTCGCCGAAGCTGTCCTTGCCGATCATGCCGACAAAGGACACGCGGGCGCCGAGCGTCGCGGCATTTGCCGCGAAAATGGCGGTGGAGCTGCCGAGCGTCAGGGTCATGTCCTGGGCGAAGATTTCCTTGCCGACCTCCGGAAAACCGGCGATCCGGTTCAGGAGCAGGTCGACGTTCAGTTCGCCCAGTGCCAGGATGTCAAACTTATTCATTATAGCAGCGCGTTGAGATTAACCAGATTGAAAGCTACGTAGTATTTGTCGATGGCCCGCTCGATCGTGGAGAGGACGATGCTCTCCGCATCGATTCCGTTCAGGGCCAGATTGTCATAGAGCATCCGGCGGGCAGCCACAGCTTCCGGTTTCTGCCAGATGTAACGGGCACCGGTCTGGATGAGCCAGCGCTGCCGGTCCGGCATGATGGAGGCGAAGTCGTCGGGCGACTCGTTGCCGTGTACCCACTTCTTCCAACGGCCGGAATCCACGACCAGTCGCTTCAGGATTTCGGTCATGTGGGAGTGCATCGGCACGCGTCCTTCCGCATAAAGCTGGTCCTCAACGGCTTCGAGTTCTTCCAAAGCGTTGTATTCGGCAACGGTGAATTCGGGGCCGACATTGGCGGCACCCATTCCGCTGAGCGGGTATTCTTCCGGATTCTCCACGTCGTCGGTATAATGGCCCTTGATGAAGCTGCCGTAGCGGGCGACCGTCGAAGTCAGATCCTTCGCTACGACAGGATCGAAGAAGGTCGTGTGGAGGTCCGTCCCCACCTTTCCGACCACGAAGCAAGGCCAGGCATCGGCGCAACCGTTCTTCGCAAGGCCTTCTTTGAGCAGGCCGAGGAACTTGTTGAAAACCGACATGTCAGCCAGACCGCCATGCACTTCCTCCGTTCCGACCTCATAGGCGATCGGAGCCATTCCGCGTTCCTTGCGGAAATTCTCGATATGGGTGATCAGTTCGATCGTACGGGCGGCGACCACCTCGATGTCGATGATCTTGCCCTTGGGGAGGAAGCGGTCCACGGTCGGATCGACGTGGATGAGTTCGTAACCGGCCAGCAGCGCGGCTTCATAGGATCGCTTGACGCCTTCCATCGCCTTCTCATAAGGCCACATCTCGAGGGTCTGGATATCCTTGAGCCAGGGGCCGCCATGGTCGATGCAGGCCAGGAAGGGGCCGGTGAAATGGTTGCGGGCAGCTTCCACTTTCATCACACGGACGAAATCTTCCTGCGTCATGCCGGTGTATCCACCGTCGCAGTCCACCTGGTTGAGGGTGGCGGCAAACAGGATCGGCGCATTGTTGCGCTTCGCGGCCCGGAAGGCCGCCTTGATGACTGCTGGAGAGTTGGGGCAGACCGCAAGCAGCGTCATGGGCTTGTGACCCTGCGCCGTCAGTTCCCCTACCCGGTCCAGCAGTCTTCTCAATTTGGGAGTATCATCTATGTGCGTTATCTTACTCATGATCGTTTTCGTTTTTAGTATTCATAAATCTTAACGCCGTTGACCACGCGCGAGATCGTGCCGCGCACGGACGGCTTGTCGGGATTGAGTCCTTTCGAGAGAGAGAAGAAATAGCCCAGCAGCTGGCCGGCCAGGACGAAGGGCACATATTTGTACTCACCCTCCTGCAGGGCTTTCGAGGCAGGGGCGTCAATCTCCAAGTCGATGTCTTCCTTGATTCCGGAGGGCGTCAGGGAGACGATGATCTGTGCGGCGGGACGGTTTTCCTTGCCGACCTGGTCGATCAGGTCGAGTTCATAACGGCGGGTGTACGGATCGTCGCTCAGCAGATAGACGACCAGCGTGCGTTCGTTCACAACGGCCTTGGGGCCGTGCCGGAGCCCCATGAAGGAATCGAAGGAGCACATGATCTGGCCGTCCGTCAGTTCCTGGAGTTTGAGGTGGCTCTCGCAGGCAATGCCCTTAAGCGGGCCGGAGCCGAGGAATACGGCCCGATAGATGTTCTTCGCCGTCATCTCCCGCAGCGCCGTGGTCACGGCATCTTCCAGGAAATGCGAGGCGAAGGCAGCTGCAGCCTCGAGCCGGGCCTCTTCGACATCCAGCGTCTGGATGTTCTTACACAGCAGGCAGGCGATCAGCATCGAGGTGAAACTGCTGGTCATGGCCAGGCTGCGGTCGTTCGTCCCGTCGGGGAGGACGATGACCAGGTCTTTCCCGGGTTCGGCTTCCTTGGCCAGGCAACCGTCCGGATTACACGTAATAATAAGGTGTCGCGCATCCTTGCAGAACTTGCGGGCAATCCGGTAGGCCGCCACGCTCTCCGGGCTGTTGCCGGAACGGGCGAAGGAGACAAAGAGCTTGTCTTCCGGACTGAGGAAGGAGCAGGGTGCAGACACGATGTCGGTCGTGGCGACCGAGCGGGTCTGCCCATAGCCGTCCTGCATGAAGAGGCAGGCGGCCGTATCGGCCACGAAGGCCGAAGTACCGGCGCCCGTCAGCACGGTACGGGTCTGCTTGGTGATCTGGTTGTCGGCGAGGAAGCGCTCGACATCGGCTTTCCGCTCCCGGATGATCCGGAATGTATCCATCCACATCCGAGGCTGATGCTCGATTTCGCGAATTGTATGACAGTCCAATGTAAGCATATGATAACAGTACGATTGGTTTTTCGACAATTTCAGGGATATCCCTGTGCAAAACTAATAAGAAATTTATTTTTCGACAAATAATTTTTGAATTTTTCTTATTTTTCGTAAGTTTGCATCAGGGTTTCGGAGCGTGGCGAAATATTTCACTTATTTTTCGAAAATTTCGTAATAAACAGTTTTGTTTTGAAACTTATTTTTATTATCTTGCAGAAAAATTTACAAAATATTATCTATTGTTTCAAAACGAAACCTTAACTTTCGGTTTTGAGCCCTAACGCCCGCACGATGAAAAGAAAATATTCCATAGAAGAAAGAAGAAGCAAGATCCTGAACATGCTCCACACCGAGGGACGTGTCTTCGTGGAAAAGCTGGTGGAGACCTTCGACGTCTCCGAGGTATCCATCCGGAAAGACCTTGCCGTACTGGAAGAACGGAAACTTCTGGTCCGGGTGAAAGGCGGCGCCATCGCCCTCCATCAGGCAGGCGATTTCGACGACATGTCGATCAGCAGCAAGCAGCGGCTCCATACCCACGAAAAGCAGCTCATCGGCAAATTTGCCACAACCATGATCCACGACGGCGACCGGATCATCCTCGATTCCGGCACCACGACCATGGAGATCGCCAAGAACCTGGACGCATTCAAAGACCTGACCATCATCACCAATGCGCTCGATATCGCCATCACGCTCAACAACTACGGCCGTTTCAACGTCATCGTGCTCGGCGGGGCGATGCGCGCCGTTTCGCATTCGACGGTCGGTATGATCTCGGAATACGCACTCAAGAACATTTTCTGCGACAAGCTGTTCCTGGGCGTCGACAGCATCAGCATCAAGGAGGGACTCTCCACGCCCAGCCTGGAAGAAGCGAGCCTCAACCAGGCCATGATCGGCGCCGCAAGGGAAGTGATCGCCGTCTTCGACTCCAGCAAGTTCGGCCGCCGGACCTTCGCCCACATCGCCGACCTCGACAAGATCACGACCATCGTGACCGACAGCCACATCTCCCCCGAACTCAAAGACTATCTCGAAAAAACACACATCACCCTGCATATCGTCGACACCGACGCCTAATCATTGAAAACCATGGCAGAAAAGAAACACAACTGGCTGCTCTACGCACTGGTGACCATGATCACCTGGGGCGTATGGGGTGCCTTCTCCGACCAGACCTCCCTTCCCAAGAACCTGGTTTACGTCGTATGGGCCCTGAGCATGATCCCCTGCGCCATCGCAGCCCTGATCAACATCAAATTCAAACTGGACGTCCGCTCCAAGCCCGCCCTCCTGAGCATGGCCGTAGGCCTGCTGGGTGCCGGCGGTCAGCTGGTGCTGTTCCTGGCCCTGGACTATGCACCGGCCTACCTGGTCATGCCGATGATTTCGGTAGCGCCGATCGTAACGGTGCTGCTGTCGCTCCTTTTCCTGAAAGAGCGGGTCTCCAAGCTGGGCATCCTGGGCATCGTCCTGGCCTTCGTGGCGCTCGTGTGTTTCGCGCTGCCCGACAATACGGACGGCGCCGTAAAGAGCTGGATCTGGATCGTATATGCCTCGGTCGTTTTCATCTGCTGGGGTATCCAGGCTTTCGTGATGAAGCTGGCCAACAACTCCACGCCCGATGCGGAGAGCGTATTCGTGTATATGGCCATCGCGGCCGTGCTGCTCATTCCCGTGGCCCTGCTGATGGGCGACGGCTCGGGCATCACCTCGCAAGGCTGGGGAGAACTGACCAAGGTGTTCTTCGTCCAGATCCTGAATGCCATCGGCGCCTTTACCCTGGTGTATGCCAACCGCTATGGCAAGGCCATGATCGTGGCTCCGCTCGCCGATGCCTGCGCTCCGGTCATCATGTGCGTCATCTCCCTTATCCTCTACGCTGCCGTACCTACGGTCCCGCAGATCATCGGTATCGTAGCTGCCATCAGCTGCGTGCTGATCTTCAGTCGGGAATAAGTCTGTCCCGGTCATGAAAAGATGGATTGCCCCGGCGCTGCTGCTGCTCTTGCTCCTGGGTGGCTGCGGCTGCGAAGACCCGCTTGCCCACGTCGGCATCAGCAAGCCGGCCAAGCAGGAGAAAAACGAGAAAACCGGCCGGCAGCCTGGCCGTAAAAACCAAAAACTGCCCGTAATGGGCAGTTGCCAGGTATTCTCCGTAAAGGTGGAGGAACTCTCCGGCCTGTGTATGAACAAGGATACGACGGCATTCTGGGCTGTCGGTGATGAAGGCACCCTCAACAAAGTGTCGTTTTCCGGTGCAGTCACGCCCGTCCTGTCGTTCGACCTCGACGCGGAAGGTATCACCATCAACCCCGCCACCGGCGATTTGTACATCGCCGTGGAAGGCGATCAGATGGTCTGCCGCGTCGCCGCGCCCGATTACCGAAAAGTCGACACCTTGTTTCACATCCAGGAAGCGGTCCAGCGGGACTTTGACAACAACGGACTGGAAGGCATCGCCTTCTACGGCGACAGCCTTCTGTTTGTCGGCAGTCAGGAAGACGCCCTTGTCTGGACCTGTATGCTGGACGGAGAAATCGTTTCACGCGTGAGCCTCCTGGACGAAGCCCCGCTGATAGAAGAAGTCGCCGGCCTCTATTACGACGCGGCCAAGAAATGGTTGTGGGTCACCGACTCCGACGCCTGCAAATTCTTCATCTTTTCGACGGAGAGTTTCGACCTGGTCGCCAGCTACGACATCCCGCAGATTGAAAACGCCGAATCCATCTGCGTCGACCGATCCAGAAACTGTGTCTGGATCGGCAGCGACGAAGATTCCCCCAAACTCTACCGCTTCAGCTTTACGTTCTGAGCGCCGCGAGCCGGGGGAAATCAGCAGAACGGAAAAACTGTACTTTCTATTTGAACAGTTTGCGGATCATGTTCCAGACCCAGATGAGGACCACGGCGCCGATTACGGCACTGATGATCTGACCATACCACTGCGACCAGAAAGATCCGCCCGCACCGATCAGACCCAGCAGCCAGCCGCCGACAAGGCCGCCCAGCAGGCCGATGATGATGTTCCAGATGAGGCCGCCTTTGTCCTTGACCACAAAGAAACCAGCCAGCCAGCCGGCGATGGCTCCGAAGAGCAGCGTAAGAATGATGTTCATGGTTTTGAGGTTTTTAAACGATTTCAAATATAAGAAAAAATCGTAAGAACCTGAACGGAAAACGAGACCACTTTTGGGCAAGGTCTGATTTCAAGGGGGAGACCTTGCCCGGTGAATCGGGCTCTCAGTAGTGTAGAAGCGATAACGAGCGGGCAAGGTCTGGACGATAAAAAGAGACCTTGCCCAAAACAGGGCCAGACCTTGCCCGAAATGCGCGAGTTCGACATTACCGGCTTTGTGGAAATCAATGGCGAGGTGTGCCGAATAAAGAGCGTGGAGGACCTTCTCGCGGTTTCAGCGAAGGTCCATGCCATAACGGACCCAACCCTGTATAAGAATGTTGAGGTCTTCGCCCTGATATACAACAAGGACCTCTTCCATCTTGCGACTTTGAGAGGTCCCGTTAGAACATACGACCTGTGTGAGTACGGCTGCGAGGGGGATTATGACCTTGACGGGGACGAGGGATTGGTTTCCTGCATCCTCAACGACATAAAGAGCGTGTTGGAATAATTCAAGGCTGTACTCCCTTGTCGTTCCGTGGTCCCACCAAAGACAAAATGTCAGGATGAAAACTACGTTCTTTAATCATCCCATCCAGGTTGATAGTGGTAACTGGTTTGCGTCAACCAAACTTCCTCGGTGTTCATATCCAGCTCCTCACACTTCGGCGAGATGTACTGGTCTTTTGGGATTGTAGCCATATATGTCATGGTTTTGATTATGCAATGCCCGCCCCTTAGGTGTAATCTCCTACAAATTAAGGGATTTTATCGCAGAAAAACAAAAACTGTTGTCGTCATCAGCCACTTTTTCCGCGATGACACTGTGAGAGCTCCCAGGACGTAGTCGCGAACCCTGTTTGCCCCAAAACGGCCGTTTTCGCTCCGCGACGACATTGTAGGCAATCCCACATCGTCATCGCGGAAAAACAATCCACCGTCTGCCCCAAACCCCTCCGCTACGGCCTGCTATCACACAGGCTCCCACAACGGTCTTCGCTAGCTCCTGATGGCGCGCGAGTTCGAGTCACCCGAAAAACAAAAACGCCAACCGCAAGGGCTGGCGTTTTGCTTTGAGCGGAAAACGAGACTCGAACTATACCATATAATGCTTTGATAACCAATGATTTATAAGAAACTTAAAAGACATCAGGTGAAACATAGGTGAAACTTTTGTGGCTTTTCAGGACGTATAGGGGAAGCGACTTCAAAAGACATGGAAAGAATGTGTCGTGTCATGAAGTGCCATGAATTACCCGGCAGAATGATGAAGGGCGTTCCACTTGATGGCGGGTCCAGCATCTAACTTGTTTAAGTAGAAAACATTGTTTATC
>JAEEGH010026931.1_pt1 | contig 11418 bp, 9 predicted proteins | sample 9134181 | NCBI WGS metagenome assembly JAEEGH01 (sample SAMN16246544, study PRJNA631951) | gut metagenome | biome: gut microbiome; feature: rumen; material: DP-attached | host: Bos | place: Iran: Karaj | collected 2018-10 | reverse complement strand
ACGAAAACGGGAACGTGAGGGCAGTGGCCGCCGGCACCGTGACGATATCCGTCACCACCCATGACGAGCACATGTCCGACTACTGCGTCGTACACGTGTCCGCCGAGCCGTCGCCCACGCCCGAACCTTCCGGGTCCGACAACACCCTGCTCTACGTCGGAATCGCCGCGGCGATAATCATCATCGCTTTGCTTGCCGTCTTCTTCCTGAAGTCGCGCGGCAAGATCTGAACCTTAAATGGGCGGAATCCCCGATTCCGTCCTAAAAACCCCTTATCTTTCTATCTGCTCTGATGTCTAGTCAGGGCTGGATTGAATACGCAGTGACGCTTTGTTGATAAAAAGAGTATTACAATACCCTTAATTGACTATTCGAATCTAAAAAGAGTATTATAACACCCATTTTACGCAGAGTCGGATGCTAATCATGGAAGGTATACACAGTATCTCGAAGAACTCCATAGATGGAAGGACAATCCTGATGTCGTGAAGGTTAACAATGACCTGCAACGCGCAGGGAATCGGAATGGTGAGGCAATAATTTCAACACAGGATGGAACGGCGCGATACGATGGATTTGGAATCGCTGTCGAAGACATGGCGACCTTGAACAAAAAGACCAACGTAAACCTCTTCTCGAGCTGCCAAAGATGCGTAATTACTGACAGGATGATCATTATTGTGAATCTACTTAATTAGTTAATGTAGAATCGTTATTTAGTAAATTAATAATCAGTAATGATTAACGATGTGTTAGTTGTATATTAATTAAGCTAATAGCTTAACATTATTAATTAATTTAAGAATCGTCCAAAAACTGCGATCAAAACAGCTTGAAAACTGAGGATTTGAAGCAGCAATTTCATTGCCTTCCATCTCCATCAAATTTTTGCATGAAAAGTACTGGGTAAACAACCCCAATTATGGAATCCCAAGTTGATATTCGGGAGTCCGTCATAGAAATAAATGTGGTGAAAAATTGAATGATTAAGGGTTGTTAACCCGAAATTTTTGCTTTTCGAAAAAATTTTGTGATTTTCACTGTTTTTGACCATTTTAGCACCAATTTTTCACTGTTTGTATTTATTATATGTAGTTAAGTTATTTGCTTTATTAATATAACATATGCACGAATTACGTAATTTAACCGAATTTTTTCGCGAAAACCAGATGATTGCAGCTCATTTTCAATAGATATTATGTATGTCATAATTAATTTATGAAGTTAAGTTATTAGCTTTATTAATTATGATAATTGTCATACTGTCCACAGCGGCCGCTCCGAACTGCAAACATCAAGGCTGCGACAATATGGCCGATGATTATTTTCGTCATTCTTTCCGGCTTATGGCATTGTAGAACAAATCCACGTATCTCTTATATCCGCCCGAAGGAATCATCCCCTCGGTCGCAGACCAGTATTCGTCAAGGAATTCGTCATCGAACCTGTTCTCCCTCAACACATCGGCTATGCTCTTTTTCTTGTCTATGAGGAATATGGGGATGCGTTCGCGGAAATATTGGAGATTCTCAAGCTCTTGTCCGACCAGATCCTGGCTGGTGATCAGCACCTTCCCCATCATTATCGCCTCGGAGAGCGTGTTCGCGCCACATTTCGTGACCACGATATCGCATCCGTTCAGAAGATTGCCATAGTCCTCTCCGTGAACATAGCCGTGGTTCTCTATGACGGTCCTGCTGTTGGTCGACCTCGAGATCATTCTGTCGACCTTTCTCCTGTGTCTTTCGTCCCTCCCGTTCACGACTACGATGCGGAGGTCCATGTCCGCAGACAGCAGATTCTTGAGGTCCCTATCGATGGTCTTGATCCTTCCATGACCCGCCATTATCAGTACAGAGAGCTTTCCGCTTCCGCGGTTGGGGCGCTCGGCGGGCCTCTCGAATCTGACCGGGAAACCGAGGCAGGCAATTTGATCCTCCCGATACCCCAGTCTCATCAACCCCTCCTTAAGCTCCTCGCAGGGAGTGATTATCTTCTGCACCCCTTGGCCGTATTCGGTCAGCGGGTATACCGTATAGTCCGTGACTATGCTGAAGAAGGGAACGTCGAGCTTGCCGCGCTTTTTCAGTTCGGTCAATGCGATCGGATGGAACATATGCGTCCCGATTATGATGTCCGGACGGAAGTCCCGGACCGTCTTGAGGATTCTGCGGTATTTGCCGAAATGGGCGTACCACATGCCTATCGGATACCTCTTCGGGGGGGCGTCCCTCTGATACAGCCTGTAATAGATCCAATAGACCCAATGGGCATGGCCCATCGTGAATCTATAGAATTTGTCGCATATCAGCGATCTGAAAGGAGAGAAATAATCCTTGTAATAATCGATTATCCTGACTTCGCATTCATCCCCATGGTATTTCTCGAAGGTCTCCTTCAGCATGTTTGAGATCATGTGATGCCCGTCGCCTGAGGACATGGTGTAGATCAGAATGCGCTTGCTCATCTTGCTGGCTTGAATCGGAATTCGGTAAATATATGTGATGCTGGCCCGACTGATAACCAAATGTTATATTGCTTACCTGCCCCTGTTATTGCCTGCATCAGGAGAAAGGGATGGAGATGGGCAAAGCGATAAGCGTCGCGGGATTGCGTAAATCGTATGGAAGCTTCCAAGCCGTGAAAGGCATATCGTTCGATGTGGAGGAGGGCGCTTTCTTCGCATTTCTGGGACCCAATGGGGCCGGAAAGTCCACTACCATAGCCATCTTATGCTCCCTTCTATCCAAAGATTCGGGAGACGTGACCTTGTTCGGAATGGAACCCGAGAAGGCGAGGAGGGAGATAGGGGTAGTCTTCCAGGACAACAAGCTCGACCAGAGGCTGTCCGTGCGCGAGAACCTGGAGATCCACGGTTCCCTGTACGGCTTCAAGAAGGCCGATCTGGCGGCCAGGATCGAAGAGGCGCTCGTCAAGGTAGGGCTGTCCGACCTGTCCGACAGGCCATGTTCCGATCTATCCGGAGGACAGAGGAGAAGGGTTGAAATCGCGAGGGCGATCCTGCACGGCCCCAGGCTCCTGCTTCTGGATGAGCCGACGGCGAGCTTGGACCCCCAGGCTAGGAATTCGATATGGGCCTATATCCGGCGTCTGAAAGAAGAAGGGATGACCGTCTTCCTGACCACCCATTACATGGAGGAGGCCGCCACCGCCGATGACATCGTGATCATAAACGAGGGCGAGATCGTCGCCCACGGCAAGCCTTCGGTCCTCAAGGAGAGGTACAGCTCCGATTATCTGGAGATACTTCCCAAGGATGCAGACGCCGTGAAATCCGTGCTGGACGGGCTCGGAATCGGATATTCCGTGCGCTCGGGCGTCCTGAGGATAGAGCTGGGCTGCACCATGGATGCGGTACCCATAGTCGAAAGGCTGAAAGGCATTATGGAATCGTTCGAGGTGCGCACCGGCACCCTGGATGACGCGTTCATCGCCATAACGGGAGGTTCCAGCAGATGAATGCAGTGTTGGCGCTGACGAAGAGGAACGTCCTATGCTTCTTCCGGGACAGGGCTGCCGTCTTATTCTCGTTCCTGACGGCGCTCATAGTCGTGTTGCTATATCTTCTGTTTCTGAGGAACGTCCTGATATCCAGCATGTCGTCGGAAGGATGGACGATCCTTTCCGGCGAGCAGCTGCCTAGCCTGGTGGATTCCTGGGTGATGGCGGGCATAATCGGGATCGTGTCCGTCACGTCTTGTGCCGGTTCGCTTCAATGCATGGTTGACGACAAGGTGTCCGGCAAGGACATGTGCTTCAGGATAGCGCCGATAAAGCCGTCGGAATTGGCGGCGGGATACGTGTTGAGCGCATTCCTGGCAGGACTCATCGTGAGCGCCGCGACGTTGGCATTCGCATTGGCGTACCTCTGCGCGACCGGTTGCGAGCTAGGGATCCCCGATGTCTTCGCCAGCATATTGCTTCTGGTGCCTTCTGCGCTATCCAGTTCGATAATCCTGTTCGCCCTGGCGTCCTTATTGAAGAGTCAGAGCGCATACACGGGATTCTCCATCATCATGAGCACGCTCATAGGATTGTTGTACGGTCTTTACCTGCCGATGGTGGCCTTCCCAAAGGCCGTCTATGCCGTAGCCAACCTCATCCCTGCCACGCATATGGCCGCGTTGTTCCGTCAGCATCTGTGCTCCGGGCCCATGGACGATGTCTTCGGTCCCGGGGGCGCCTCCGAGTTCAGGGAGGAGATGGGCGTGGACCTCAGCGTCGCGGGATACGAGTTCACGGGGACGACGTCGATTCTATATGTGTTGGCGGTCACGGCCCTGTTCTTCGCTATATCGGTCCTGATAATGAGAAAGAGAAGGAACCGATGTCCTCATGAAGAGCATTGCGTTCGGTTCTGATCGCATGAAATGGCCTTGATAAGCACCGCGGGTTCGTTCGATATGAATCCGTCGACGCCCATTTCACGCAATCTCTCGGCGTATCTCGGATTGTCCACCGTCCATGCGAATGCCTTCATGCCTCTGTCATGTATCGACGATATCGTGTCTGGCTCCGTGAAACAGGACAGGTAATGGCAGAACACGTAGTCGGGTTTGAAATCCAATCCGTCGACATAGGACGGTACGTCCGCCTGGCTCATTATACGTTTGCTGATGGATGCGAACGTCTCCCCAGGGTATATCCTGCCCAGAGTCCTGCCGAGGCCGAGATACACTTCGCCGGGAGATGCGCCGTCGATCCCCAGGACGTCCTGTATGATGGTCGAGTCCTCCAATGGCGAGACGTCGTCCATCGTCAGAGCATCCATGGGCTTATCGCGAGGGTAGCACTCCCCTATGATGTCGATTATCTCCCCGAAGTCATCGACGACAGGCAGCATCAGAACGCCCGTGCCGCATCCAGCATCCATATGTTGGATGTCCCTGACGAGGGAATGGTCGAAAGACGTGACGATCGCCCTTCTTCCGATTCCGAAATCCTTCAGACGCGAAGCGATGCCCTCGACGTATTCCCTGCGTCTGATGTAAGGCGTCTTCAGCTCAAGATTGGCAATTCCCTGCGTTCCCGTTGCATGCAGGCATTCCTCCAAAGTGGAGATCCTTCCGCCCATGCCTTTCGGGTTGTGACCATTAAGCTCCTCCAGGGAAAGCTCGTGGATGGGTCTTTTGCCGCCGCAGGCAGCCTCTGCGGTATATCCATGGGAGCATACGGGCACACAATCGCGAGTCATCTGGATATCGGTCTCGAAACCGTCTGCGCCTGCCGCCAGCGCGGATTCGAATGCGGATACGGTGTTCTCGGGTGCGACAGAGGACAGCCCTTTGTGAGCCAGTACGATAGTCACGATGGCCCATTAGGCCAACACTATAAATATTGTAACTTAAAATTCTATAGATTAAGCAAATTGGATGGAAAGAATGAACCAAAGTTTAGCACGCAGATCACATCTGCCGATACGCGTCTTGATGCTAAATGTTATTAAATAATCATCTTAATTAAGTTTCAAACTTAATTAATAATTATTTGTGAGTAGCCAGCATATCCCCCTTGCCAGACGTCCATCGGGATCCGTGAAATGGTTCCCAGGCTCCCGGATGCTATTGAAGCCGGATATGCAGGGGTCGGATCTCATGCGGAGCTCCTGCCTTTCATAGCAGTCCCCAATGGACGACATCGGAGGCCTTCCCGAACGAGGCTCCTTGGATCCGAGGCTCAGATACACGCTGCTGCAGGGAGGAACTGAATTGGAATCGGCGAAAGCATCCCACCCTTCATACCAGAGCGATCCGGAGCAGCACGCCGCGCCTGCGAAGATCTTCGAACGATAAAGGGACCAGAGGGCGAAAAGACCGCCTAGGGAGTATCCGGCTATGAAGGAGCCTTTCGGGGCATGTTTCTCCATCTCGTTCAAAACTTGTTCCCCGCGGCCTCCGAATCTGCGTCCCGCCATTTCCGAGGGCCAGGGGGAGAAGTCGTCGAACCATTCATCGGACTCGAATGCCAGAATGGTCACGGGAACGTCTGGAACAGTCTCAAAAACCTTCGATGCGATGGACTCGCCGGAGCCTTTCATGGCCGGTACGACTATAGTCCTCCCGCCTTCTCCGAGGACGAATCTGCGCATCTCCATGGACGTTGAACGCATTTTTCATTCAAATGGGTACCGAAGAGCTATTGTCGTCCATCGCTATCCCGCGGCATGGACCTCCTTCCGCTGTTCAAGAGCGTCATAGACCAGGACAGGGCGCCGGTCGTGATCTGCGACCTGTGCCATGACATCGTGTACATGAATCCCGCGGCCGCCGAGCATTACGGCGACGACGGAGGGGAGCTTCTCGTGGGGCATTCCGTCATGGACTGCCACAGCCCCAAGGCGCGCGAGATGATCGCCAAGGTCGTGGAGTGGTTCGAGGAGGACGAGTCCCACAACATCATCCACACGTTCTACAGCGAGTCCAAGGAGAAGGACGTCTACATGGTCGCGCTCCGCGACGGCGGGAAGCTCATAGGATACTACGAGAAGCACGAGTCCAGAAAGCGGGACACGGGAGGATTCTACGCCGGGATCGGGCGTCCCGGGAATACATCCAAGCCATCAGAATAAATATGGACCGCCGGATTATCGGTCATGTTCCGCGTCATGAGCCTCGACGAGATACCTCCGGATGAGATCTATGTCCTCGACACCGAGACCACCGGCTTGAAAGGAGCCCCTGCCGACCTCGTTCTCGACGTCGGAATCTGCAAGGTCCGTCTGAGCGAGGGGATCGTCGAGGACTGCTACGAGGCCGTCCTGGGATACGACGTGGACGACTGGGACGACTATCTCCGCAACGCGTGGATCTTCAGCAACTCCGACCTCACCCTGGACGACGTCGCGTTCTCCAGGAAGTCCGCCGCGCAGGTCATGGACGAGGTCAGGAGGATCCTCAAGGGGAAGGCTGTCGCCACCTACAACATGGAGTACGACCTGGGGAAGTTCCTCTACCAGGAGCCGTGGAACATGCGCGGATGGTTCAACGAGTGCACCGACATCATGAAGGCCGCCACGCCCATCTGCAAGATCCCCAACCAGTACGGGTACAAGGACTACCAGTATCCGAGGCTGGAGGTGGCCTACGAGAAGATAACATCCGGGGATCCGGCCGGCCTGCGCGGGAAGCAGGACCACAGGGCCCTCTCCGACGCCAGGGCGGCCTCATGGCTGATGGTCCAGATGTACCGCGACGGGGCCTATCTTCCGTGAAGGATATTATTAACGGTGACGACGATTCACCTACGTTCCCGGGAGACCGGGCAAAGGAGATCATATGGCAGACAGGTATTGTCCGTATTGCGGGGAAATGGTGACTTCCACCTCCATAACCTGCCCCAAATGCTACAAGAAGCTTCCCAATCAGCCCGAGCCGAGCGGAGGCGAAAGCGGATCCGGCGGCAAGACGTCCCCAAGCGGCGTCAAGAGCCGTTCCATCGCGCTGCTCCTCGCCATCATACCGGGGATCTTCGGGGTCCTCGGGCTGGGATTGCTGTACTACAACAAGTCCTCCAAGCCAGGGATAATGCTGCTGGCCATCGGGCTGCTGACCTTCATCCTGTTCCTGGTGATCACGACGTCGTCCATACCGGTATTGAACATAATCCTGGCCATTCCGGTGGCTGTATTCTTCGGCATCCTTTACATCGGCAACCTGGTCGGGACGCTCTTGGGCTCGCCCTCGTCCTGATCGGAACAGCCCCGCCTCCGTAAGCACGGAGACCACGGAGGCGGTCATCCTGGCCCTTTCGGGGGCCCCTTTTCCCTCTCCGACCTCTGCAGGATCCCCTGGACAAAGAACGTCGTACGCCTTCTTGAGCGGGTCCGAATCCTCGTCAGGCAGGACCGTGGCCGCCGCGGGCAGGAACCTGTCCAGGGAAGGCAGAAGCGTGGCGCGCATGGCCAGGTTCCACGGCTCGTAGCTCAGATGCCTGCCGAAGACCTCGCCCACGTCGAAGGACACGCACTCCTGTCCGACGAGGATCCCCTGGACCTTCTCCACCACGGACTCCTCCGGGACTCCGGAGTACAGGTCCTCCGCATGGATCCCGTAGTTCTCGGAAAGATAGTCCAGGGGTTCCTTCCCTAGGTCGAGGGGATCCGTCTGGACGTACTCGGCGAACACGGTCTCGTACTCCCCTCCGCGGATCTCGCAGATCGCTATCTGGACCACCTTGTCCATCGGGAATCCCCTCGGCCCGGTGGCCGCCGTCTCTACCGCGAAGACGCTCGTCATGCCATCCCGTATCGCGGAGGCGGTTATCCGTTTGACGGTCAGGCTCCCCGCAGGACGAAGGAAGGGACTCATCATGATTGAATATCCGGACGCCGTTGACCCCTCATGTTCCGCGCGAAGACGGTCGACGAGATATACTCGGAGGTGTCCGGATGCTCGCTGGTCATAACCAACGACGCCGCCCTTGCGACCGCCTTGAACGCGAGGGTGGACCGTCCGGTCGTCGGACACTTCGCCGTCACTCCGCGCCAGATAGCTGCCATGTCGGCGGTGGAGATCCTCGGAGAGCCGCTGATGAACGACATCAGACTCGTCTCGGCCATAAGCGAGGACACCGGGATCGAGTTCAGGAAGGTCCACGGCGAGGTCATGAACATCCGGGAGATCCGGAAGCACACCGCCGACGTCCGCAAGCATCTCGGGACCCGCTCGGCCAGGAGGATATACGATTCATTCGAATCCCTCCCCACCAAGGAGAGGGTCATGGCCGCCTTCGACCCCGCGTCGAGCCCGCTGTACAACACCCGCCCCGGGGAGATAGCCGTGGTGGGGCTGGACTTCTTCGACGACCTGGACAAGCATTTCATCCCGGACGACTTCGTCGACGTGGACGTCTTCGACCGCGGCTCCGAATACTCGATAGAAGAGATCCGCGAGATAGGCAACGACAGGCAGATCGCGGAGAACGCCGTGGACCTCATCGACGCGTCCAACTGCGACGACTGCGCAATAGTCCTGTCCGCGTCCTCGCCGATAGCGGATTCGGTCAGGTCTGCGCTTTACAAGAAGGGCATCCCCTTCGTCAACCGCTTCGAGGTCAGGGACCTGGCCCAGATACGCGACTACCTTCAGTTCGCGACGCTGTCCCTGTCTTATGAAACGTTACGCGTGAGGCACGTGAGGGAGATCTTCGCCAACTACAACGGCTTCTTCGACGACAACACCGACGGGTTCCTCCTGAGCAGGCTGGACGGCTCCATGATGCGCCGCAGGGCGGCCGAGCTCGACGACGTCATGAGGAACGTCAGGAACATGTCCTTCAACGATCTCAGGGACAGGATATGCGACAAGCGCGCCAGGATCCAGGTCGGGATAGTGCTAGACGACCTGGGCATAGCCGGGGAGAGGATAACGTCGGATCTGGTCTCCAGGCTCAACTACGCGGTGGACAGCATGCCCGACCTCCACCACAACGAGGAGATACCCATAGAAGAGAAGACCGGCGTCCTGATAGCCGACTGCACCGAATCGATATGCGTGGACCGCCCCCTGGTGTTCTTCCTGAACATGGACCACGACTGGGACGTCTCCACCGCCGGGAAGCCCTACATCGACTCCGAGCTGGAGAACGAGAGGAACGCGGAGAGGCTCATGGCGGTGCTCCAGCAGGGAGAGAGGAGGCTGTATTTCGTCAACACCACCAAGAAGGGGAAGCCCGCGCGTCCCGCCATGGCGTTCGACTCCATCATGGGGCGCCCGGCGTCGGGCTTCAAGGACGTATGCTCGAGGCTCATAGGCGGAAGATGGGCGGCGACGCCGCAGGAGGTCAGGTCCGAGATGGGGGAGGAGCGCCTTGAGAACGTGGACAGGATCGTGGGGACGTTCTCCAAGTCGGGATTCAACTGCTTCTTCAGCTGCCCCAGGATGTTCATGTTCTACAAGATCCTCCCGTCCGAGGAGAGGAAGAGCACCGAGCTGGGGTCCCTGGTCCACGAGTTCGCCCAGCTCTACGCATGCTATCCCGACGTCGTGGCCGAGGTGGGCATGGACGCCCTGGTGGACATGGTCTCCGACCGCTACTCCGGCCTTTCGGACCCGCTGATGAAGGAGGTGGACAAGGACAGGGTGTCCCGCGCCATGAGGAACGTGGCCAGGTACATAGACGACAGGATGCCCGGGAGCGTCCCGCTGGACCGTCCTCCGGAGAAGGGGCACGTCAACCGCTTCTTCAAGATGTTCGGCCTGGAGTACTGGAGCAGCTGCAGCGAGTCCAGCGCCAGATCCCGGGAGCATCCCCTGTACGGCGTGTTCGACGCGGTGTCCGACGGCCTGGTCATGGACTACAAGACGGGCAAGGCGTGCTCCGGCAAGGAGATCTGCAGGGACATGAACCTGGGGAAGGCCAGCAGCCATCCGGAGTTCCAGCCCATCCTGTACTGCGCCCTTGCCAAGGAGCTGATGGGCGGCGGGGACTTCGAGATGTTCTACGCCCTCGCGAACGACGTGGAGTCCGCCGACGAGGACTACGACATCGAGCGCAGCGTGCGCACGGTGTGCCTGCTGGACGAGGACCTCAACGAGACCGTCAGGCGCAACGAGACCATCCGCATGATGGCCGAAACCAAGCTGTCGGCCAAGTTCAGGCCCTTCGCCCAGGGCGTCCTGAACGCCATATCGGACAACATGGGCGGGCTCGGCCCGGAGCAGTGGAGGGAGGACCCGGACATAATCCAGGCGGTCCTGCGCGCCGCCGGCCTCAACGACAACAAGACCAACCGCAAGGACGCGGCCGCCGCCGTGGGGAAGGTGGCATCATGCTTCCTCGCCGGGTCCGTGTGCGACGAGGAGAGGGTGGAGATACCGTTGGACGCCCTGAACGAGTTCTACGACATGGCCAGGAGCATGCATGACGACGCCATCCGCTACGCCTGCACCAGATTCCCCGCCAAGCCGCGCATAAAATGCTCCGACTGCAGTTACTTCTCGGCCTGCACGTCCGACAGGCCTTCCTTGGAGGACGAGGGCGATGAGCGACCTCAACGAGTCCCAGAAGAGGATCGCCGAGCATTCCGAGGGGATGCTGGTGGTCGACGCCGGCCCGGGGACCGGGAAGACCCACACCATCGTCAGGCGCTACGTGAACATCATCAGCAAGCCGGACGTGAGGAGCGAGGAGGTTCTTCTCCTGACCTTCACGAACAACGCCGCGGAGGAGATGGAGCAGCGCGCCAAGGCGGCCATGTCCGGATTGGAAGGAAGGGGGCCCTCCAAGGACGTCCGCGCCAAGACCTTCGACGCGTTCTGCCTGTCCGTCGTCCTGGAGTTCGCGGAGGACGTCAGCGAGTTCTTCGACATCAAGGAGAGCCTTTCCCGCTCCGCGCGCCTGGAGACCAACGACACTCTCAACCTGGAATACTTCTCCAGATTCTTCGACGCCTTCAAC
>JAEEGH010026930.1_pt1 | contig 11418 bp, 7 predicted proteins | sample 9134181 | NCBI WGS metagenome assembly JAEEGH01 (sample SAMN16246544, study PRJNA631951) | gut metagenome | biome: gut microbiome; feature: rumen; material: DP-attached | host: Bos | place: Iran: Karaj | collected 2018-10 | reverse complement strand
TAGAAGTTATACAGTCCGGAAGTATGGGAAAGCAGATGATGGACCGTAATCCCGGCAGGAATCCGCATGTCCTCCGGAAGATATGTATTTGCGTCCTCATCCAGGGACAAAAGGCCCCTGTCATACAGAAGCATCACTGCAAAAGCGTCATTTCCCGTTCAATTGCCAGCGCCGCTTCATAAAGCCTGGATTCGTCCGCGCCGTACAGGATCACGGCCTGGTTCAGGCCGTCGTCCGTTTTTACGGGAGCGGCTACGGTAACCGACGGCAAACCGCAGAAATGCATGATACTGGTCGGTCCTGTCATCAGGATCGCATCGTATTGTTCGATTTTTTCCGTAACGCGGGCAATTGTTTTTTTGCGTGTCCGTAACGCTTTCAGATATGGTTCTCCCTGGAGTCCGCCAGGTGTTTCATCCAATGCTGCCCGTAAATATGTATCCCCGTATTTCATCATGGTATCAGGATGATCTTCATAGTATTCCACGATTTCCGCCAGGGTTTTGCGTGACGCGGAGGAAGCAGCCAGATAGGATTCCAGCATGGGCCTGAATTCCCACTTCATGATCGTTGGCAAATCCCGGGCCGGCATCTGAATAACTGTCCCGATCGCCGCCCCGGATGCTCTCAGTTGTTTCAGGAGCAGGCGGATAAAACGTTTCCGGTCAGCGGGGAGTACTGCTCTGTTCGCCAGATTGACTGCGATCCGGAGCTCACCGGTCTCCTTCGGTTTCATTTCCGGAAGCGGATCGTCCCGCATGGCCGAGTACAGTTTCAGCGTGTCTGTGAAATTCCGGGCCATTGCCCCCGCGCTGTCCAGCGTCCTTGCAATGGGAATGATCCCTTCTGCCGACAGCGCGCCTGCCGGTGGTTTCAGCCCGCAAATGCCGTTGAACATCGCGCAGGCGGTCACGGAGTGGGAGGTATCCGTTCCCACAGCCATCGGTACAATTCCCGCCGCAACCGCCACAGCCGATCCGGAGGAAGAGCCGGTGGGCGAAAGCTTCGGATTCACCGCATGAATCACCTGCCCGCCGCGGGAACTGTATCCGCCCGGCATGCCCTCCGTTGTATAATTGGCGAATTCCGTCATGTTGGTTTTTCCCAGGATCACCGCGCCGTTCCTGCGCAGATTCCGGACCACCGGCGCGTCCTCTTTGGCAATATTGTCCGCCAGTGCCAGGCTGCCCGCCGTGGTATGCAGCCCTTTCACGTCAATATTGTCTTTCACCAGCACCGGTATCCCGGCCAGCAGCCTGTCCTGTTTGTCCGCTTCCTGTGCTTTGGCCTGTTCCGCCGCGGTTTCATCAAGCTCCGCGATACAGTTCAGCCTGTTTTTTCCGCCAATGCTTTCTGCAAGGGCCAGGGCTTTTTCCGTCTGATTCATAGTGAATCTCCAATCTTTCTGCGTCAATTCTCAAACCAATCCAAGGGACCATTCTTCAGATCTTTTAATCCTTTTCCCAATTCCAGATATAGGAGGTATAGCGCCCTCCGCCAATTTTGATAATTTCTCCGCTTTCCTGGAGACTCTCCAGAGCTCGTTGTACAGTCTTCAGACTGATATCCGGACATTGCTCCATAATTTCTGCCTTTGTCATTTTCCTGGTATTGTTTCGTATGATTTCCCTCACACGTTCCGGTTTGGAAAGGCCTTTCGTAATCAGGATCTGTACCCGGCTCTCAAAAACCCGATATGCGGCAATGATGATACCAAGCATATACCGAACAAAAGGCAAATAATCATTCTCCGCTTCATGCCACTTGGCATCGCTGTCCTGCAGGGCTTCATAATAGCTTTCTTTGCTGTCCGCGATCATTTTTTCCATGCTGATATACTTTCCGACGATATAGCCGGAACGATAGAGAATCAGCAATGTCAGCAAACGGCTCATTCTTCCGTTTCCGTCATTGAACGGGTGAATGCACAGGAAGTCCAGAATAAAGATGGGCATCAGGAGAAGCGGATCCATGTCCGGATCATTCATGGCCTCATTGAACACATTGCAAAGCGTCTCAATTGCTTGCGGGGTTTCCCATGCCGAAACCGGCTGAAAGAGAACCGCCTTGGTGCCATCCGGTAATTCCTCGGCGATGATATTGTCACTGTTCTTATACTTCCCGCCAAATCCCGGATTATTGAATTTATACAGATCCCGGTGCAGCTGAAGGATCGTATTGGGTCGAATCGGAACAAAATCGTAGTTTTCATGAATGGTTGCAAGCACATCACGATAGCCGGCGATCTCCCTTTCATTCCGATTTCGCGGTGTGGTTTTGTCCTGCACGATCATTTTAAGCCGGTCTTCTGTGGTGATAATTCCTTCAATCCGGTTCGATGCTTCTGTGCTCTGGATCTTTGCAATCTCCAGCAGTTCTGTCAGTGCATCTTTATGCGCTTCTATGAAAAGATTCTGCTGACCCTTCTGCTCATGAATCTGTGTCAGATAGGAAACAATCTCCGGCGTCAGCAGTTTCTGATAGGTCTCTTTGTAGTTCAGGTTCCTCATTCAATTTCCCCATTTCTGCTGTCAATATAGTCATATGCTTCCAATTTGTCTATATTGTATCATGTGTGCAGGCAAAAAACAAATTAATTTGGTCTATTTATAATAGAATGACTAAATTAAATAGAGAAATGACCATGTTAAATGTACTGTATTCAGAAATGGTCCATATTTATACCCGCCCGTTATTTTGCCAAATAGTATATATTTCCCCCCATATCATAAAAAACCGCCAAAAATCAACTCAATCCCGCCATTTCGTTTTGAATTGGCGGAATCGATTAAAAGATCAGCAGGATTGAATCGCACAGTATTTTCAACTGATAGACCGGTTTCATATGCTCGTCTTATATACATAATATGTAGCAATTCGTTAGTACAATTCTTTGTTGACAAATGTCATATCTGGAAATATAATGGCCATGCAATCGTTTGCATATAGGAGAGAAACGGAATATGAAAACCCGGTGGCCTGTGTTTATCCTTCTGGCAGTCCTTCTTGCAGTTCTTTTTCTGCCTGCTGCCGGAATCTACGTGCATTCCGCTCTGGGTCAGGATGCCGCGGCACAGTTCCCGGATCATATTACGCTCTGGGATATCGCGGTCCGGGGGAACAGCTGCCTGCCGACAGGAGCCTATCCTGCTCTGATGCTGCCGGATCTGTGCCGGCTGTACCTGATTCTCGGGCTGCTGCTTGCAGCTGCGGCGGTCATTTGCACAGTTGCCCTGAAGAAAGGATCCTTTATCCCCCTGCTGTGTGCGGTACTCGCCGCCGTGCTGTACGGAACCTTCCTGCTCCAGTGGTCCAATCTGAACGGAAGCCTGCTGTTCACGATCTTCCTGAAGCTGCAGGCCTGGATGTACATTCCGCTGGTAGTCATGGCCGGGCTGATCGTTTTCAGCGTCATCGACGTCATCCGCTGCGGCAAAGTCCGGCTCAGTGATACGCAGCTGCGCCGCCTGAGCGGGGCAATTGCGGCAGTGGCCCTGCTGGTAATGCTGCTGCCCGTGTATTCCGTGCAGGTGCCGGATACCCTGACGGAAAATGCGGCGGACGCGGCTTCCATCCGCCGGAGCCCGAACATGTTTACCGTGACTCTTGGAGCCGAGGATAACCTGTACACCATCGGCGAACGCGACGGAACCTTTACAAATGTGCTCAGCGGCTCCCTGCTGGAACTGGAGCCTTTTTCCTCCGATGCGAACAATATCCGGGGCATCTTCCTGATCCGCGGAAACAACACAGCGGTCAATGCCCCGATCCTGCTTGCCGCGGTACTCTTCCTGCTCGCGGCAGTGCTGTCCTTTGTCCCGCGTGTGGACCGCTGGTTCCCGCTGGCGGCGTCCGTTCTCGGCACACTGCTGCTGGTAACGAACTGCCTGGGCCTGCTGGCAGTTTCCTCTGCCGATATGTATTCCTCCGCTTCCAGGCAGCTGTTGTACCTGGGGCTGGGGCATGTGACAGCCGTACCGTTGCTGGCGGCAATTCTCGGAGTAGTTTCTGCCTGTGCGTCGGCCGTTGGGGTGCGTCTCGCGAACGAACCGTACTTCGTCAACCCGATTCCGGAGCATATGCGCCTGCGCGTGGTAGCCCTCGTGCTGGTACTCGCAGCCCTGGCCTGCTCGCTGATGCCGGCAATCACGGTGTCCTTCACCCAGCCCGGAAAGAACAAGGTCCAGGCGGCCGCCACAATCCGCGGCCTGGACGCGGTCACCTTCTCCGCGGCAGACCGGCTGAAGGATCCGGTTACCTCCAAGGGCAAGCCCGTATATAACGAGGATGATCCGGCATATCCTGCCGAAGCGGTAAATAATGCCACCGCCGGCATGGCGAAAACCTATACGGGTCTCACCTGGGCGGCGCTGTTACTGATCGCCGCCGCCTTCATGCTGTTGCTGCTGAAGAAACAGAAAAAAGCGGTGATCATCCTGCTGCTTTCGGCGGCAGTGCTGCGGATAACCGCCTGGCTTTGCGCGTCCCGGGGGCTGCCCCGGGCAGTGGCCACAAGCTCCATAGAAATCTGGCTGTACGCAACCATTCCGGTATTGGTCTTCGCGGCGTTCTTTGCCTGGTTTGCAGATAAAGAAGAGCTGCCGAAAAAGTACAAACTGTTCCTGATGATGCTGCCCTTCCTGCTGGCGGTGTTCCTCTTCGCTTACCTGCCGCTCTACGGCTGGAGCTACGCGCTCTATAATTACAAGTTCGGCCTGCCGATGGACCAGCAGGAATTTGTCGGACTCAAATGGTTCTCCGAGATGTTCTCCAATCCGGCAAGCCGGGACAGCATCGTCCGTGTCCTGAAAAACACCCTGGGCATGAGCGGCCTGAACCTGGCGACCAGCTGGCTGCCGATGATCTTCGCGGTGTTCCTCAACGAGATCACCCGGACGAAGTTCAAGAAATTTGTGCAGATTTTTACGACCCTGCCGAACTTCATTTCCTGGGCGCTGGTGTTTTCATTCGCAATGTGCCTCTTCGCGGCGGACACGGGAATCTTTTCCCGGCTGATGATGTCCCTGGGCCTGAACGACCCGGCAAACCCAACCGTCTGGCTGAACTCCAGCGACCATATCTGGATCAAGATGTGGGGCTGGAGCACCTGGAAGGGTCTCGGCTGGGGCGCGATCATGTACCTGGCTGCGATCTCCGGCATTGACCAGGAGCTCTACGAGGCTGCGCGGGTGGACGGTGCCAACCGCTGGGGCCTGATGCGGCATATCACGCTGCCGGGCCTTCTGCCGACATTCTTTGTCCTGCTCATGCTCTCAATCTCCAACATCCTGAACAACGGCATGGACCAGTACCTGGTGTTCCAGAATCCGATGAACCGGCAGACCATTGAAGTACTGGACCTGTATGTTTATAACATTACGATCGCCTCAGGCGGCACGGCGCTGTACTCCTACGCAACGGCCATCGGCATCCTGAAAACGCTGGTGAGCGTAACTCTCCTGTTTACCGCGAACTTCCTTTCCAAAAAGCTCCGCGGTGAATCCATCATGTGAGGAGGCGATGAAAATGACCACCATACGGAAACTGGCCAGGCAGAAACCGAGCCATATCAGACTGAGCCGCGGTGACATCGCCTTCAATATTGTGAACTACACCGTATTCATTCTGATTACCCTCGCGTGTATTTTCCCGTTCTATTACCTGTTTATCAACACAATCTCCAGCAATGAACTGGTGCGCCTGGGCAAGATCCAGCTCTATCCCCGGGAGATTCATTTCCAGAACTATGTCCAGGTGATGAAAATCCCCGGCATTCTGGACGCGTTGTTTGTCTCCGTCGCCCGGACAGTGCTGGGAACCCTTTGGACCGTGGGCGGCTGCGCCTTCCTCGGCTATCTCTGTACGAAAAATGAGATGTGGCTGCGCAAGCTTTGGTACCGGCTGATCATTATCACGATGTATTTCTCTGCCGGCCTGATCCCCTGGTATATGAACCTGCGGATGCTCGGCTTCCTGGACAACTTCTGGGTCTATGTCATTCCAGGCCTGGTCTCGCCCTATAACGTGATCCTCGTAAAAACGTTCATCGAGGCCCTGCCGCCCTCCCTGGAGGAAAGTGCCACGCTGGACGGCGCCGGCTATGTCCGGGTCTTTATCTCGGTAGTTATGCCGCTGATCACGCCAATCCTGGCGACGCTGTGCATCTTCTCCGCGGTAGGCCAGTGGAACAGCTTCACCGACACCATGATGCTGATGCCTTCCGGAAAATATTACACTTTGCAGTTCCTGCTCTATAAGTACCAGAATGAGGCTTCGTCCCTGGCAACGCTGGTGCGCAATACGCAGGATGCCAATGCCCTGGCCAACATGGCGACAAAGCAGACCGCCCTCTCTGTCCGGATGACGGTGGCCATGGTCGTCACCCTCCCGATCCTTTGCGTCTATCCCTTCTTCCAGCGGTATTTCGTCAAGGGGATCATGATCGGCGCTGTAAAGGGATGAACCTCTGATGGCTGCCCCCACTTTCGGCTATGCTCCCGCAGGCAAGCGGGTTTGCTATATGCAACTAAAAAGGAGGAAAAAACCATGAAAAAAATCCTGTCTCTCGTTCTCTCGTTTATGCTGCTGTTCTCCGCAGCCGCCATTTCCCCGGCTGTAGCCGAGGAATACCGTGAGCCCATCACCCTGACCATGTATTCCGGCCTGGCCAACTTTGCCGGCCAGCAGGGCGGATGGTTCGCCAAGGAACTGAAGGACCGCTTTAACGTCACGCTGAAAATCGTGTCCTCCAATGTGGACTCCAACGCCCTGACTTCCGCGATGACCGCGGGCGACCTGGGTGATATGGTCGTCATGGGCGAAATGAGCGGCGATTTCCTGGACTGCATCAAAGCCGATCTGATCCTGGACTGGAGCGACATTGATCTCACCGCGTATCCGAATATTAACACCTACATGAAGGATTCCATGGCCAAGGTTTCCGGCATGGCGAAGGAAGCCGGCTATGACGGCATCTACGGTTTCACCGGCGGTGTTGCCATGGAAAACGGCGCCTGGGCTGAGCTGACCGATCCCACCTACGCGCTGCAGGTTCGCTACGACGCATGGGAAAAAGCCGGCCGTCCCGCGCTGAACACCCTGGAAGACCTGCCTGATTTCCTTGAGGCCTTACAGAAAGCTGTTCCCCAGACTGAGGATGGCCAAACGGTTTATGCCTACGGCGGCTTCGGCGACTGGGAAGACTGTGTCATGAAATTCACCTGGGACCTGATGACCTTCTACGGATATCAGGAATTTGACTTCATGGGCGTCAACTATGCAACCCGTGATATCGTGAACCCCCTGGATGAAGGCAGCCTTTACTACCGCGCGCTGAAAGTGAACAACGACCTGTACCGCCGCGGCCTGTTTGATCCGGAATCCGTTTCCCAGAACTTCGATACCTATTCCCAGAAGCTCTCCTCCGGCCGTTACCTGGTCGCGCTGTGGGGCTGGATCATCGGCAACTACAACAGCGCGGACCGCGCTGCCAACAAGGAAGGTTTCACCACTTTCCTGATCGGCGATTCCGCTCCCGCCGTGCAGACCATTTCCACCCAGGGCGGCAACTGGCCTTGGGGTCTTGGCGCCAACACCGAGTATGAAGACCGCGCGCTGGAAGTGCTCGACTGGCTGTGCAGCGAAGAAGGCATCATTGTTTCCAACTACGGCCCCAAGGGTCTGTGCTGGGACTATGATGAGAACGGCATCCCCTACATGACCGATTTCGGCTGGCAGTGCCAGGAAGACATGGAAAACACCCAGATGCCCGATGAATACGGCGGCGGCACCTTCATGGACGGCCAGAACAAGATCAACCACGAAACCCTGGAAACCGAACAGATCATTGCCGGCAAGACCTACAGTTTCTCCAACAAGGGCTGGCCCTGCTACGCGGAACATAATGCCACTGAACTGAGCAAGGCCTGGACCACGGAGTATGCGAACGGTGCAACCTCCGGTATCGACCTGTACCGCAAGACCGGCAAGGCTTCCGTCGTAAGCCCCGCTGCCATCGCATTCACCAAAGCGCCCGCCTCTGACGACGCTCAGGCCAAGCGCGCCCAGTTCGCCCCGATTATGAAGGAGTACAGCTGGAAGTGTGTATATGCCAAGGACGACGCAGAATTTGAAGCGCTCTGGAAAGAAATGGTGGACACCTGCAAGTCTTATGGGTATGATGATGTTGCAGCTGAAAAGCTGACGGATATTCAGAAGTGTTTCGAATACATGGACGCCAATGACTGATAACGGCTCCATGGCATGATAAAACTCAGGAGCCGCTCCCGGAAACCGGAGCGGCTCTTTTTCTCAGGAAGGCGTGTGGTAAAATATGGTAACCATGAAGGATATCGCGAAGCTGTGCGGGGTTTCGGTTTCAACGGTCTCCCGGGTTCTGAGCGGAAATACCCTGATCAGTCCGGAAACCACCCGCCTTGTGACGGAAGCAGCGGAGAAACTGGGGTACAGGCCGGATATGACAGCCCGGACCCTGAAAACCAACCGCTCGGATTTAATTGGTATCCTGTATGACGCGCCTATGACGCATCCTTTCTTTTCAGGAGTCATCGACGCGATCCGTACCCGCGCGGAGGAAGCCGGTTTTGATGTGCTGCTGCTGTCGCGGGTGAAGCGGAATGGCAGGATGGATTATACGGAAACTGCCCTGTCCCGGCGGATGGACGGAATCGTCGTTATTTACGCTGATGTGGAAAGCGAGAACGTCCGGAAGCTGGCAAAGGGGAATATTCCTGTTATTTCCATTGACGTGTATGCAGGCCAGACCAGTGCGGTGCTCAGCGATTACCGCGAAGGAACCCGGAAGCTGACAGAATATGCCATTTCGAGAGGGCACAGCCGTATCGCCCTGATCCACGGCCAGATGGGTTATGTCACGCAGAAGCGGCTGGAAGGTTTCAGGGCCACAATGAAAGCCGAAGGGCTGGCAGTGCCGGAACATTATATCCGGGCCAGCTCGTTCAACAATCCGGAGAAATGCGCACGGGAGACAGAAGAACTGCTGTCGCTGCCGGAACCGCCCACCTGTATCCTGATGCCGGATGACTATTCCGCAATTAACGCACTGCGTATCCTGGAAGAGAAGGGGATCTCCGCCCCGGAGCAGTTCAGCTGCGCCGGATACGACGGCATCCCCCTGTCCCAGGCAATGAAACCGCAGCTGACAACATTCTGGCAGGACACAGAAGGCATTGGCCGGGCTGCAATTGAAGCGCTGCTGAACAGCATGCTGAAAGGTCCCGAGGCAAACCGGGTAATTACAATCAACGGAAAACTGATTCCCGGCGGCACCGTGGCAGACCTGCGGAAACAAAACTGATCCGGTTTGTCTTTTCCTCAGTCCTTCATATAGCGCTGCCGGATCTCTTCGATCACATGCGCCGTGCTCTGCTCCACTGTGCCCTCCCGGAACGGATTCAGCAGGTTCCCGGTCTCCAGCAGTTCAAAATACCCTTTTGTTCCGCCTGCGCGGCACAGCCGCAGATAATCCTCCCAGGCTGCTTTCCGGTTTTCCTTCATGCGGCCGTAATACTGGAATGCGCAGATCTGGGCCAGCGCATATTCGATATAGTAGAACGGATACAGGAAAATATGCTGCTTCTGCATCCAGAAGCCGCCGCCCTCCAGGAACGCGTTGCCGTCGTAGTCCCGCCAGGGCATATACTTCCTTTCAATCGCTCGCCAGGTCTTCCGCCGGTCCATCGGTGTCATGTCCGGGTTTGCGTACACCTCGTGCTGGAATTCGTCCACACAGACCAGGTAAGGAATGGTGCACAGCGCGCCGAACAAATGCGCTGTAATATATTTTTCCGCCTGGTCTCCGAAGAAATACTCCATCCAGGGATAAGCAAAATGCTCCATGGACATGGAGTGGATTTCATTGATTTCCGATGTGGAACCGCGCAGCGCGGCCACCGGGATCGACCGCATGGCCAGGTAGCCCTGGAACGCGTGGCCCGCTTCATGGGTCAGCACGTCCACATCCCCTTCGGTACCGTTGAAGTTACTGAAGATGAACGGCGCCTGATACAGCGGCAGGCTGGTCATGTATCCGCCCATGCGCTTGCCGGGCTTTGTCTCCAGGTCAAACAGTTCGTATTCCGTCATGAAGTCGAAAAACGCCCCGGTTTCCGGGCTCATTTCCCGGTACATCATCCGGGCTTTTTCCGTCAGTTCCTTCGCCGTACCGATCGGAACAGCATTCCCGTCCGGGAACTTCAGTCCCTCGTCGTAGTAGCGGAGCTTATCGACGCCCAGCCGTTTCCGCTGGGCTTCCCGGATTTCTGCCACGGCCGGGGTGATTATCCTGCGCACCTGATCCCGGAACCGGGCAGCATCCTCCTCAGTATAGTCAAACCGGTTGCGGTTGATGTATGCCATCCCTGTATAGGAGCTGAAGCCCATCTTCTTCGCCATTGTATTGCGAAGGTGAACCATCTCGGTATACTGTGCATCCAGCGTATCGCTGATCTGCTCATACAGTCCCGCCCAGGTTTCAAATGCTTCCTTCCGCTCTGCCCGGTCGGTGCTCTGCATATGTTTCAGCAAACCGCTGAAATTGCATTTCTCTCCCCGGAAGTCCGCCGAAGCAACCGCTGTTGTTTTCTGATAGGCCTGACGCAGTTCTCCCTCGCGGATCGTTTCGGGAATGATTTTCTCGTCACTGGTCAGCAGCGCAGCGTCAATCTTCCGCAGCAGCTGGGCACCGAACTCAGCTTCCAGTTCCCCGCGGAACGCGGATTCCGCCAGTGCTTCCTTCCACGCCTTGAATACGGGAATCGTCTGCGCATCGGCTTCCCGCAGCCATTTCATCTCGCTGTCATAGAACGCATCCGTTGTATCAACAGTATTCCGGACGTAGCAGACAGTCCACATCGTGTCGGCTTCCAGTTCTTTTTCCTGCACGGCAAAATACGCCTCCCGGACTTCGGCATAGCTCTCTGCCGCTTTCACTTTCCGGGCTGCTTCCGCAACTGCTGCCTTCAGCGCCTCCATATCAGGCCGTTGATAAACAATCTCACTGAACAGGATCATATGCTTCCTCCGTTACATTGTTCTTTTTTCTTCTGTCCTGGTATTTAGGCATACCACATCCCTGTCTTTCCGGGCAACAAAAACACGCTGCCGGGACCGGCAGCGCTGATCGTCAGAAGTTAAATTCTCAGCTTCCGCTTTTGTTGAACAGCGTCTTCCTGACAATACCCTTCGGATCCTTTACCAGCAGAACAACCAGCCAGATGATCAGTGCCAGGGCAACAACCGAAAGCCCCAGGAACAGATCGTTCAGCATTTCAGCCGGTTCCGGCGTAAAGTATGCGGCTTTCTGTTCAGCATACTCAAAAACAGCGTCAACCAGCCACATCAGGGAAGCGCGCCAGAACAGGAAAGAGAGAACACCGA
>JAEEGH010026928.1_pt1 | contig 11418 bp, 10 predicted proteins | sample 9134181 | NCBI WGS metagenome assembly JAEEGH01 (sample SAMN16246544, study PRJNA631951) | gut metagenome | biome: gut microbiome; feature: rumen; material: DP-attached | host: Bos | place: Iran: Karaj | collected 2018-10 | reverse complement strand
AATGAAGATGGAGATCCCTGTTGTTGCTCCCGAAGACGGAACAGTTGCTTCAATCGACGTTGCAGTCGGTGATTCAGTAGAAGCAGGAGCATTACTTGCTACTCTTAACTAGATAGACAGGAGCTTTTTGGAGCTTATTCCAAATCACTAATTCAGGAGGAAATAAAATGGATTATATTGCATCCACACTGGACAACTTAATTCATCAGACAGCGTTCTTCAATCTGACCTGGGGAAACTTCATAATGATCATAGTTGCCTGTGTATTTTTATATCTGGCGATCGCCAAGGAATTCGAGCCTTTGCTTTTGCTTCCTATCGCCTTCGGTATGCTCCTTGTCAATATCTATCCCGATATAATGTTAAGCATTGAGGATTCACCCAACGGCGTTGGCGGTTTGTTATACTATTTCTATAAACTTGACGAATGGGCTATTCTTCCTTCACTCATTTTCATGGGCGTAGGAGCTATGACGGACTTCGGTCCCCTTATCGCAAATCCCAAGAGTTTCCTTTTGGGAGCGGCTGCCCAGTTCGGTATTTTTGCGGCATATTTTGGAGCCATAGCTATGGGCTTCAACGACAAGGCTGCTGCAGCTATTTCTATCATAGGAGGAGCAGATGGCCCTACTTCGATCTTCCTTGCAGGAAAACTCGGACAGACGGCACTTTTAGGACCTATAGCAGTTGCTGCATATTCATATATGTCACTGGTTCCAATCATTCAGCCGCCCATCATGAAGCTTTTGACCACCGAAAAGGAAAGGTCTATAAGAATGGGACAGTTAAGACCTGTGTCCAAACTTGAGAAGATCCTTTTCCCTATCATAGTTACCATAGTTGTCTGCCTGATCCTTCCGACAACGGCACCCCTTGTTGGTATGCTGATGCTCGGAAATCTGTTCAGAGAGTCGGGCGTTGTTCGTCAGCTGACCGATACTGCATCGAATGCACTCATGTACATCGTTGTTATCATTCTCGGAACATCAGTTGGTGCAACTACTTCGGCAGAAGCATTCCTTAACAAGGAAACACTCTTCATCGTAGTACTTGGACTTGTTGCATTCGCATTTGGTACGGCTGCCGGAGTTTTATTCGGTAAGATCATGTGTATCGTAACCAAAGGACAGGTTAATCCGCTCATCGGATCAGCCGGAGTTTCGGCAGTGCCTATGGCAGCCAGAGTATCTCAGAAGATTGGAGCAGAGGCAGATCCCTCTAACTTCCTGCTGATGCATGCCATGGGGCCCAACGTAGCCGGTGTTATCGGAACCGCTGTTGCGGCCGGTACATTTATGGCTGTATTCGGAGTATTCTAAGAAAGACCGTATGTCTTTCCATTAACATTCATTTAAAGAAAGGATAATCAATATGTCAGAACAGGTTAAAAAGCCGGTTGGTATCATGGAAACGGTCCTTCGTGATGCACATCAGTCGCTGATCGCAACAAGAATGCCCACCGAAAAAATGCTTCCAATCATAGATAAGATGGATAAAGTCGGTTATCACGCCGTAGAGTGCTGGGGAGGAGCAACATTCGATGCTTCACTTCGTTTCCTTAAGGAAGATCCTTGGGAGAGACTTAGAAAGCTTCGTGATGGATTTAAAAATACAAAGCTTCAGATGCTTTTTAGAGGTCAGAATATCTTAGGATATAGCCAGTATCCAGATGATGTTGTTGAGTACTTCGTTCAGAAATCTATTGCAAATGGTATCGATATCATTCGTATTTTCGATTGCCTTAACGATATCAGAAACCTTGAGACTGCTGTAAAGGCTACTAACAAAGAAAAGGGCCACGCACAGGTTGCTCTTTCTTATACACTTGGTGAAGCTTATACACTTGATTACTGGAAGGACATTGCAAAGCGTATCGAGGATATGGGTGCAGATTCAATCTGTATCAAGGATATGGCAGGTCTTTTAGTTCCTGCAAAGGCTTATGAGCTTGTTTCAGCATTAAAGGAGTCTACAAAGTTACCTATCGAAATGCATACACACTACACATCAGGTGTTGCTAGTATGACATACCTTAAGGCTGTAGAGGCTGGTGCAGATATTATTGACTGTGCTATGTCACCATTCGCTCTTGGAACATCACAGCCAGCAACAGAGGTTATGGCTGCTGCATTCGAGGGCACACCTTATGACACAGGATTTGATCAGGAGCTTCTTTCAGAAATTGCTGATTACTTCAGACCATACAGAGAAGAGTGCATCGAAAGCGGTCTTCTTTCAACAAAGGTACTTGGCGTTAATATTAATACACTTCGTTATCAGGTTCCTGGCGGTATGCTTTCAAACCTTATCAGCCAGTTAAAGGAGCAGGGTAAAGAAGACAAGCTCCGTGAGGTTCTTGAGGAAGTACCACGTGTACGAAAAGATCTTGGTGAGCCACCACTTGTTACACCTTCATCACAGATCGTTGGTACACAGGCTGTATTCAATGTACTTATGGGTGAAAGATACAAGGTTGTTACAGAACAGACAAAGGACATTCTTCTTGGTAAGTATGGCCAGACTGTAAAGCCTTTCAATCCAGAGGTTGTTGAGAAGGCACTTGGTGCTGACAAGGACAAAGCAATCACATGCCGTCCAGCAGATTTGATTGAGCCAGGTCTTGCTAAGTTTGAAGAAGAGTGTAAGCAATGGAAACAGCAGGATGAGGATGTTCTTTCATATGCATTATTCCCTAAGGTTGCTACTGAGTTCTTCCAGTATCGTGAAGCTCAGCAGACAAAGGTTGATCCAAACAAGGCAGACAAAGAGAATAAAGCTTATCCAGTTTAATATTAAAAGCTTTGGGCAATGCAAGATTTCTTGCATTGCCCTTTTTACTATCGTATAATTATACTCACCTAACAATTGTTAAAGTGAGGTTTAATATGGCAACTACAACTGATTTAATCACAAAAATTAATGAGAATTATGGCAAGATGTCAAAGGGGCAGAAGCTTTTGGCTAACTACATCATTGACAACTATGATAAGGCTGTATTCTATACTGCTGCAAAGCTTGGTGAGATAATTGGTGTATCAGAATCGACCGTTGTTAGATTTGCTTCATTTATAGGGTATAGCGGATATCCTGAATTTCAGCAGGCCTTAGAGGAATTAGTGCGCTCTAAGCTTAATTCATCAGATAGAATAGAAATAACAAACGGTGGTATTGAGCAGAATGGAGTATTACGAACTGTATTATCTTCAGATGCTCTTAAAATTAAAAATACAATGGAAAGCATTGACGAGGCTGCATTTGAAAATGCTATTGAGGCTATTTTAAGTGCTCGACGCATTTATGTGGTTGGAATTAGAACCTGTGCGCCTCTTGCATCATTTCTTTCATTTTATTTAAATATGATATTTGATAATGTAATTAATCTTCAGACTAGCTCTACATCTGAGCTTTTTGAACAAATGATACATATATCAGATAAGGACTGTATTATAGGAATATCATTTCCTAGATATTCAATGCGTACATTAAAAGCATTAGAATTTGCTAATAATAGATTGGCGCATGTAATTACAATTACGGATTCAATTCATTCTCCAATGAATTTATACAGCTCATGTAATTTGATTGCAGAAAGCGATATGCATTCAATAGTTGATTCTCTTGTGGCACCACTTTCTGTAATAAATGCACTGATAGTAGAGCTGTGTAATAGAAAACAATCTGACGTTGCAAATACACTTGATATGATTGAAAGTGTTTGGAATGATTATCAGTTTTATGAGAATGATGAAATAGATTTAGTAGATGATTCCATTAGGATGAACTATCCTGGAGAGGTTTAATGAGTAAAGTTTTTGTTATAGGTGGCGGAGCTGCTGGAATGATGGCAGCATATGCTGCAGGTATTTGTGGCCATGAAGTCACGATTTTTGAAAAGAATGAGAAACTTGGAAAGAAAATATATATTACAGGCAAGGGTAGATGTAATTTTACAAATGCTTGTGATGTAGAGGATTTCTTTAAAAATGTAGTTTCAAATCCTAAATTTTTATATAGTGCCCTTTATACATTTAGTCCAGATTCAATGATTGGATTTGTTGAGAGCCAAGGGATTGCAACCAAAGTAGAACGTGGCAATCGTGCATTTCCAGAGTCTGATCACGCATCAGATATTACAAAAGCATTGGAAAATGGATTAAAGGAATATGGCGTTAAAATCAGACTTCGTTCTGAAATCAAAGATATTTTAATTGATAATGGCAAGGTAAAAGGTCTGAAGCTTTCTTCAGGAGAAACTTTAGAATGCGACCATGTTATTGTTTGTACCGGCGGTTTATCTTATTCCACAACAGGTTCTACAGGCGATGGACTTAAATGGGCAACTAAAAACGGAATACAAGTAACTGAATGCAGACCTGCACTTGTACCATTAAATTGTGTTGAGAAATATATTCCTGAAATGCAGGGACTAGCCCTTAAAAATGTTAATTTAAAAATATTTGATGGCAAAAAGAAGCTATATGATAGCTTTGGAGAGATGCTTTTCACACACTTTGGAGTATCTGGTCCATTGGTTTTGTCGGCTAGCTCAATAATTGGTAAAAGACTTCAAGCTGTTGGCAAGCTAAATGCTACAATTGATTTAAAACCGGCTTTATCTATAGAAGAACTTGATGCAAGAGTTTTACGAGATTTTAATGATAATATGAATAAACATTTAAGCTCGGTTCTTAGAGGCTTATTACCATCGTCTATGGTTCCAGTATTTATTGATATTATGCAGTTTGATGATGGTCGACAGATTAATTCAATTACAAAAGAAGAAAGAACAACTCTTGTTAAGCTACTAAAGGAATTTCCTTTTACAATTAGCGGACTTCGAGAATATAAGGAAGCTATTGTTACTCAGGGTGGAGTATCAGTTAAAGAGGTTGACCCTTCAACAATGAAATGTAAAAATATAGAGGGGTTGTCATTTGCTGGTGAGGTACTCGACTTGGATGCTTTCACAGGCGGATTTAATCTTCAGATAGCATGGTCCACTGGATATTTAGCTGGACTTAGTATTTAAATAAGTAATTTATTATTTTGGAGGATATATATTATGGCAATGAATGTTGCAATTGACGGACCTGCTGGTGCAGGCAAATCTACAATAGCTAAGGCTATTGCAAAGAAAATGGGATATGTATATGTAGATACTGGCGCTATGTATCGTGCTATGGCTCTTTATTTTTTGCGTTCTGGTATAGAGTCTAACGACGAGGCTAAAATCGCAGCATCTGTAGATGATATAGTAGTTTCTATTAAATACGAGGATGGAGCTCAGCACGTAATTCTTAATGGAGAAGATGTTACAGGTCTTATTCGTACAGAAGAAGTAGGAAATATGGCTAGCGCAACTTCTGTTTTTGCTCCAGTTAGAACAAAGCTTGTTGCTCTTCAACAGGAATTAGCTAAGACAACAGACGTTATCATGGATGGTAGAGACATCGGTACAGTTGTTCTTCCTAATGCTAACGTAAAGGTTTTCCTAACGGCTTCCGTAGAATGCAGAGCTAAGCGTAGATATGACGAGCTTGTTGCAAAGGGTGAGACACCTGATTTTGACAAGATTGCAAAGGATATTGAGGAGAGAGATTATAGAGACTCTCACCGCGAAATTAGTCCTCTCAAACAGGCTGAGGATGCTATTTTAGTAGATAGCTCAAATATGACTATTGACGAGGTAGTAGATACAATTATTAATCTTTGTGAAGGAAAGTAATATGAAAGTTATTTTGGCTGAATCTGCTGGATTTTGCTTTGGAGTACAAAGAGCAGTAGATGTAGTAAAAAAACAAATTTCCGAAGGCACTAAGCCTTTATATACTTATGGGCCAATTATTCATAATGAAGAAGTTGTCCGTGAGTTTGAGGAGAGTGGCGTAAAAGTAATGGATGAAAATCCAGATGCGGATTATGAGCCTGGTACTGTAATTATCCGTTCTCACGGTGTTACACGTCAGGTTGAGGAAACTCTCAAGAAAAAAGGACACAATATAATTGATGCAACTTGCCCATTTGTAAAAAAGATTCATCGTGCTGTTGACGAACATTCAAGGGCTGGGGAACACATTGTGATCATTGGAAACCCTGATCATCCTGAAGTTAGAGGCATTGTTGGCTGGATAAATGGCAATGATTATTCCGTAATTCCGGATGAAAAATCTGCATTTAATTTTTCAGTTAATTCTCAAGCGAGTATTTGTATTGTGTCTCAAACCACCTTTAACCATAATAAATTTCAAGAATTAGTTGAAATTATAAATCAAAAAGGTTATCATATTATTGTTTTGAATACAATATGCGATGCGACTAATAAAAGGCAGGTTGAAGCAGCAGAAATTGCTTCAAAAGTTGATGCCATGGTGGTTATTGGAAGTAAGAATTCGTCTAATACCCAAAAGTTGTACGAGATATGCAAAACAAGATGCAACGATACTTACTATATACAGACGGCTGATGATTTCCAGTCATCTGACCTTAGTTCCATTGAAAGTGTAGGTATTACCGCAGGGGCATCCACCCCAAACAATATTATCGAGGAGGTTCAAAAGAAATGTCAGAAATGAGTTTTGAACAAATGTTGGAGGAATCATTTAAAACTATACACAATGGAGAGGTAGTAGACGGTACTGTTATTAGCGTAAAGCCAGATGAAATCGTTTTAAATATCGGTTACAAGTCTGATGGTATTATTACACGTTCAGAGTACACAAATGAGTCAAACATTGATCTTACTACTGTTGTTAAAGTTGGTGATCCTTTATCAGCTATCGTAATCAAGGTAAATGATGGTGAGGGTCAGGTTCTTCTTTCTTACAAGAGACTTGCTCAGGAAAAGGGCAACGAGAGATTAGCAGAGGCATTTGAGAGCGGAGAGGTTCTTACAGCTACAGTTGACAAGGTTCTTAAGGGAGGTCTTACTGTTGTTGTTGATGAGGCTAGAGTATTTATTCCAGCTTCATTTGTTTCAGATGTTTATGAGAAGGATCTTACAAAATATCAGGGACAGGAAATTAGCTTTGTAATCACTGAGTTTGATCCAAAGCGTCGTAGAATCATTGGAAATAGAAAGACATTACTTGTTGCAGACAAGGCTAAGGCTCAGGAAGAGCTTATGGCTAAGATTGCAGTTGGTCAGGAATTCGAAGGAACAGTTAAGAATGTTAAGGACTTCGGTGCATTCATCGATTTAGGTGGTGCTGATGGTCTCCTTCACATCTCAGAAATGAGCTGGGGCCGTGTAGAGAATCCTGCTAAGACACTTAATGTTGGCGATACAATCAAAGTATTTGTTAAGGAAATCAAGGATGGCAAGATTGCACTTTCTTGCAAGTTCGATAATGAGAACCCATGGAATGGTGCTGCTGACAAGTATGCAGTTGGTTCTGTTGTAAAGGGTAAGGTTGTTCGTATGAAGGACTTTGGTGCTTTCGTAGAGCTTGCTCCTGGAATTGATGCATTACTTCATGTTTCTCAGATTTCAAAAGAGCGTATCGAGAAGCCTTCTGATGTTCTTTCAATCGGACAGGACATTGAGGCTAAGGTTGTTGAGTTCAACGACGATGAGAAGAAGATTAGCCTTTCTATGAAGGCACTTCTTGAGCCAGAGCAGACAGATGATGCTGACGTTGCTGACGTAAACATCGAAGAAGTAGCTGCTTCTGAAGAGTAATTTCAAATTTTGTGCAGGCCTAGAAATTCTAGGCCTGTTTTTTATTGGCAAGAAATTGTCCTGTTATTAATATTTAAACTTAAAAATATAACAATAAATACACAATTCATTTGTATAATGGATTTTGTATCAAAGAAAAGTTAAAGATTGGAGCCGATTATATGGAAAATTATGAAGGATTCAAGAAAAGTGTTTATTCTCTAACAAAAATTGATTTGGACGCATACAAAGAGAAACAGATGCGCCGTAGAATTGATTCTCTTGTTACAAAGAATAAATGCAAAACTTATGAAGAATATGTTGGGCTGCTAAAAAGTGATAAGGATGTTTTTGATGAATTTGTAAACTTCCTTACAATAAATGTTTCTGAGTTCTATCGTAATCCTGAGCAGTGGGAGCTTATGGTTAAGGAGTTTTTCCCAGAATTAATGGCAAAATCAGGACAGCAGCTTAAAATATGGTCAGCCGCTTGCTCTACAGGTGATGAGCCATATTCTCTTGTAATGGCACTTTCAACACTTGTGCCATTGAATAAAATCAAAATATATGCAACTGATCTTGATAAACAGGTTATTGCAACAGCTAAAGTTGGCCTGTATAGTGCCAAGAGTATTGCTAATGTACCAGCAGATTTGAAAAAGAAGTACTTTACTCAAGTGGGTAATTCTTATCAGATTTCCGAAGATATCAAACGTTGCGTAGATTTCAAGGAACATAATTTGCTAAGAGATGCATATCCATCTAATTACGATATGATTGTTTGCCGTAATGTATTGATTTATTTTACAGATGAAGCCAAAACTGATGTATACGGTAAGTTCAATAAATCTTTACGACAAGGTGGTATTTTATTTATTGGATCTACGGAACAAGTAATAGATTATAAAGATTTAGGATATAAAAGAAGATATTCCTTCTTCTATGAGAAGGTTTAAGAAAAAAACTTCCCTTTACAGGGAAGTTTTTTTAATGCTTTAACATATATTTTAATATTTTTACAAGGATTTCAGGCTCAACATCATCTATGTTAATGAAAGCATCTTTTGAAGCATAATCATATTTGAATATCCTTTTGTTACTTACATCAACTTTTTCGGGAAGCTGAAGAAAAGTACCTTCTAGTGGAACCTTGCAGTCCTTTTTGGAAGCAGGTCGTCTATTATTTTTGTCTATGCTTTCACCTATTGTTTTTGGAATTATCATTTCTTCTTCGATTAAATAATAATAGTTTTTGTAATCAGGAAGATATGTATAAAGAGTTCCTTTGAATAGGTTTAACGTAACGTAAATACGATTATTTTTAATAATATACATACCGTATTCACGTATTTTATTTATAGAGCTAGGAAGGCTAATATCTGTCTGTAATTCATATCTGATTTTGTCAGCAGCAATTTCTTTAGATACAAAGCTTATATTTGAGGTCAACAAATCGCTGTAGCTTAAAATATCAGCAATGTATATCATTCCTTTTACATCTTCATAATTATGAAGAAGGATTAAATCCTTTGATTGTTTATCACCTGTGAGAGAATAGTGCTGATAGACAGGAATTAATTCTCCGCCATTATACTGATCGTCTCTATTTAATCCTAAAAAAGCTTCTATAGTCTTTTGTTTATAATTAGGTAAGTTTAAAAGACACTTGGCCTTGGTAGAGGTAAGATACATATCTACATGTCGTTTAGATTTGATTGCGGTATTAAAATGATATTTTCTACATCTTTCTACAATAAAAGACTCATCAAATCTAGTTGAATTAAATCCTAATAGACCATCATAATTAGAAATCGTATTTTCGAATTCTTGTATAATTTCCAATTCTTCTGACTCGTTATTGGCTAGAAGCTGTGTAATCATGATTTTGTTTCCTAATCTAACAGCATAGCCTATTAGATAAATAAATGATTTCCTAGGAGAAAGTCCAGTACACTCAATATCAAAAAAGATGGTGTTTTCATCAAAGTACTTATCTAAAGAGTAGCTTATATTATCAATTGAATATTCGTTAGTTATTTTTTCCATAATGTTCCTTAGCGTTATATTTTACATTGTTAAATTATACACAATTTCATTGCGTTTGGTACTTAAAAATATACAAAATAAATGATAATATTTCTCTACTATTTTAATCAAAATGATATAATTTTACATATAGAGCTAATATTGGCGGAAAAATGATTAGCTCATGATTAGTTATTTTTAAAGAAAGAGGGGTAATGCTAATGGGTCTTAGGACTTTTAAAGGTGGCGTGCATCCTTATGATGGCAAGGAATTATCAAAAGAAAAGCCAATCAAAGAATTATTGCCACAAGGCGAAATGGTTTATCCATTGTCCCAGCATATTGGAGCACCTGCTAATGCAGTTGTTTCTGTTGGTGATACTTTGCTTAGAGGCCAGAAGATAGCAGAGGCTGGAGGATTTGTTTCAGCACCAATCTATTCATCTGTTTCTGGTACAGTTAAAGCTATTCAACCTAGACGTGTTGCTACTGGTGACATGGTCAATTCTATTATCATTGAAAGTGATGGCAAATTTATCGAAACAGGATTTGAAGCCTGTGAAGATTATACAGAGCTTTCAAATGATCAAATTATCAAAAAAATTCAAGAGGCTGGTGTAGTTGGAATGGGTGGTGCCGGTTTCCCAACCCATGTAAAACTTTCTCCTAAAAACCCTGAAAAAATTGAATATATTATTGCTAACTGTGCAGAATGTGAGCCTTATCTTACTTCTGACTATAGGTCTATGGTTGAAGAGCCAGAGAAGCTTATCACTGGTATGAAAATAATCCTTCAGCTATTCCCTAAGGCAAAGGGACTTCTTGGTGTAGAAGATAATAAACAGGATGTTATTGAATCTTTGACTAAGCTTTGTGAGAAAGAGCCTCGAATCGAGGTTGTTCCTTTAATGACAAAGTATCCTCAAGGTGGAGAGCGTCAGCTCATTAAGGCTTGTACTGGCAGAGAAATCAATTCTAAAAAGCTTCCAGCTGATGCAGGATGTATTGTAGATAATGTTGCTACTATCAATGCGATTTATACTGCAGTTGTAGAAGGCAAACCTGTTATGGATAGAATCTTTACTATTACAGGTGACGCCATTATGGAACCTCGCAACTTCAGAATTTGTATTGGTACTAGCTGCAAAGAAATACTTGAAGCTGCAGGTGGATATGTTCGTGATCCAAAGAAGCTTATTTCTGGTGGTCCAATGATGGGCTTTGCTCTTATTGATGTAGATATTCCTACAACAAAGACATCGGGAGCATTACTTGCATTGTCAGAGGATGAGGTATCTAAATTTGAAACAACTGCATGTATCAACTGCGGTCGATGCGTTGAGGCTTGTCCAGAGAATCTGATTCCATCTAGATTGTCTAAATTCTCTGATCATGGAGATAAAGAACAGTTCGAAAAATGGTATGGCTTAGAGTGTATTGAGTGTGGTAGCTGTAGCTTTGCTTGCCCTGCTAGAAAACCACTTGCTCAGTCAATCAAGACCATGAAAAAGATGGTTCTTGCAGACAAAAGAAAAAAGTAGAAAGGATAAGGTGAGACGACAGTGAGCGATTTATTAAAAGTTTCTTCATCACCACATGTTAGAGCAAAGGATGATACTAGCAGGATTATGCTCTATGTAATTCTTGCCCTTATGCCAACTACAATTTTTGGTATTGTTAATTTTGGTTTAAGAGCACTAGCTTTAATCTTAGTTTGTGTATTTACATGTGTGATT
>JAEEGH010026926.1_pt1 | contig 11418 bp, 5 predicted proteins | sample 9134181 | NCBI WGS metagenome assembly JAEEGH01 (sample SAMN16246544, study PRJNA631951) | gut metagenome | biome: gut microbiome; feature: rumen; material: DP-attached | host: Bos | place: Iran: Karaj | collected 2018-10 | reverse complement strand
GTCACGAAGAACAGGATGCCAAGAAACTCGCCGAATGGGGCGTGGACTACTGGAAGTATGACAACTGCGATTCCGATCCGAGAACCCAGGAAAAAGATTACACTGCCATGTCCAACGCACTCCGCAATTCCGGACGCGATATCGTGTTCAGCATTTGCATGTGGGAATACAAGGACTGGATGCCGAAAATCGCTAACCTCTGGCGTACTACTTTCGATATTGGCCCCGAATGGATTTCTACCTCTTGGTACCGCGGCGTCTATGAAATTATCGATGCCAACAACAAGTACTGGCAAATCGCTAAACCAGGTCACTGGAACGACCCGGATATGCTCGAAGTGGGCAACAGGGGCATCTCTTACGAGGAACAGCGCTCCCAGATGACGATGTGGTCCATAATGGCCGCCCCCATCATGATCAGTTCCGACGTGCGCAACATGAGCAACGAGACCAAGGAACTCTACCTGAACAAGGACATGATTGCCATCAACCAGGACTCCCTGGGCGTTCAGGGCCACCGTATCTCTGACCAGAACGGTAAGCAGATTTGGACCAAGCCCTTGAAGAATGGCGACCTTGCCGTGGCGCTCCTCAACAACAATTCCTCTACCCAGACTGTCGAATGCAACTTTGCTGACATCGGCGTGGAAGGCGAAGTGGAAGTCCGCGATGCCTGGAAAAAGAAGGACTTGGGCCCGGTTTCGCACGTTTCTATTGAACTCCCGGCTCACGGCTCTGCACTGCTCCGCCTGGTTCTCAAGCCGGTTCCGCGTAAGCCGTTCAAGGGCGAGGCTCTCGCCATTCCGGGCAAGATCGAAGTCGAAGATTTCGACATTAACGGTGTGGGCCAGGGCAATACCACCTACAACGAGAACGATACCGAAAACCACGGCGATAGCGACTACCGTCCGGGTACAGGCGTGGACCTCTACAAGAAGGCTTCGGGCATCATCGTGGGCTACAACCAGGCGGGCGAATGGCTCGAGTACACCGTGAAGGTCGCCAAGACGGGGACCTACACCATGAAGGCTTCCGTTGCCTCTGCCAACAACACCTCCAGCTTCAAGCTCTCCATGGACGGCAAGGACATTACCGAAGAAATCGCGGTGCCTGCTGCAACCACGGGTGAAGAAAACTACGACGAGTACAATACGGTCAAGGCCGACGTGAGCCTGACCGAGGGCGAACACATCCTCCGCTTCACGGTAACCGGCGACTGGATGGACATTGACTTCATCGAGTTCGCGGAACCGGGAAGTTCCGAACCGGGTCCGGGTACGGATGCCATCCGCCAGGTGATGCCTGCTGTTCGTGGCGATGCCACCGCACCGCGCCTTGTCAAGAAGGGCAATACGCTCTTTATTGAGAAGAATGGCATGCGCTTCGACCTGACCGGTCATCGTTTGCGCTAACGTCATCCCCGCTAAAAAGTTCCTCCTAACAAAAAGCGTCTCGCTAGCAATAGCGGGGCGTTTTTTTGTTGAAAATTTTTACATCGGGGCTTTTGAATTTTTAGCAAAAGTGTTTTGTGTAAGGGGGTGTTTTTTGCTGTGCCGCGAATCTAATTTTTATGATGGTGCATGGTATAGGGAAAGGATGGTACAAGATGTTTGGTATTAAGACGAAGCGGCTCGCCGCCATTACCTTCGCTGCGGTTTGCGGCTTGTTTTCACAGGGGTTCTCGCAGGATTTGCTTTACCCCGACATGTTCGCGCTGAGCGATGTGCAGCTCCTTGACGGGGTTCTGAAGGAACGTCAAGACCTGAATGCGGAAACGCTGCTAGCCTATGATGTAGACCGCCTGCTTGCGCCGTTCTACGAAGAGGCGGGAATGCGCCCGAAGGCATCCAAGTTCCCGAACTGGGCGGGCCTCGACGGCCACGTGCTGGGCCATTACCTGAGCGCCTTGGCCATGCACTATGCAGATAACGACGATATCATGATAAAGGAACGTCTGGAGTATATCCTGAACGAGCTCAAGACCATCCAGGACCAGAATTCCAAGGACGCGAACTTTGTGGGCTATATCAGCGGCGTGCCGAACGGGAAGCAGATGTGGCTCAAGATGAAGAACGGCGATGCCGGTGCGCAGAACGGCTATTGGGTTCCCTGGTACAACATCCACAAGCTTTACGCGGGCTTGCGTGATGCATACGTGTATGCGGGCTACGAACAGGCGAAGACGATGTTCCTCAAGCTCTGTGACTGGGGCATAACCATCACGAACGGCCTGAACGATTCCAAGATGCAGCAGATGCTCGGTACTGAACATGGCGGCATGCCCGAAGTCTATGCCGATGCGTATTACCTCACGAAAAACGAGAAGTACCTGAATGCGGCGAAGAAATGGTCTCACCAGTGGCTCTTGAACCCGATGTCGCAGGGCAATGACAACCTCACGAACGTGCACGCGAATACGCAGGTCCCGAAGGTGGTGGGTTTTGCCCGCATTGCGGAACTTTCCGGCGATCAGAACTACAAGAAGGGTTCCGATTTCTTCTGGCAGACTGTCGTGAACAAGAGGAGCATCGCGATTGGCGGCAACAGCATTTCGGAACATTTCCCGGCGCTCAATAACCACAAGAAGTTCGTGGAGGAGCGCGAAGGGCCGGAATCTTGCAACACCTACAACATGCTCAAGCTGACCGAGCGCCTGTTCAACATGAAGCACGATGCGCATTACGCCGATTTTTACGAGCGGGCGCTTTTTAACCATATCCTTTCGACAATCCACCCGAAGCACGGCGGCTACGTGTACTTTACGCCCGCGCGCCCGCGCCATTACCGCGTGTATTCCAAGGTGAATGCGGGCATGTGGTGCTGCGTGGGTTCGGGCATGGAGAACCCCGCGAAGTACAACCAGTTTATCTACACGAAGGATGAATCTAGTTTGTATGTAAACCTGTTTGCGGCTTCACTTTTGAACTGGAAGGATAAAGGCGTGAAAATCAAGCAGGAAACGGCCTTCCCGAAGGGCGAATCCTCCAAGTTCACGATTACGGGTAGCGGCGATTTCGATATGCAGATTCGCCACCCGTACTGGGTCAAGGAAGGCGATTTCAAGGTTATCGTGAACGGCGATACCGTCGTGAAAAAGTCAGAGCCCTCTAGCTATGTGTCTGCGGGTAAGTCCTGGAAGTCCGGCGACGTGATTGAGGTTCTTTACCCGATGTACACGCATACCGAGGACTTGCCGGGCGTGAGTGACTACGTGGCGCTTATGCATGGCCCCATCGTGCTTTCTGCAAAGACGGGGACTGCGAACCTGAACGGCCTTGTTGCCGATGACGGTCGCTGGAGCCATATCGCGTCGGGAGCGCTCGAATCCCTGGATCAGGCCCCCATGCTTGCGAGCAAGAAGGAAGATATCCCCTCGAAGGTGGAGCCCGTGAAGGGCGAGCCGATGCACTTCAAGGCGCCCTACCTGTTTGCCGCCAAGAAGGATGCAAACCTGTTGCTGGAGCCGTTCTACGAGGTGCACGATGCCCGCTACATGATGTACTGGATGGTGCTTACCGACCCCTCCGTTCTGGAACGCCTGAAAAAGGAACAGGAAGAGGCCCTCGCGCTTGACGAGAAGACGGTCGACAAGGTGGCACCCGGCGAGCAGCAGCCTGAAGTGGACCACAAGATGAAAATCGAGAATTCCACGTCGGGCACGGCGAATGGGGAATTCTACCGCGATGCGGGCAAGTGCAGCGGTGGTGACGGCGGCCTCATCAGCTACGAATTCGAGACGAACAGCGAGGATTCCCTGAGCCTCATGGTGCGCTACTGGGGCAATGAGGGCTGTACCCGCATATTCGATATCGATATCGATGGCGAGAAACTTACGACCGAGACGATTTCGAATCGCTGGAACAAGAACGAGTTCGTGAACGTGATTTACCCGATTCCGGACAACATGGTGAAGGGCAAGAAGATTGTGCGCATCTCGTTTACGGCGACTTCCGGCATGGTGGGTGGCATCTATGGCGTGCGATTGCTCCGCAACAAGCCGAAGCCCGAAGTTGCAGATACTGTGCCGACGATTGCCGCACCCGCGAGAATGCCTGCACGCCCCGACTTGAAGGCGCGCGTGATTGGCGACGAATTGCAGATTGCCTCCGGAGCGTCGCTTTCGCAGGGCCTCACCGCGAGAATCTATGCGATGAACGGCCGTCTGGTAAAAACCGAGGCGCTACCGGCGGGGCAGTCCAGCTTTAGCATCGGGATTGCCGATATGAAAAATGGCATGTATATCCTGAAAATCCAACGGGATGGATTTAGTTTCGCCAGCACCATCTTCCGCAAAGACCGTTGACCCGAGAAACGTAAGAACCATTGACATCTTATCCACGCGAAAGGTGTCAATAGGGTTCTTTTTCGCATGATTTAGAGGTATTTTTCTTTTTGGTGATATGAGGATGATTGTATGAAGACAAGAGTTCTATTGGCTTCTGTTTTGGCGCTTGCGGCGAGTTCCTTCGCCGTCACGAGCCAGTTCCGCGGCGTAAACTGGGCGGACAAGCGTGACAATTTCGTTTCTGACGTGCTTGTGCTTTCGGGCATGAGCCTTTCGGACAATTACCAGTCTGCATCGGTTGTTGCTGACCGCGTTATCGGGCAGTTCCAGGAACTGTTCGGCACCAACAGCGTGCGAATTCCGGTGAACGAGCCCACGGTTCTCAAGTTCTGGGATACCTACACGGGCGTTATCGACATGGGCCTTTCCAAGGGCCGCATCGTGATGGGCTACTGGGGCCCCGCGCAGCCCTCCGGCCCCAAGAACATGAATGACTGGTGGAGCATGTGGGCGAAAATCGTCGAAAAATACGGCGACCACCCGAACGCCTACTTTGAAATCTTCAACGAACCGCACATGTACAGCAAGGACGAGTTGCGCAATCTGTATGCACAGTGGCTCGAAAAATTCCCGAATGTGCCGCGCGACCATATTCTGCTAGACGGTTCGGGCCTTGCATGGAATGTACCCGACATTGCCGATGACCCGCGCTTTGAAGGCTGCCTTTTCGCGGTGCATGAATACACCTTCTGGAACATGAGCATCACCACCGAGCAGGGCTGGAAGAACAGTTTCAAGGGCAAGGTGGGCAAGTACGCCGACCGCACCGTGTGTACGGAATGGGGTGGCGCCATGAGCCCTGGCGACAAGGCGGGCGTGCATTACGACTACATGGACTATAATTCTACTCCGACGAATTACTTTATGGCCTACATTCGCGGCATGTCCGACCAATTGCGCGAATGGGAAATGGGTAGTTTTTACTGGCCGGGTCTTCGCGATGGCGACTGGTACAGCATGACCAAGCGCACCGGCGAAGGGGCGAACATCAAGCTTGAAATCGTGAACCAGTCGGGCGTGGACCGCATGAAGATGGCCTGGGCCGATACGGTCGAGACGACTCCGCTCGTGCGCGAGGCGTATAACGGAGAACCTGCGGCGATTCCGGGCGTAATCGAAGCCGAAAATTACGACAAGGGCGGAAACCGCTTCAGTTTCTATGACAAGGATGCAGCCAACAAGGGCGAAACTTACCGCGAAGATGCCGTAGATGTCGTTCCTCTGGAGGGCGCGACCTGTGGCGGCGATGCCTGCATGGGCTATGCAATTGGCTACACCGAGGCGGGCGAGTGGCTCGAATACAGCGTGAAGGTCGCTACAAGCGGCAAGTATGCAATCCGTGCGAATGTGGCGACTGCATCCGAGACTTCGAAAATCCAGCTGTTTGTCGACGGCGAGGCGATTGGTGATACGGTGACTTTCGAGAAGGTCGATACCACGTGGAATGTGTACAAGGAAGTCGATGTCGGTGTCGCGAACCTTACGGCGGGCGAACACATCCTGAAACTTGCCATTGCGGGCAGCTATGTGAATGTGGACTGGCTCAAGTTCTGCGAAGGCGAGGCCTGCGAGGCGCCTACGGGAATCCGTGAAATCATGCTTGCACCTGTTTCCAAGACTTCGGCCCCGCGCCTCCGCAAGCAGGGTGGCCAGCTATTTGTCGAAAGGAACGGCATGCGCTTCGACCTGACGGGTCACCGCATCAAGTAAACCATTGATAAGTTGTCAACGAGAACTCCCTTCGAGGGGGTTCTTTTTTTACATGCAAATGGTAATTTTCGGGATAGGGATTCCCCCTTGGTGTAAAAACGGGAAAAAGAGGAAATTATGGGAACGAAGTCGTTACTATCCTTCTGTTTGGTGATGTCGGGCATGTCTCTTGCCGCGACGCAGGCAACCTTCTATGTGGCCCCTTCGGGCAATGACGCCGCAGACGGCTCGAAGGATGCTCCCTTCAAGACGATTACGCAGGCGCAAAAGGCCGTGCGTGCCATTAACGGCACCATGACGGGCGACATCGAAGTCATTCTCCGCGAAGGCACCTATGTACTTCCGTCTACAGTCAACTTCACCGAAGCCGACGGCGGTAAAGACGGCCACTACGTGCGCTATAAAGCGGCCGATGGCGAAAAACCGCTCATTACGGGCGGTATGCCCATTACGGGTTGGACCATTCACGACGAGGCGAACAACATCTGGAAAGCCGAAGGCGTCGATGGCCGTTTCCGCCAGCTTTACGTGAACAACCGTAAGGCCGTTCGCGCATGCTTCCCCAATGTGATTGCCGCAAACGAAAAGGGTAACGGTGGTTTTGACCACGACTTTGTGCGCCTCACGAAGGTGGACTCTACGGGCCGCGCCTTCGATGTCTCTGCCGACTACGTCAAGAATATCAAGAACATCGAGGATGTCGAAATCCACCTGATGATTGCCTGGTCCGAAAACATCTTGCGCCTGGAAAAGGCCCAGGTGAACGGCGGTACGGCAAAGCTCATTCCCAAGGACCCTGAACGCACCAAGCTGTTCCACCGCGCATACCCCATGCTCGGTACCGCTTTCATGAGCAATCCGCCCAAGCAGCAGGTTTTCTACCTCGAAAATTCCTACGATTTGATTGACGCTCCGGGTGAATGGTACCTGGACGAAAAGAATCAAACGCTTTACTACAAGCCCCGTGAAGGAGAAAGCATGGCGACAGCCCATGTGGTTGCTCCCCGCCTCAATACCTTGTTCAGCGTTTTGGGTAAAGACACCAAGAACAAAGTGGGCTACATGTCTTTCGAAGGCCTGACCTTCGCCCATTCCAACTACACCCGCCCTAGCGAAGAAGGTTTTTTGGATTTGCAGGCGGCAAACTTCAACGTAGACGTCCTTCCGGATCCTGGCCGCGGGAACTGGGAAAAGCTGAACAGCAATAAGTACCTTCTGTGGCGCCCCGATGCTGCATTCCGCGTCGAAAATGCGCATCATTTTTTGGTGCAGGGTAACGTGTTCTCGCAAATTGCGGCCACGGGTCTCGACTTTGTCTCGGGCACCAACGACGACATGATTCAGGGCAACGCCTTCTTCGAAATCGGAGCTGCGGGCATTATGCTGGGCAAGTTCTATCAGGACTCCACGACCGAAATCCACATCGCCTATAATCCCAGCGACAAGGACGAAATCAGCACCCGCGATACGGTCAAGAACAACCTGGTCACCAACGTGACGAACGAGCATCAGGGTGCCGTAGGTATTGGCGCCGGTTACCCGCGCTATGTGGTGATTGAACACAACGAAGTTTCTTACACTTACTACTCCGGCATTTCCATCGGTTTTGGCTGGACAAAGGCTCAGACCGCCATGACCAACAACCATGTGAACTGGAACGAGATTCACCACATTGCCCGCTTGCTTTGCGACTCCGGCCCGATTTACACCCTGAGTAACCAGGGTACCGGCAGCGAAATCCAGCACAACTATATCCACGATAACGGCACATCCAAGTGGGCGGACTACTGGAACGTGCCTATCTACCTGGACGAAGGCTCTAGCGGCTTTACCGTGAAGGAAAATGTGTTCAAGAATTCTCCCGCAGGTGTGGGTCAGAACCAGGCTGGTCAGAATAATCTGCAACAGTCCAACAACTATTACAGCGACGAAGTCGTGAACAATGCCGGTATCGAAAAGGCCTTCCGTTACATCCGCGACATCAAGGAAATCCCGCTCGCTGACTTCAGCAACACCGTGACGCAGGAAGCCTTCAAGGCCGTGGCGACCCTTCCGGGTACCATCCAGGCCGAAGACTACGATGTGGGCGGCCAGAGCGTTTCGTACAGCGACAAGGACTTCGTGAACGAGGGCAACACCTATCGCGAAGACGGCGTGGACGTGGTGGGCTTCGGCTGCTCCGACACGCTCAATACCCAGGATTGCAAGGGCTTTGCCATCGGTTACACGCAGGCGGGCGAATGGCTCGAGTACAGCGTGAATGTGACTACGGCGAGCAAGTACGTGTTCCGCGCCAACGCGGCGACCGGGCTCGAGGGCGGCAGCTTTATGCTGTTCATCGACGGCAAGGCGGTCACCGATACGATACCTGTGCCGCAGGGCGAGGACTGGAACACCTATTCGACCATCGATGGCGAAACCGCTGAACTCGCGAAGGGCGAACACATACTCAAGATCCAGTTCACCGGCAGCTACGTGAACCTGGACTGGGTGCAGTTCGCGCTCACTACCGAGGAACTCAGCCCCATCCGCCAGGTGCGTGATATGCGTCTAGGCCTTGGCGAACGCGGCTACGACGTGTTCGGCATGGACGGCAAGTTTGTCTGTAGGGTCGAGGGCATTGCGGCCATGGGCGGCCTCAAGGCTGCGTTGCAGGCCAAGGGCGTAAACCCCGGCATGTACATCGTCCGCGGCCTCGACAGCCACAGGGCAATGAAGATTAATACCGTCAGATAATACAGATAGAACCGTTTTAAACAAAAAAGCCCGGCGATAGCTGGGCTTTTGGCCAAAAAAAACACATTTCTGTTGATTTTTAATTAAAAATCTTGACTAATTTAATATTTAATGTTATATTAGTCAACAAAGCCAGGGCCGAGCAGGTTGTCGGATGGCTGAAAGGCAGAAAGAGGGCTGTATGGCATATTTTAAGCGCACGCTAGAAACCGCAATCAAGAGGATGAATGCTTCTTTCCCAGTGGTCATGGTGACGGGGCCGCGTCAGGTGGGCAAGACGACCGTTCTCCGTAATTGCGACCCTGATCGGCGGTATGTTTCGCTGGACAAACTCGAGCTGCGGGTCCTGGCACAGGAGAATCCTGACCTGTTCCTTCAGCGGTTTCCGCCCCCCGTTCTCATTGACGAGGTGCACCACGCCCCGCAGCTGTTGCCCTATATCAAGGCCTACGTAGATGAAAAACGCGAGAAGGGATTGTTCTGGCTGACAGGTTCGCAACAGTTCCGCTTGATGAGGGGCGTTTCGGAAAGTCTTGCCGGACGAGTGGGTGTTTTGCAATTGCAGGGGTTCTCCATTGACGAACTGTGCGGTGCTCCCGAAGTCGAGAAGTTTGTGCCGACCGCACAATGGGTTCAAAAGAAGTCTTCAAACAAGGCTGTGATGACTTACGAAGAGATTTTCGAACGGATATGGCGCGGAAGTTACCCGGCCCTGTACGAGAATCCCGAAATGGACTGGGAAGATTTCTACAGTTCCTACATCCAGACCTATATCGAAAGGGATATCCGCGAGTTGATTAACGCGGGCGAAGAAATCTCTTTTACGAAGTTCATCACGGCGGTAGCTTCCAGAACCGGACAGTTGCTGAATTATTCCGACATAGCGAAGGATATCGGGAAGAATGTGCCGACGGTGCAACGTTGGCTTTCTTTGCTGGTGGCTTCGGGATTAGTTTATCTGCTGTACCCCTACGCACAAAGTATTGGGAACCGGATGACGAAGATGCCCAAGGTGTATTTTCTGGATACGGGGCTGGCTTGCTATTTGACGCGCTGGACCTCGCCCGCAGTATTGGAGGCTGGCGCCAAGAGCGGAGAAATGCTTGAAACCTTCGTTGTGTCGGAAGTGTTGAAAACGTATTGGCACAACGGACGGCAACCGAATGTCAGCTTTTATCGCGACAAGGAAAAGCGCGAAATAGACCTGATTGTGGAAGACGGCGGCATGCTGTACCCGGTAGAAATAAAGAAGACGTCTAACCCTACAAGGAACGATATCAAGCACTTTGATATCCTGGAAAAGAATGGTGTGAATGTCGGCGAGGGCGCGGTAATTTGCCTGGCGCAGACGCACTTGCCCTTGACGGAAAAGGTCAACGTTTTTCCTTTAAGTTTCCTGTGATTCAGCCCTTTACATACCGCTGCTTGCTGTTCTTGCCTCTTCTCGTCATCCCCGGCTTGACCGGGGATCTTATTTGTGTAAACAAAATTTTCACGCCCCATTTGGCTTATTTTCGCCGCGAAATCGTTTTATAGTATAGATAGGGGCCATCTCTATCCGCCTTTGCGGGGGCGTTCCCGCCATAAAACGGAAAAATGACTGAAAAAGAAAAATACCCTGAAAATGAAAACCTTGTTGAAACGGCTGTTCGCGATATTGCTCACGAATTCAACGTAATTGTGGACTCTGTGAACGAAGGCGATAGTAAATTCGTTCACGATCGTTACTTTAGGTTCGCCTTTGCGAAACCCTCCCGTATGGCGGAACTCTTGACGCTGTTCTCGCGCCACAACCCCTCGCTCAAGGCGTTCCTTGATACCATTGACCTTGCGAGCTTGCGCGGGGCCAGCGAAAACCACTCCAATGATAAGCATGCCGGCTCTGCGGACCTTGTTTTCGAGGCAAATCTCAAGAATGGCGGAGTCACCGGACTCTACGTGGGTATTATTGCCGAGCATAAGTCTGATGAGGACGATCTGGTCATGAACCAAATTTCGGAATATTACCATCACCTGTTCCTGGAGCGCAAGAAGGATGTTCCCGTGGTCGCCTTCATTGTCTATAATGGCGAGAAGGGGTGGGATCCGCTTGCTGATGTTCATTTTGCGGAATATCCCGAGTTCTACCATGACATCGGTTACCCTTTCAAGGCGATTTATTTGGATGTCGGCCATGGTATTAATGATGTGGAGTTGAAGGGCCTTTCGCCCATTACCCTTGTCGCCTTGACCGCAATGAAGTATATTTGGGATATGGAGAAGTTCTCCGTGTCCTTCCGTGAGGCGGCGATGCACCTGCTTAAGATGCAGAACACCGAGGAAGGGAGAGATTTCATCAAACAGTCGCTTTCGTACTTTTTCTGGAAGTGGCCCTACAAGAGCGAGGTAATCAAGATGGATAGGCCTGAAATTATCGCGAACAAGGGTTACGAGACCTTCGGCGAGCATTTCTTCAATGCCGGCGAGGCGAAGGGAGTGTCTAATGCTATCAGCGTCTTCGAGGAACTGGGTGTTTCTCCGGAGAAGATTGCCGAAGCGAAAGCTAGGTTGGCTGCGCTTTCGAAAAAGTAATCAAGGACTACTCAAACTAACATAAGGCGGCCGTTTATCGACCGCTGTGTTTCTTT
>JAEEGH010026924.1_pt1 | contig 11419 bp, 8 predicted proteins | sample 9134181 | NCBI WGS metagenome assembly JAEEGH01 (sample SAMN16246544, study PRJNA631951) | gut metagenome | biome: gut microbiome; feature: rumen; material: DP-attached | host: Bos | place: Iran: Karaj | collected 2018-10 | reverse complement strand
TTGCCGAATCGAACATGCTCACATCAAAGCCGAAAAGCTCGATGAGCACCTTCGCTACAAGTATTTCGAGCGAAGCCGACGAAGAAAGTCCCGAACCGTTCGGGATCGTGCCCTTACAGTAGAAGTCAAAGCCCGAACCGATCTCGAAGCCGTGCTCCTTAAATGCCCAGATAACGCCCTTCGCGTATCTCGTCCACTCTTCCTCGGGACGGTTTACCAGATCGTCTGCAGTGCTCTCTATAACCCCGAGATCCTCGAAATTCTCCGAATAGAACCTGAGCTTCCTGTCATCGCGTTTTCTTGCAACTCCGTAGGTTCCGATGGTCAGCGCGCAGGGAAATACGTGTCCGCCGTTGTAGTCCGTATGCTCACCGATCAGATTAACTCTGCCGGGAGCGAAGAATACCCTGATGTCGCCTTCCTCTCCGAATACTTTTTTAAAGCCTTCGATCAATTTTTCCTTCATTGCTTCTCCTTTTGCGGACCGTGCCAAACATAGTCCGCAGCTGTCTGTCTTAATATGTTCTATCCGCGCATCGGGCAGGTCCCTCTGCAGCCGGCGCAGCCCAATGCGGGCGCTGCCGTCTCCATTGTCATGTCCGCGACATTTTCAAGCAGGCATACCGCCTGCGCCGCGATCCCGAGTCCCTCGCCCGTAAAGCCGAGGCCTTCCTCAGTCGTGGCCTTGATATTTACGCAGTCAATGTCGATACCCAGCGTATCGGCGATATTCTGCCTCATCTGCGGGATGTATGACGCCAGCTTCGGCCTCTGCGCGATGACCGTGGCGTCGATATTGCTCACGATATAGAGCTTTGAGCCGATGAGTTCTCCCGCTTCCTTAAGCAGGATCAGGCTCGATATGTCCTTGTATTTCGGGTCGCTGTCCGGGAAATGCTGTCCTATGTCACCAAGGGCAGCAGCCCCCAGGAGGGCATCACAGAGGGCATGGATCGCCACATCTCCGTCGGAATGGGCGACGAACCCCTTCTCTGACGGGATATTGACACCACACAGCCACATCGAAAGTCCCTCCTTCAAGGCGTGGACATCATATCCGTTGCCGACCCTGACACTGCTAGAATACAACCAACTCATATTGAAATAACGTCTGTCCTGACAAAATTAAGAAAACAAATCGGTATATTTGTAGTATCATGAAAGATTACGGCCAGACTCTCTTACTCCTGCTCGGCGTAGCCATAGGTGCTGTCTGCGGCCTCATTTTCGGGCCCGGAGCATCACTGGTCAGACCCATCGGAGAAATGTTCCTGAACCTGATGTTCGTGCTGGTCATTCCACTGGTATTCTTCAGCATCGCCTCTTCCGTTAAGCGCATGACGGATGAAAGGAAAGTCTGGAGAGTCCTGGGATGGTCCATACTGGTCTTTTTCATCACATCCGTAGTCGCCGGCGTCCTTACCTGGCTTGTCTGCGAGTTCTGGAACCCCCTGGGGCAGTTCGCCACAAAGATCCCCCCTGAGAGATCCGGAGTAGCCGGCCTTGCCTTGGCCGGAAAATCCTTCCTGCAGACAGTGGAGAATCTCTTCACGGTAGGAGACCTGCATCATTTGCTGACCCGCGAGAATCTGCTTCCCCTCATCGTATTCTCCGCTTTCTTCGGGGCTGCCACATCGCTTTGCGGAAAGATGGGAGAGCCCATGGCAAACCTTCTCGACAGTGGCATGTCAGTGATGATGGGATTCATGAGGCTGCTTATGTATGCGGCTCCAATCTGCCTTGGATGCTATTTCGCCGACCTTGTCGGCAACCTGGGAGGACAGTTCCTGGGAAGCTACCTCAACAGCCTCCTTATCTTGGTCGCGGTATCTATATTCCTGTTTTTCGGAGTCAATTCCCTCTACATTTTCCTTGCCGGCGGAAAGAAGCTTCTGGGCTCTTACTGGGGCAGCATTGCAGGTCCTTCACTTATGGCGATATCCACCTGCTCTAGTGCCGCCACCATCCCTTCAGGAATCGAAGCCGTCAAGAGGATGGGTGCCAATGACACCATCGCAGAGTCCGTAATCCCCTTGGGAATAAACATACACAAGGACGGGTCGGTTGTCTCAGGAGTTCTGAAGACTATCTTCGTGGTGGCGTTCTTCGGCCTGACGGGCTATGGCTGCCCTGAGATAGTGGGGATAGCCATCCTCACCAGCATCGTCGTGGGAGCGGTTCCCGTGGGAGGAATGACCGGAGAGATCCTGATATGTTCAATCCTCGGCGTGGATGCCGGATTCGCCGCGACCCTTCTGGTGATAAGCACATTGGTAGATATTCCGGCGACCCTTATCAACACGGCTGACAATATCGTCAGTGCAGTCTGGGTCGACAAGCTCTGCAGGAAATCATGATCAAGCATATATACAGACATCAAGGTCCTTTCAGCTTCGAGGCGGGAGGAAGCATAGATAATCTGGAAGTAGTATACCATACATCTCCCTGGGAATATACCCCCGGAAAAAAAGTCATCTGGCTGTGCCACGCTCTTACCGCTTCTTCCGATGCGGAAGGCGAATGGTGGCAGGCTTTGGTTGGACCCGGGAAAACCATTGACACCGAAAGGTACTACGTCATCTGTGCGAATGTACTGGGCTCCGCATGCGGATCTTCGGGACCTGCTTCAGTCAACCCCAAGACCAGGAAACCTTATTTCTTCGATTTCCCGAAGGTTACGGTACACGACACTGTGCGGGCCTTTGACCTTCTGCGCGAACATCTGGGAATCAAGAATATAGACATGATAGTCAGTACCTCGATGGGTGGTTTCATGACCTTCGACTGGCTGGCCTGGAAGCCGGAGCTGTTCACCGACAAGGTCTTCTTCATCGCCACCGGTGCCAGGGTTACCCCATGGCTCACGGGCTTCAATTCCGCGATGAAGATGGCCCTGTATGCCGATCCAACCTTCAAGGAACACAAGAGCCTGAAAGGAGGGATGGACGGTCTCAAGGCAGCCAGGACCATCGCATTGCTGACCTATCGCTGCGAGGAAGGACTGTTCAAGCAGGAAGAAGATTCCCCCGACGTGATGTTCGCGGACAAGGCCAGCTCCTATTACCGCCATCAGAGTTCGAAATTCGTCAAGGACTGGGATGCATATTCATACCTTTACGTCTGCGACGAAGTGGACAGCAATAATGTAGGACGCGGGCGCGGCGGAGTTGAAAAGGTCCTTAATGCGATCAAGGCCGACTGTACCTTCGTCTGCATGTCCTCGGACGAACTCTTCCCTCCCGAGGACATGAAACCCTGGTCCGAGATGATTCCGGGAGCCAGGTATTTCCAAATAGAAACGCCCTACGGCCATGACGGTTTCCTTATCGAAACCGAAGCCATAGGGCGCATACTCGTACCTGCTTTGCCTTAGAAGCCGCGGCCGTGCTTCATCCAGAGGTCTTCCTCCAGCTTTTTCCAAAGGTCGGCGGCAGCTTTGTAAATCTTTGCCGTGTAGGCGTTCAGATTCTCCGTGGAAGGATTCTTCTCAACTTCAGGAAGTCCCTCGAAACCAAGGTCTTCTATGGTCTGGACATCCTTCATCACCCTTTCCTTGTTGGTCTGCCAGGCAACCGTTGCAAGACGGTTCGGCCTGCGGAAAGTCCATAGCGCCCCATCTGGAACATATCGGCGCATGCCGCAGGTATCGAATGCCGCAGGAAGCTCGGTGGTTCCGCTGAATATCGGGAAGCGGGGGCTCTCTCCTGGATTGTCAAGGGCATACCAGCATATTCCTCCTACAGAATCCGGCAACCAGTCGCGTGCCTGGATGACGGTGGAATGGGAACACCATGCTACCGCGAGGGTCCTGGTGAATTCGACGGTTCCGGGAGCAATGGTATTGAGCATATTCCTGGTGTCGGTCGTGAGCCAGGGATTGGCCACGGGACTCACTGTCTTTGTGGCAGGCTGGTCTCCCTTTGCCGGTACTTCCACCAGCACATTCTTGGTCATGTCGAATTCAAGCCCCTCATAGGTTCCGCGCAGGATCTCCATGACCTTCCTCACATCCACCTTCTCGTCCGGCTTGACGGAGAAAGGAAGCTCGGGAGCATCATAGGAAAGGTGAAGCGAAGGGGCCAGGGTGTTGAGGGCCACGAACTCCCTCTCCTTGAAATTCCTGCCGTCACCGTAGGAACTGTGGTAGGCCTTCCAGAACACGAAGTCACCCTGACCGTCCCAGAGGCCGTATTCCCTGGCCACCGCTTCGACATTGTCGGATGCCATGAAATAATCCTTGTTCTTCCTGTCGATCCTGCCGATCCTGGGGATGTTTGCAGAAATGGCGACTTCATCATCGGGCACTCTCTGGGCGGCCCAAACGGCACCGACCTTACCCCGGCCGCAGCCAAGGATCTCGAAGAACCAGGCCTCTTTCTTGTCGATCACGGTGATGCATTCGCCTCCGTCGGCATAGCCGTATTTCTCGGCCAGCTCTCCCATCATCCGGACGGCGTCGCGGGCATTGTCGCAGCGCTGGAGGGCTATCCTCTGAAGTTCTTCGATAAGGAACATGCTGCTTCCGTTCCGTAGGGTGTCAGGACCGCTGAACGTGGTCTCGCCCATCGCCACCTGCTTCTCGTTCATGCAGGGATAGGCAGTGTTGAGATAGGCGTAGGTATGACGTGCCTGCGGTATCTGTCCTGCATAACGGACGCCGGTGGTATCTCCGTCGAAAGCCGTCCTGCGGGTGTTCTTGAATATGTCCACCATTTCCTTGCGGCCGTGGTCGGCTGCGGGGACGACCTTTATCCAGGTACGTGAGACACCGTCACAGGTGTGGGAAGTTATGACAGAACCGTCGGCAGAGGCAAGACGGCCCACTACCAGGCTGGTACATTCATCCCTTGAATACTCATCATCCTGTCCCCAGGCCGAGAACACGCAGCAAAGGGCTACGGCACACACTAAGAATCTTTTCATAACCGATATTCGAAGTAACTTATTATCAACTATTTGGAAAACAGTTCAAGGATATATGCTCCCCTGGCCGGCACATGGAGCCTGTCCCCGAGGTCGAAGACCTTGCCGGTGACCACATCCTTACCGGAATCAAACCCACCGGTCACGTCAGAATACCTGGACATGTCGATGTCCACATCCCTGTCCGTTCCGCTGAGGATGACCAGGACCGTTTCTTCCCCACTCCGGCGGGCATAGACATAACAATTGCCGTATTGGGCCAATGGCGCATACTGCGTCATGGTCCCGGAGGTAACGGCCCTGGAAGTCTTCCTCCAGGAAAGTATCTTCTGCATATAGGAATAAGCCTCCTGCTCTTCAGGAGTCCTTCCTTCCCTGGTGAACACGCTCCTTGGATCTCCCGGCCATCCGCCCGGCATGTCCTTGCGTATCGCTCCGTCACCCTGGGCCTTGGTGGCCTTGAACAGGAGTTCCGTGCCATAATAGACCTGGGGGATTCCGCGGGTAGTGAGCAGGAAGGCTATTCCCTGCTTGTAGCGGTTCAGGCCTTCGTCCTCGACGCGGGAGAAGCGGCCAAGGTCGTGATTGTCCAGGAATACGAGCACGTTTGACGGATCCGGATACAGGAAATCGTTGGCCATCGAGACATAGATGTTGAACAGTCCTTTCGCCGCACCGTCGTCTGACCGGCTCTCCTGGGTGAATGCTTCCGGTGCGATGAAGGCCAGGTTGAAGTCCATCACGCTCTTGAGGTGGGAATCATATTCCTTGTTCAGTACGCTTCCCGCCTGCCACCAGGCCGGGAATCCGCTTCCGACTGGATACCAGGTTTCACCGGTGATGTTGAAGTCGGGATATTCCTCCATTGTCTCCTTGCACCATCTGGCCGCGAAAATGGGATCCATGTAAGGATGGGTGTCCTGGCGGACTCCGTCGATTCTGGCATATTCGATCCACCAGATGCAGTTCTGGATGAGATAGTTGGCAACGAGCGGATTCCTGTGGTTCAAGTCCGGCATCCCCCTGTTGAACCACCCGTCGGAGAAGAGTTTCCGCTCGGAAGGAGCAGCATGCGGATCGACCGCAGTCCATTTGTTGTGGCTGGTTCCCACGAAGGTGTTGTCGAAGTTCAGCCAGTCCCCGCAAGGGAGGTCGTTCATCCACCAATGGGCGCCGCCGCAGTGATTGAATATCATGTCCATCACGACCTTCATTCCGTTGTCATGGGCCTTCCGGATGAAAGCGATATATTCTTCCATGGTTCCGAAACGGGGGTCCACCGAATAATAGTCGGTAATTGCGTAGCCGTGATAGGTCCTTGCGGAATTCTCCTGGACCGGATTGAGCCAGATGGTCGTGATTCCGAGGTCCTTGATGTAGTCGAGATGGTCGGATACGCCCTTTATATCTCCGCCGTGACGGCCGCCGTCGCGAGTCCTGTCAGGATTGGCCCCTCCGATGGTATCGTTGGAAGGGTCGCCGTTGGCAAACCGGTCAGGAGTGATGAGATAAAGGACGTCTTCCGGTCCGAAGCCCATGGCTCCGGGCTCGGTGTTCCTCTCCTTCAGCTCATACTGCCGTACGGTCTTCTGCCCGTCCTGTTCGAACACTATGTCGAAGGTTCCCGGCTTGGCCTTGGAAGATATCTCGAGATTGATGAAAAGGTAGTTGGAGTTCTCGGGCCTGATGATTTCTCCGATGGTTATTCCTTTTTGTTTCAGGGACACCTTCGCGCTGCCTATATCCTTGCCGTGGACCAGGAGCTGCAGCGAATGGTTTTTCATGCCGACCCACCAGAAAGGCGGTTCGACCCTGTCTATCTCCGCAGCGTATGCCGATACAAGGAGGCAAAGGCCTGCGAAGATGGAAAGCAACTTTTTCATAACCGGCTAATTGGATTTATCCTTGACCATCTGTCCGACCCTTTCGATATCGTAGAAACGTCTGTAGTTCTTGACAGACATCTTCGTATTGTTGGGGCCTTCGAGTTCTACCTTGTCATCATTGGCGATCGGGATGTCAGGGGCGATTCCGGCATCGATATTTTCACCGGCAAGGGTATTGAGCCTGGCCCTGAACGATGAGATCTGGAAGCAGAAACCGTCGGCGGTGCACATAGCCTGGATGGCGCAGCTTCCGCCTCCCGAGGTCTCTCCTACCACAGGCACTCCGGCGTCCTTGAGCATCGAGGGGAAGAGGTTTCCACAGGAGAAGGACACGTTGGAGGAAAGAACCGCGAAGTTGAGATTGTAATGGACATCCTTGTCCTTCTCGTCGAAAACTCCGTCGAAATTCCTGTCGACCTCGTATTCGACAAGGGCCCTCTGGCCGGTCAGGGGGTTGTCGTGGCAGAGATAGCTCTTGTCCATGATGAGTGATGTCATGGCCATGACGATATCGGCCGATCCGCCTCCGTTGGAGGTGATGTCGACAATGAAGTTCTCCACCTCCGGGTCAGCCTCCGCCTTGTTCAGGGCGTCGAGGAATATGACCATGGAGTCTCCATTGTTGTCCTTGATGTTCGGCTTCGGCCCCTTCCCGGCATAATATGCGTTCCAGGCATCCTCGGCCCTTGTATTGAACGAGTTGAACACACAGACAGCCGTGTTGCCTCTCTTGATGTAGGTGTCCTGGGTACCATAGCACTCGGGACGCTGCTGGCGGACCGCCATGACATCCATGGAGCGGTTACCCATGCTGGCGCGGCCGTCCCTGATGGCATTCATGACATCGGAATGCTTCTCCTGGATACCGCGTACGGCGGTGAGAAGGTCCTCGTATTTGGAACGGTCGCGTCCCATGGCAGATGAAATATCCATGGAGGTGTGGCCGTCGTAGTAAAGGGCATTCAACCCTGCCATTCCGACGAAATATTCCGCCAGATCGGTGGATTTGAGAAGCTTCTTGATGGCGGGTCCTGCCGCCAGGTCCTCTTCAAGGGTCCTGTCCATTCCCTTGGCCTTCAATGTCCCATCAAGGGCGACGCGGCCGGGATGGCCGTAGAAATGGTCCATAGCGAAGCAAAGTTCCCTGTAGGCGAATTCGGCCATGGACTCCGAACGGGTCTTCCTGGAAAGGAGGACATTGTTGTACTCGGGGTCTATCCTTGCAAGGCTTATCTCATTGACGGAAGTATTTGCGACTACCTTCTCACCATTGAATCCGGCATGGTGATAGAAGAGGTCCGAATACATGTCAGCCAGAGTGGCGAAGGGGAAATAGACCGTCCCCTTTCCGTCGGCGTGGATATCTATACCGTATTTCGCGAAATCCAGGGTGACCGTGGAAGTCGCCGGGGTATACCGGATGCTCTTGTAGCGGACGAAGGGCATTCCGTCATAATAGACATTGGCCATACCGGGCTGGAGAAGGCCCATCATATTCGTGAACGCATCGAAATCAGAGGAAACGAAAACATCCTTGTTGACGTTCACCACCGCCTTTGCGTCTCCGTTCGTAAGGGTATATTCACCGACTCCGGTGTGGGTCACCGTCATCGTAGAGCCGGGAAGGACGATCGACTGGAAATCAGCCGCCGAGATGTAGGCCACATCGGGAAGGTCATTGTAGAAACGCAGGGTGACCTCTCCGTCCGGAGCGACCTTTGTCACGACCGGGACTGTCTTCTCCGTGTAAGCTCCGCCGTCGGGCAGGTCATCAGCTACCGTGCGACGGGTTGAAACTGCCTTGGGACCGCATGATGAAACAATCATCATGGCAGCCATGATGGGGATGATGTAAGTTCTGTTTATCATGATCATTATATTGAAAATGCCGATTGATTTTCAAATATAATGATGTTTTTTCAGAACTCCAGCGGCCGTCCGCGGTAGAAGTCAAGGAGTTTTGCGGAGTAAAGGTATTCGTAGCGGGAACGGACAAGGTTGGATTCGGCCTCGAGCCAGGAATCGCGGGCCTCGTTGAATTCGGTGATATTCGACTTGCCGTTTTCATACTTGGCTTTCATCAGCTCGAAGGACTCCCTTGCGCTTTCCTTGGCATCTTCGCTTGAACGGTATCTGTCGGCTGCCGCCACGGCATTGTAATAAGCCTGCTGGATTTCCTTGTAGAGGGTCTTCTTGGTATTCTCAAGCTGGAGCATCTGGTTGGTCCTGGACAATTCGGCCAGCCTGACCTGATTCCTGTTCTGGAATCCCGAGAAGATGGGAACGCTGAGGGAAATGCCAAGGTACTGGCTGAAATTGTGCTTGACCTGCTCCATGAAAGTCGCAGAAGGAGCACTGCTCATCGTATAGTAGTTCGTCCCGAGCCCTCCGTTGGCGCTTATGGAAGGAAGGAATGCTCCCTTCGCTCCCTTGATCGTAAAATCGGAAGCATCCAGGCGGAACATCGCCGCCTTTATGGCCGGCTTGTTCTCGACCGCCTCGGCATAGATATCCTCCGGGTTGCCGAGCAGGATTCCGTCGATAGGGACTGACGGCCTGACAATGCTGAACCCCTCTGGATTCGGCAGTTCGAGCAACTGCGATAGGTCCAGAAGGGACAGGTTCAGGTTGTTCCTCGCCTGGGTGGCCGAAAGCCTGCTCTGTCCGAGTGCAGCCTTCTGCTGGGCCAGCTGGGCAGGGGAAGCCTTTCCGTTCTCCAGCATCGCCGAGAGCCGTTCGACCTGAAGGGAATCTATTCCGACCTGGTTCAGAGCCACGTCCAACAATTCCATATTGTAGAGAATCTGCACATAGGCCTGCGCCACTGACACGCTCATGTCTTCCCGTGCCTTCTCAAGCTCCGCCGTAGTGGCCTGGAGGTTCAGTTCCCCTTCCTTTATACTGTTCCTGATCCGGAATCCCTGGAAGACAGGTACTGCTGTGCCCAATGATATTCCGGTGCTGGTAGTATTCGTGTTGGAGTATGTATTGTCGGCGGTAAGTCCACGGCCGAACGAGAAATTCTCACTCGTGCTTCCGCTCACCTGGGGCAGCCTGCTTCCTTTGGTGGTCTCAAGCTGGATTTCCTGCTGCTTCACCTGGAGATCCTGCTGCTTCAGGGTAATGTTGTTATCCTGGGCATGACGGATGCATTCCGCCAAAGTCCAGGGGCCGCTGTGGTTCTGGCCGAAAGCGGCCCCTGCCAAAAAAACGGTTATGAGTAAAAAATATCTTTTCATTATTTCTTTTCGATTATCTGGTTGCCGCGGACCTTGTCACCCTGTTTGAGACCTGACTTGATCTCGATGTTGATCCCGTCTGAAAGTCCGGTCACGACAGGGGTCTTCTCATATTTCTTCTCGCCCTTGACAAGGTAGACGAAAGACGAGTCCCCTTCGAACGCCAGGGCGCTTTCGGGAATCGAGAGCACTCCGTCCACTCCTTCAAGCCTGATCTCGGCATTGGCGCTGTATCCGGAACGGACGGTCACGCTGTCAGGAACCGTAAGAGCTGCCTTGATCTCGAACTCGTTGGTGCCGTTCTTTTCCTGTGCCTTCGGGGATATGAATTCCATGACAGCATCCAGCTGGACATCCTTCAGGGCACCGACCGTTATCGTCATCGGAACGCCTTCCTTGACACGTCCGACTTCGGTCTCGTCGATGAATCCGTCGAAGATCAGGTCTCCCATATTCGCCACGGTGGCAATGGTGGTTCCGTCATTGAATGTATTGCTCTGCGTCACTGAATTACCGACCTTCACGGGAATGTCAAGGATCAGTCCGGAAATGGTCGAACGGATCAGCGTCGAGCTGGACTTGGCATTGCTCCTGGACACTCCGTCGCGGACGACCTCCAGGGTTTCGATTGCGGCGGCCTTCTCCTCCTTTGCCTGGTCAAGTGCCTGGCGTACCTGGTCGTATTCCTCGGCACTGACGAGATTCTTGTCGAACAGGGCCTTTTCGCGGTCATAGTTGGTCTGAGCCTGCTTGAGATTGATTTCAGCAAGACGTACGCGGGACTGCGCGGAGCTCAGGGAACTCATCTCGGGGATGACCTTGACTTTGGCAATGACCTCTCCCTCAGTGACTTTTTCACCGGCGACCTTGTAAAGCTCGGAGATGATGCCGCTGATCTGGGGCTTGATGTTGACCTCGTCACGCGGGATGATCTTTCCGGTCACGACAGAAGTCTTGTGGATATCCTTCACCGTGGCCTCCAGGTGCTCGTACTTGATTTCTTTAGGCCTGGAATTCTTCCAAAGGGCCACGAAGGTGCCGATAAATACCAGGGCGACCAGCGCCAGGATGATGTACTTAAGGTTCTTTTTCATATCTGTTTATTTTTATTCTTCTCTCATTGCATCAACGGGTTTGATTTCCATTGCCCGGAGGGCAGGTGCCAATCCTGCGAGAACACCGAGCACGACCAAGAGCAACAGGACTGCTATCCCGGTCCAGAAGCCTATCTGGAAGGATATCGTTTCTCCGATATCCGGAAGGCTGGACACTATGTTTCCTGCTCCCCATAGGATCAATACGGAAAACAGTATTCCGAACATTCCGGCCAGGATGGTAAGTCCGATGCTCTCGGTGATGATCTGAGAAAGG